>Ga0114918_10001666_pt1 | contig 19908 bp, 13 predicted proteins | sample LantaG_FD_87015 | JGI IMG/M metagenome (GOLD analysis project Ga0114918, IMG submission 87015) | Deep subsurface microbial communities from Baltic Sea to uncover new lineages of life (NeLLi) - Landsort_02402 metaG | ecosystem: Environmental > Aquatic > Marine > Oceanic > Sediment | place... | reverse complement strand
CTGAGGCTATCGCCAACCTATCACAAGATCCCTCACTGTATGGCTCTGCGTAGTGTGTCGTCTGCATGACCCGTTCGGGATGACAGATTCTGCCCGGGAGCCTGACAAGATGCGATTGCCCTGACATGCCCCCCGCATCGTCGTATTCTATAGACTGAATTGTGGTACAATACCATTCATGACATTAGCTAGATTATTCGTTGAAAAAACCCCATATTCACCGGTATTGACCCTGAGCCTGCCGCTGCACCAGGCTGATGATGACCTCCAATTCTATCGCATTCGCGCAGCACAATAGGGCATTCTGTAGTGATGATCAAGATACTCATAGCTGACGATGACGCCGTGATGCTCAGCCTATTGCGCACCTTTATGGAACTCGAAGGCAACGAGGTGGTTACGGTGAAGCGACCGGAGGACATCATCCCGGCAGCCCAGCGCGAAGGTCCTGAGTTCATTTTGATGGACTACCATCTGGCCGGCGGGGATGCAATCGCGCCGCTTTTGGGCCTCAAATCAAGCGAGAACCTGAAGGGAATCCCCGTGCTCGTGACGTCTGGGATGGACCGGGAGAGTGTTTGTTTGAGTGCCGGAGCCGACGGCTTTATGCTGAAGCCCTTCCGCCCACGCCAGCTGTTGGAGAAGATCCACGAGATGGTAGGAACGTAGGAATTGTTGGACCACGCGCACGCGTGAGTATTTGGAGGCTGGAGAGTTATAGTATGGCAAGACGAAGAAGAAAACCGCCAAACCCATCCAAGGAGCAGTGGTACAAACTTGATGCACATATCCATACGCCCGCATCAACGGATTACCTGCAGGACGGTGTAGGCTACCTGGATATTCTGCGCGAAGCTGAACGCAAAGGCGTCGACATTATGGCCTTCACCGACCACAACACGGTGGCAGGCTACAGGAAGATGCAGGATGAAATCGACAACCTTGAGCTCCTTGAGCGCTTGGGACGCCTGACGAATCCAGAGCGCCAACAGCTGGACGAATACCGGCGGCTGCTGAGCCGCATCCTCCTCTTGAAGGGGGTGGAATTCACTGCCACATTTGGGTTTCACATCCTCGGGCTCTTCCCGCCCGAGACCGAGACCCGCGACCTTGAGTTCCTCTTATTGAAGCTGAACATACCCGCGGACAAACTGGATGACGGCGCGACAGATGTGGGCGCCACCAGCGATGTCCTGACCGCGTATCAGCTCATCGATCAGGCCGGGGGCATTGTTATTGGCGCACACGCAAACTCCTCGCATGGCGTCGCCCTGCAGGGCATACAGTTCGGCGGACAGACGCGTATTGCGTTCACCCAGGACGAGCACCTGCACGCGCTTGAGGTGACCGATCTTGAGAAGCCGGGACGCAAGACGACTTCGCGGTTCTTCGACGGCTCCAAGCCCGAGTACGGGCGCAGGATGCGCTTGATCCAGGGCTCTGACGCGCACCGCCTGAAACGGCAGCAAGACAAGCCCCGCAACCTGGGCGTTGGTGAACGCATGACCGAGGTGCTGTTACCCGAGCGCACCTTCCAGGCTCTGCGGGAGGTCTTCACCGGCGACGACTTCGCGCGCACGCGGCCATATAGCCCGCAAGCGACGCCGGTGGACTACATCCAGGCCGCACGAGAAGAGGGGCCGAACATCGTCCAGGAATTCCACGAACGCTACAGCCAGCGCGGTGGCTACCGCGATGCGATCATCGCCGACATCTGCGCGTTCGCCAACACCAATGGCGGCACGCTCTACATCGGCGTACCGTTGGACCCGAAGCACCCGACCGTCGGGGTCGGGGCGGCGCCCACGCGGGTCGTGAACATCTTCAAGCAGGAAGTACAGGAGCGCATCACGCCGCAACTGGAGATCACGGCAGACGTTCAGCAGACCCACAACGTCAAAGTCGTGCGCATCATCGTGCCGCGAGGCACCCACACACCCTACGCTATGGATGAGAACGAGATCTTCATCCGCGGCGAGGCAGAGACGACAATAGCCGTCCGCGATGAGATCGTCGAACTCACCAAACGCAGCATGAGCGAGAGAGCCCCTGCCCGGCCGCGCCCGGTCAAGACTCCGGCCGACAAGCCGGTAGCGGAGGAGCCTCGGGGAGTGACTGCGGCGTCCGTGGATCCCCCGCAAACCGGGGTTGAGATCGCCGAGGTCACGACGCGCAACAACACCCGCTACTACACAATGCGCGACCTGCGGAACGGAAGCCTGGTCAACAATGTGAGCCGCCGGTCGGCTCGGCATCTCTGGCGCTACGCCATTGAGGAAGCCGAGACCAACCCGGTGGATGTCTCCAAGGTACGTTGGTTTGAGGACATCGGCATATGGCGGCAGCGCGAGTACCGTAACCGTGTTCGCTGGGATCTCGTGCAGAAAGACAATGGGAATCTCCACGTCTACTATGGCGTGACGGAAGATGGCATCCAGGGCAAGTGGGCCACCCTCGTCGGTGAGGAGTAACCTGTGGATCACGAGCGCCTCCGCGTTGCCGTCCTGACGGTCAGCGATCGGGCCGCCGCCGGTGTCTACCGGGACTTGGGCGGCCCGTCGGTCGAGGTCTATGTGGAGACACATCTGGCAGCCGGCGCGGCAGAGACCGCAGTGGTGCCGGACGAGCGCGAGCAGATCGCGGCGCAGCTACGGCGCTGGGCTGATCGAGGGGACCTCGACATCATCCTGACAACCGGAGGCACCGGCGTCGCACCCCGCGACGTCACCCCGGAAGCCACACTGGATGTCATCGAGAAAAACGTGCCCGGTTTGGCGGAGGCGATGCGTGCAGCCTCCCGCGAGGTCACCCCTTACGCGATGCTCTCAAGAGGCATCGCCGGGATCAGAGGGAGGACGCTGATCATCAACCTTCCCGGAAATCCAAAAGCGGTGAAAGAGAACCTGGACGCCGTCGCAATGGTACTGGCGCACGCGGTGGACCTTCTACAGGACGCGGCTGCGGGGCAGGATCACCACTTCCACAAAGCTAAGCCCTGACGCCGCCGAGACCGCGGGCCCACCCTTGCAGCCTATCCACCGAAAACGGTGAGCCTCACCCTGCAGCAACCGCTGCAAATGGGGAGCAGTTCTGGCCCAGCCGACGAGCTATGCCGACCATCGTCAGGGCACAAACTGCCAAGACGTGTTTCACTTTAGGGACGAGGGGCCCACTCTGGGTATCTGCCCCGGTTCCGTACACGCCAGAAAGGACAGCCAGAGCGGCTATGCGCATACTATCCGTAACCGAGATGCGGGCGATTGAGTCAGCTGCAGATGCTGCCGGCCATTCCTATGAAGCCATGATGGCACTGGCCGGGTCCGGCTTGGCGTTGGCAATCCAGCAGCGCCTCGCAGTGAACGACAGACATATATTGGTACTGGTCGGCCCTGGCAACAATGGCGGAGACGGGCTCGTCGCTGCGCGGCATCTCCAGAAGAACGGCGCCAACGTGACGGCCTACCTGACGCGGGCGCGCGATGGGAAATCTGACAAGGTCTTCCGGCTGGCACGCGAACAGGACGTCGACATCTATCTCGCCGAGGATGACACCGATCAGAAAGCCCTGCGCGCGTTGGTCTCACAGGCGGACGTGATCATCGACGCGCTGCTGGGCACCGGGGCCCATCCGCCGCTCACAGGCACGGTCGCCGGCGTGGTCACAGCAGTTGGCAGGTGTCTCAAGGATATGCCCCTCCCCCCACTGATGCACGTCCATCGCGGCACACCGCCGCGGCGCCACCGGCCCTTGATGGCAGCTGTCGACGGTCCCTCGGGCCTGGACTTCGACACGGGGGAGGTCGACGATCGGGCGCTGAATGCGGATATGACGGTCACCTTCGCGATGCCCAAGTGGGGCCACGTAGCGCTTCCCGGCGCCGCCAAGGTGGGAGAATTGGTCATCGCCGATATCGGCATACCCGAATCCGTCACGATACCGGAGGGCGTCGAGTTGGTCACGCCGGACTGGGTCTATGCGTTGCTGCCGCCACGCCCCATAGATGCCAACAAAGGCACCTTTGGCAAAGCCCTGATCGTGGCAGGGTCGGCCAACTACACCGGGGCCGCCATCTTGGCCACACGCGCTGCTGTGAGAGCGGGAGCCGGACTGGTCACCCTGGCAACACCCAGCCTACTGCACGCAGCTGTTGTCCCGGCCGTGCCCGAGGCTACTTGCCTCCTGCTGCCGCACACGCTGGGCATCGTCAACGCCCACGCCGTGTCTCTCATCCGGGAACACGCAAGCCGGTATTCGGCGATGTTGATCGGCCCAGGATTGGGCAACGCGGCGGAATCCCAGGACTTCTTGGCCGATTTGCTCAAGGGCAGCGGCCGTAAGCGCAGCACCGGGTTCATCAAAGACGCAGCCGGCACATCCGAGCCCGAGCCACTGCCCCCTCTCGTCCTTGACGCCGACGGCCTCAATATCCTCGCGACGATGCCGGATTGGGCATCACAGTTACCCAGAGGCACTGTGCTCACACCGCATCCCGGGGAAATGTCGCGGATGACCGGTCTGGCCATCGCCGAGATCCAGGCCAACCGTCTGGAGATCGCACAGACGTGGGCGAAAACCTGGGAACAGGTAGTCGTGCTCAAGGGCGCATTCACGGTGGTCGCCGGACCGGACCGGCAGCCGGCCATCTTGCCCTTCGCCAACTCGGGTCTGGCTTCGGCCGGGACTGGCGACGTGCTCGCAGGTACCATCATCGCGCTCCGCGCGCAGGGCCTGGACGCCTTTGATGCAGCCATCGCCGGCTGCTACCTCCACGGCCTGGCCGGTGAGATCGCCGCGGCGCAGCACGGCACCGCCGGAATGGCCGCCGGCGACGTTGCAGATGGCATCGCGAAAGCGTGGCACCGGCTCACATCGAGAGCCTGACACCCGATCTCAAGAAAACGAAACGGCCCCACCGGACTCGCACCAACCAGGGGTTGGTGTGCGCCCGGCGGGGCCGATGTAGTGTCAAGGAAGTGTGCGAACGACGCTAGTGTCGGCGGCAGCTTTCTCCTTGAGGCCCATAGCGAATTGGTACCCCAACTTACGCCCCTTGACCAGGTCTTCGCGCGTCGGGCCGCCGCGGAACTCCCAGGGCTCATCCAGATCCCAGCGAAGTCTCTCGGCCAGGGTGGTAATCTCACGGCGGGCGCCCCCACTCCACCCGAAGCTACCGAAGTAGGCCAGCTTCCGGTGCTGGATGCGCTTGCGGGCGACCATATCCAGGACGTGCGCCATCGGCGGGAATAGCTCACCCTCATACGTCGGCGCGCCCACGAGCACGCCGCTGTGCTTGTAGATAGATGGGAGAATGTAGCTCGAGTGGATGTGGCGGACATCGAAGATCTCCAGCGGGACACGTGCCGCCGCCACGCCGCTGGCGACGGCCTCAACCATCCTTTCGGTGTTGCCGTACATCGTACCATAGAGCAGAGTTACACCGACCTCCGGACCCTTCAGTGCGTAGTTGGCCCACTTCTGATAAAGCTGGACAATCCGGCCCGGGTCGGCGCGCCAGATCAAACCATGAGAAGGGGCTATTACGTCGATGGGGAGATCCTTCAGCTTGTCGATCGCCTTGATCACCGGGCGAGCGAAGAGTGCAACGATGTTGGCATAGTAACGCAGGGCCTGTTGCTCATAGAACGCCAGATCATGGCACTCATCGTCGAACACCGAGCCCTGCAATGCACCGTAGCCGCCAAAGGCATCACAGGAGAAGAGCACCTTCTGCGTCGTCTCGTACGTCACCATAGTTTCGGGCCAATGCACCATGGGAGTCATGAAGAACTTCAACGTATGCTCACCCAGTTCGAGTGTCTCTCCGTCGGTGACGACGTGCACCCCCTCGGTGATCTCATAGTAGGCCTCGAGCATCTCTGCAGCCCGTGCGGTGCACAGGACGACTGCCTTGGGGGCAATCTGCCGCAGCGACCGTATGGCGCCGGTGTGATCCGGCTCCATATGGTTGATCACAATATAGTCCAGATCGGCCGGGTCAACGACCTCGGCAATCTGATCGAGAAGGGCGTTGCTCTTGATGTCCTTTGCCATGTCGACAAGGACGTTCTTCTCATCCTTGATGACGTAGGCATTGTAAGACACCCCCTCGCTCGTGATGGGCCAGAGCCCCTCGAAGAGATCCGTAGTGCGATCGTTTACGCCAATCCAGTTGATACCAGACTTGACCTCAATGGCCGTCATTGCACGCCTCCAGAACTGCCAGCTCGGTTTCCCAATAGCTCAAATATCTTCCACAACACTCCAGCTAACTCCAGCTTTGTCAACAGCAGCAGCCAGGACAGGCTGTGCCCGGCCTGGCTGCTGACAGGACTTCCCTGACTGCAAGCAGCTCCCCGCAGTATGTACAAAGCTACGGCGCGTCGCTAGTGCGACGGTGCTGTCGTCAAGACAGCGATGCCTGCGATGGTCAGCACCATCCCCAACACCGTCTGCCAGGTCAGCTTTTCCGTCTGAAAAATCAACCCGACGATCGCACTGAACAGCGGCGACGTGAAGGCAATCGGCATAACCTGCGTCAGCGAACTGGCACCGCGCAGTGCTGTGTAGAACGACAACATACCTATCGAACCTGCTACCACGCCACCGCCGATCACCAGCATGAGCAACGCTCTTGGGCCGGCCTCGGGGATACTCTTCCAGTGCGGGAAACTGACCGCACCCAAGACGATCAGCGCCACAGCCGTGCGAATGGTGATCCCGACCTGGGGCGTAAGATTGCCCATGTTCAGACCACGCTTCTCGAAGAAGCCCCCCACGCCCCACGCAATTGCCGTGATCAGGGCGAATATCTCAGGTCGCATGCAGGCCTCCCGTGGCTAATCGTCGAGGGTCCAGGTCAAGTCTTCGGTGAGGTCGATCTCATACTCCTCGGTGAGGACCTCGTCATCGCAGTCGGTAATCTGTAGATCGTAGACGTCCGGCTCAACGTAGAACAAGCGCAGCATACCGGGCTGGAGGCTCTCCATCTCACCCATCCAATCGTCGCCCCAATCATCGCCCGTGGTCGGAGAGATATACACATAGCAGACCTCGGCGCCGGACTCGTTACTGACCATCAACCGCACATCGGCGCCTGAAGCGCCCGCTGTGACCGTCGTGTCCCGAGAGACCTCCCAAGCCGTGGCCATGGCAGCCTCATCACAGCTTTCGACGCGCACATCATACGTCCCGGAATCCAGGCTGAAAACCTGAGTGGCTCCCGGCATAATGGTCTCATCACCACCCAGCCAATCATCCCCCCACGAATCATCGGCGCTGGGCGACATCAGAACGTAGCAGATCTCATCCGGGCTGCGGTTGACAACCGTGACATCAATATCACCCGAGCTGGAAACGGGCGGGTTAGTCGCCTTGACATCGGGATCGTCGTTGTCGTCGGAACCACCGGGCAGGACACTGCAAGCCAGGGACGTCAGGAGCATCAGAATAGCCAGAGACAACAGTAGTGAGCGTTTCATCGTGAGCCCTCCTTAGGTGTTTGCGCCTATGCCTTTCTTGCCAGAAACACCACGCGCTGCGGTCAACTGAGCGCATGTGCAAGATATCGTCATTATACCGGAAGCTGAATCCCCACGCAAGACCTTGATCAGTGGAGAATCATCTGTAATCGGGTAAAATGGCTCTGAAAGGACACGCTATGCGAATCGGTATCATTACCGGAGAATACCCACCGATGGAGGGTGGCGTCGGCGCTTTCACCCAAGAGCTATCGCTCGCGCTGCACGACCTCGGCCATCAGATTCACATCCTGACAACGGGCACAGGTGCTGCCGGGGGCGAGACCGTGGAGGCCGGACTGAGGGTCCACCGCGCGGTACCCCAATGGGGTCTCCCCGGCATCCGGCAGGCCTACGGCTGGCTGCGGGCGCTGTCGCCGGATGTCGTTAGCCTGCAGTATGAGCCGGCGGCCTATGATATGAAGGGCTGGATCACCTCCCTGCCCCGCTTGCTGCAGCGAGGCTTGCGCCCGCCCCTGGTCATCACGTTTCACGATCTACTGCCACCGTATCTCTTCCCCAAAGCCGGGCCACTGCGCCAATGGTCCATCCGGCAACTGGCCAGGCGTGCCGCCGGCTGCATTGTCACCAATCGCGAGGATCAACAGGCTCTGACGCCGGTTCTCGGACCCGCAGCTCCCCCAACCCGGCTGATCCCCATCGGCAGCAACATCGCCACGGAGCTGCCCGCCGACTATGACCGGGTACGGACCCGAAATCGGTACGGGTTCGGCCCCCAGGACCTGGTCGTGGGCTTCTTCGGGTTTATGAACCGCAGCAAGGGAATTGAGACCTTGCTGGAGGCGGTCGCGCACTTGCGGGACGCCGGTCACCCGATCCATCTGCTCCTGATTGGCGGTCGAACCGGCACCAGCGATGCCGCCAATGCGCAGTACGCGGACGAGGTCGATGAACTGATCCGGGACCTCCATCTGGAATCGCACACCCATCGCACCGGTTTCGCGGCCCAGCAAGACGTATCTGCCGCGCTGCGTGCCATCGACGTCTGCGCACTTCCCTATCGCGATGGGGCCAGTCTGCGGCGCGGGACGCTGCACGCGGCGCTCGCGCACGGAACCGCCATCGTGACAACGACGCCCAACGTGCCGGTCGCCGAGCTACAGGACGAGGCGGTCGCCCTGTTCGTGCCGCCGGAAGCACCGCCCGCGCTCGCCGAGGCGATCCTGCAACTCGGATCCGACCCCGGCCTGCGCCTGCGACTCTCGACCGCCGCAGCGAAGCTGGCCGGCAAGTTCTCGTGGCCGGCCATCGCGGCGGAGACGGCTGCCTTCTTCGAAACCTTGCAGTGACGACAAAGGGACCATGAACGCACTCCAGACAACTCTGAAACACCACCTCCCCGGCACGAAGCCGGCCCGCGCAATCCTCGCCGCCATCCTGGCGGGATTCGTGATCCTCAGCACCCTCTACAGCATCAGCGTCCCTATCTTTGAGGCCTCGGATGAGCTGTGGCACTACCCGATGGTCGAGGTCATCGGCCGGACGTGGACTCTGCCGGTACAACCCCTGGAGCCCGGCACCACCAGTGGGCCGTGGCGGCAAGAGGCTAGCCAGCAGCCGCTCTACTATGTCCTTGGCGCGGTGCTGACCTCGTGGATTGACACCACGGATATGCCCGCGGTGCGGCAGCCCAATCCCCACACACGCGCCGGGGAGATCACGCCGGAGTTGGACAACGCGAATCTTGTGATCCACAATCCATCGGTCGAGCGCTTCCCCTGGTCGGGGACCGTACTCGCGGTACACCTGGTGCGCTTTCTGTCCGTGCTGCTGGGGACGTTGGCGGTCGCACTCACGTGGGCCTTGATCCACGAGCTGTTCCCAGAGACGCCCTGGATCCCGCTGGCTGCTGCTGCGGTCCATGCATTCACACCGATGTACCTATTCATCAGCAGCTCGGTCAACAACGACAACCTGATCATCCCGCTGTGCAGCTGGGCCTTGCTGTTGATGCTCCGCCGCGTGAAAGCCGCCGGCGCGAGCCCCACGCCCTACGGCCCCAGCATCGGTCTCGGCTGCGCGGTGGGGCTTGCCATGCTCACCAAGACCAGCGGCATCGGCCTGCTCCCCTTCGTCGCGGCAACTATCGCCTGGGAGGCCTGGCGTCTGCCTGGTTCTGCTTCGTGGGGACGCCGCATCAGACTCGCGCTGGCGCACGCCGCCTTGATGGCTGCCCCCATCGTGGCGATCTCCGGCTGGTGGTACGCCAGAAACCTGCGTCTCTATGGCGACCTGCTCGGTTGGAATGCATTTGGCGCCGTCCTGGGCACGCGCGATGTGCCGGCCGGTCTCGGTCAGCTGTGGGCCGAGAGGATGGCCTTCGCCGCGGGCTATTGGGGCAACTTCGGCGGGCTGAACGTGCCGCTGCCCGGGTGGGCCTTCGACCTGCTCAACACCCTGGCGGTCGTCGCCGCAGCAGGCCTGGTACTTCGGTTGGGCCAATGGCTCGCGGGCCGCGGCGAGACAGAAGCCGGCGTCACATCCCCCGGCCAACCGCACAACCCGCTGATCAGCCGCGTCTGGCCCTTCGCCTGGACGCCGATGACCGCGACCCACGCGCTGGCCTGGGCCTGGCCCGCGGCCATATTCATCTCCTGGATACGCTGGGCGACCGAAACGTGGTCCTCTCAGGGCCGGCTGATCTTCCCGGCCATTCCGCTGTGGTCGCTGGCACTTGTTTTGGGTCTCAGTGCCTGGGTCCCACGCAAACGAGCGACCATCCGAGTTTTGCCCGGCGCTGCGCTGGCGCTCTTGCTCTTTGTCCTGACGCTGGTAGCCCTTCCCGTCTGGATCCTGCCGGCCTACCGCGCACCAGAGGCCATCGCCGCGGGCGGCGTCCCCGCCGGCTACGAACCCGTGAACGCGCGATTTGGCGATGTTCTGGAACTCGTTGGCCAGCGGCTAGCCACCCACCAGACCTCACCCGGCGGCACCCTGGAACTCGAGCTTGTGTGGAGGTCCTTGGGAACCACCCCCAACTACCACTCACTCTTCATCCATGCATTGGGCGAAGGGGATCGTATCATCGCACAGCGGGACACCTTCCCGGGCCACGGACTTCTGCCGACCACGCAACTTGAACCGGGACGCACGTGGAGCGAACGCCACGTGCTGCAGATACCACACACCGCCTATACACCCGATGCGCTGACACTCTCGGTCGGGGTCTATGAGACGGCAACCGGGGCGCGCGTGACACCGGACCAGCCGGGCACGAACGGCGGAGCGGACAGCATCCACTTCGGAGTGGACAGCATCCGCTTCGGCCAGGTAACCCTGGTCGGTGCCGGCGACATCGGCAACAAGGTCGATCTCCGCTTCGGCGAGGGAATTGTGCTGCAGAGCTATGACGTCAGCAACCTGGTCCTCACGCCCGGCACACAGGTCGAGATCACCCTGAACTGGCTGTGCACCGAGCCCATTGAGCATGACTACACGGTCTCGGTCCAGCTCATCGACGATCAATGGAACAAAGCCGGTCAGTCCGACGCGTGGCCGCTGGACGGGCAGCGCCCGACCACGTCGTGGCAGCCGGGCGAGTCGATCACGGAATCCCGGGGGCTCACGATCGCGCCGGGCACGCCGCCCGGCGCCTACAAGCTCCGGCTGGCGCTCTACCGGCCGACACCCGAAGGCGAACTGGAGCACCTGCCGGTCTCGCAGAGCCGCGAGGGGATGCCCTCCAAGGCCATCGAGCTGACCACGCTCCGAGTGCAGGAATGACGCCGTTCGGCGTCTCTACATGACCGAGATAGTCTCTTGAACAGACCAGAGAGCCCTGGATACCACCGGACTTTGGCGCAGCGGCTGAAGCAATTCCCGCGCAGGCCGGCACTCGTACGCGCGGCAGCGCCATACCTGCTGCTGGTCGCCATCGTGCTGATCTTCTTCTGGCCCGTCTGGCTGGCGGGGTACACCTTCCCCATCGGCGGCGGCGACCTCTGGGGACAGCTGCTGCCGGTCTGGTCGTACGTCGCCCGGTTCGTCAGACGCGGCATCCTGCCGCTCTGGTCCACTCAGATGATGGCCGGCGACCCGATCATCGCTGAGCCGCAGTACGGCCTGCTGAACCCACTCAATTGGTGGCTCTTCATCGTGGGCACCGGTTCGCGCTGGGCAATCCTTGCCCGGGGCATGCTGCCTCTCGTACTGGCCGGTGCCGGCGTCTATACCTACCTGCGTCATTCGTCCCTGTGGCGCCTACGCACCAGCTCAGCCCTGGTGGGTGCCACCGCCTACATGCTCTCGGACCCCTTCATCACGCACCTCGGCCATCCGCAGATGAACGACGCGATGGCCTGGCTGCCGTGGGCGCTGCTGGCAATCGATACATTGGTGGATCAAGCCAGGCTCCGGCTATGGCCGAGCGTGGTCTTCGCCTGCGTGATCCTCACCGGGCACTATCAAGCCGCGCTCTTCACCGCAGCCGCCACCGGTCTCTACACCGCTTGGCGCCTCGCCTTTGCGCCGGTGGAGCGGTGGCCACAGCTCGCAGGCCGCATAGGCCTGGCCGTCACCTGCGCCGTGGCGCTCTCGCTGCCGTCAGTGCTTCCAGGCTTGGAGCGCTATCCGTACACCGAACGCGCCATCCTGCAACTCGAGCCGTGGCGCGGTTACCAATGGCCACTGGCGATGGCCATCGACCTCGTTGCGCCGGGTTTCCACGGACGCGGGATCGACGGGTTCTGGGCGCCCTGGGCCCGCGTCGAGGGAGGCTATATCGGCGCAGCGGCTCTCTTCTTGAGCCTGCTGGGGCTGCTGGCCGGGGCCAAACACCGCAGAACGTGGTTCCTGGCGCTGCTGGGCACAACAAGCGTCCTCTTTGCTTTGGGCTATGACGGGCCGCTCTACCCACTCTTGGCGCGTTTCGATCTGGTGGCCCGTATGGGCAAGACCGCCCGCGCAGTCTTTCTGCTGGCCTTTGTGCTGGCCATTGCTGCAGCTGCAGGCACCGAGGCTCTGCACACGCTCCGGCGGAAGCTACACCTCAAATGGTCCGCGTTCCTCGTCGTCGCAGCACTGGTGATTCTCATCAGGACGCCGGCATGGGTCGCGACGATGCCGACCAGCCGCCGGCCCAACGCGGTTGAGAGCCTGGTAACGGCAGGCGGAGCCGCCCTCGCGATCGTCGTCCTGAGCTGGATCGGCGTCAGACGCTCCCTCCTCGCTCGGGCTGGACCCCTGCTGCTTCTGGCTGGGGAACTGATCCTCTCCGGGACCTGGGTGGAGCTTGAGCCGACCGGCGAGAACCCGACCCAGCCGGTGATCGACTACCTCAGCGCCGACACCAACTGGTACCGGGTCGATGTCGACAGCAAGGCCCGCGGGCTTCTCTCTCCTCCGGTGCTGATCGCCAACGGCTTTGAGGTTCCTCAGGGCAGCGGCAATCCTATGGAACTCTTCTCCTACACGCAGTTCTACTGGGCCGTGCCCTACAAGGGAGCGCCCGTCTATCAGCTCCTGGGCAGCAAGTACATCGTCGTGCCCAAAGACGCGCCACCCGGCGGCGAGGGGATCTGGCCGGTCTTCACTGAGTCGCCGCTGGTCGATGTCCATCTCAACACCAACGCCCTCCCCAGAGTGTGGCTGGTCTACGACACCCTCCCCGTCAGCACCATTGAGGAGGCCAACGACATCATCTTCGGCGCGGACTTCTCCCCCGCCCTGGCAGCAACAGTCGAGAACGGGCCGGACCTGAACGGGAGCGGCAGCGGCACACTGGAGGTACTCGCCTACGGCGCCAACCGGGCGGAGATCCTTGTGCGCACGTCGGGGGAGGCACTGCTCGTGCTCTCCGATATCCTCTATCCCGGCTGGACGGCCACCATAGACGGACGGCCCGCCGACCTCCTGAAGACAGATGGCATCTTCCGCGGCGTCATCGTGCCTGCAGGCGAGCACCGTGTAGCGATGAAGTACGCGCCCGCCTCAATGCGTCTGGGCCTCGGGCTCGCCGGCATGGCGATCCTGATCCTTGGCTACGCCGGCTGGCAGCACAGGGGCCGCTGACCGCGTCTGTGGTACAATGGCGGGGATGACAGATCGGCCCTGATGCTGATCTATAGCGGTCGGGCTGGATGAACTGTGACAAAACAACCTTGTAGCGTCAGACTACCAGGTTGTTGTGAAGGAGCGTGAAGTGACGACAAGCCGCAGACCCGCCATCATCAAACTGGGGAGCACCATGCCGTCGCTATCCACCCACCGCGGAGATTTCGAGGACTGGGTCTTGGCCGGCACGGCAATGCAGCGTGAAAACGTCATCATCGTAGATCCCCGCCGAGGTGAGGCCCTGCCCGCGCTCGATCGCATTTCCGGCGCCATCCTGACAGGGTCGCACGCCACGGTCACGGAGCACGCCGGCTGGAGCGAGCAGGCCGCGGACTGGCTACGCCGCGCCGTCCTCAAGGGGCTCCCCATTCTGGGTATCTGCTACGGGCATCAGCTCCTAGCCTACGCACTGGGTGGCGAGGTAGGCAAGAATCCCCTGGGTTCTGAGTTTGGCACGGTCACAGCGCAACTCAAGCGCACCGCGCGCACGGACTGGCTGCTGGGCGGGTTCGGCGAGACCATCAAGGTCCAGACAAGCCACAGCGAGTCGGTATTGAAACTACCTCCGGATGCGCGCGTCCTGGCGAGTAGCCACATGGATCCACATCTCGCTTTCGTCGTCCGCGAAAACGTGTGGGGCTTGCAGTTCCATCCGGAGTTCGACGTCGAGGTCGTCAGGGCCTACATCCGAGCGCACCGGGAGGAGCTGCACGAACAGGGCCAGGATCCCGACGCCCTGCTCGAGACGTGTGAACCCTCCCCCACCGGACCTGAGATACTACGCCGGTTCATGCAGCTCATCGCTGAGCCTGAGAATAGCGCATGACCCTCCGTCGTAAGGCAACCTGGATCCCGGTGTTCGCCGTTCTGCTCGCCTACCTGCTGAGAACCTCCACCCTGGACCTTCAGTCCTTCTGGATCGACGAGATTCAGGCCTTCTACTTCATCGACCACTCGCTGAAAGAGACCATCACGCTGCTGATCTCGCCGGACGAGAACGGCCCACTCTACTTCTTGCTGCTCTGGTTTTGGCGGCGGTTGGGTGGCCCCAGTGATTTCGCCATCCGCTATCTGTCGGATCTCTGTTCCGTGCTGACCGTTGCGGTGATGTGGCGCTTGGCGAGGACATGGTTCAATGATCGAGTCGCCGACCTGACAGCGGTTTTCCTGGCGATCTCACCCTTCGCCATCTGGCACGGCCAGGAAGCCAAGATGTATGGCCTCCACATGTTCCTGGCAGGCCTGTCCACGCTGCTGCTGATCAAAGCGGCGAACCGGACCGCCCGACATACTCTGGACGGACGTCACGTTCCCTTGCGCACACCACGCACGAATGACAACACACGTACGGGACATGGGCCTAAAGGCTTTCTCCAGGCTTTAGGGCCTTCCCCGAACCGCGATGATCCCGATTCGTCGCCCAGCGGGGTCTATTCTCGGAATGGAACACGCCGCACACGCACCCCACGGGCGTGGCCACTGTGGGTCGGCTACGGCGTCGTCCTCAATCTCCTGGGCTATAGCCACTTCTTTGGGGCGTTTACCATCGCTGCGCAGGGCTTCGCCCTGGTCGTCACCCACCTCAAACAGCTCCGCGTGGTGCGTACGTACGTGCTGACGATGGGTATCGTCGCCCTGCCCTACATTCCCGTCGTGAGTTTCGCCCTGCGCATCCTGCCACACTTCCAAATGCAGGACATCAGCAAGGGCTTCGTGCCGTTGCGCCTGATGCTCCACGAACTCGCCTCAGAATACATCCTGCGAGCCTCCCGCCTGTACGTGGAGCATATGCCGCGACTGTTGGTCTACGGCGCCATCGCGATTCTGCTCGGCAGCTTCCGGGCGTGGCGCCAGGACTGGCGCAAGGGCCTCTGGGTCGCCAGCCTGCTCGTTCTGCCGATCGCCCTCTTCTACCCAGTCTCGTTCAGGGTCCCGGTCTTCTCGCCAAAGTATCTCAGCGCGACCTTCCTGATCTTCACGCTCTGTCTGGGCCTGGCCGTCGACCAACTGGCCCGGTGGTGGAAGCCATTGGCCTGGGTGGGGCTCGCCGGCGTCGTCGCTCTCAACGGATGGGCGAACGTGCGTATCCTGACGGATCCCGCCTACCAGCGTGGGAACTGGAAGGCGGCGGCGGCGTACCTCGAAGCCCATATTGAGCCCGGCGACGCCATTATCGGCTTCGCGGACTACATCCATCGTGGCATCAACCGCTACTATGACGGCGACGCGCCGGTCTATCGATTCAAGGGTGATGCCTACGCCCCCGAGGAATTCTACCGGGATGTGCTGCAGAACAACAACGAGCACCACACTCTGTGGCTTGTGCTGCATCAGGACCAGGCGATGGCACCGCAGAACCGGCTCCAGGAAGTCGCAGGCCGGCTCTACCCGCAGATCACGGGGGTCTACCCCAACAACGGCCGCATCGCCATCCTGGGGTACAGCGTGCGCTGGCAGCACGACGCCCTCCCGAGTTACGCACTGCCGGCAGGCGCCGCATTTGAGAACGGACTGGACCTGGTGGGCTATACCGTCGACGCCACCGAGTTAGTGGCCACGGACAACCTCTTCCATCCGCCCAGCAACTGGGTACACGTGACCACGTATTGGCAGCGCGCGGGAGAGCTGACCGCCGATGATTTCACCCCGTACATTCATATGGTAGACGCACAGGGCGGCATCTGGGGCGGTGAGCTGCAGCGGGCCCCCACGGTCTTCCACCGCGACCCGGCCGGCGGTTGGGACAAAGGCACCATCGTGGAAGCGCACTACGACGTCAATCTCAACCCGGCGACGCCCGCCGGTACCTATCGTCTTGTGGTCGGCCTGATCGACGGGAACAAGGAGGCTATTCCGATGACATCCGGCAAGTCCGAAGTTGACCTAACCGACATCCGCATCGTCGAGTAACCGGCTCTATGATCGCGCAGAAGGCACGTCCATGGCTGCCCCTCCTGCTCTTGTTGCTCTTCTTCGCACTGGGCATGACCCAGGTGCGCTACGCCTCGATCACGTTCGACGAGGGCCCGCACTTGGCTGTGGGATATTCAACGCTGCGAACCCGCGACCTGCGCCTCCAGCCTGTCCACATCCACCCCCCGTTGGCCAACGTGCTGGCGGCACTGCCGCTGCTGATGCAGCCGGATCTACCTGATCCCACAACCATCAGCGGCTGGGAGATCGCCAGCCTCTCGGCGATCACCGACACCGTCGTCTGGCAGTATCCGCATCCGGCACGCATCGCCACCGCGGGACGCGTCCCGATTCTGCTGTTGAGCACACTCTTGGGGGCGCTGGTCTTCCGGTGGGCCCGCGATCTGGGAGGGTGGCCGGCAGCCGGCCTCGCGCTGACCCTCTTCGCGCTCGACCCGAACCTCATCGCCCACGGAGGCCTGATCACCACGGATGCCGCGGCGGTCACGCTGAGCGTCGCGACGCTCTATGCGCTCTATCGCTGGCTGGTGTCGCCGACCGGCTGTGATCCGGCTATTAGCCGGCCGCGCCGGCGATGCTTCGTCCTCACCGGTGTGCTGCTCGGCCTGGCCCAATTGGCCAAAGTGTCAGCCCTCTCGCTCTTCCCCGTGGTCGGGCTGATTCTCTTCGCCCAAGCCTGGATCCACAGAGGGGCCCTGCAGGCCCTTGGGCTGAGCATAGGCCAGTTCCTCGTGCTGGTCGCCATCGCGGGCGCCGTCATCTGGGCAGGCTACGGCTTTGAAGTCTCCGCTGTCGCGGGCGTACCCTTCAGAGTGCCTGCGGGTACCCATTTCACCATCTACCGGTCACTGAACGAACACTACGGGCTAGGCCACCCGACCTTTGCCTTCGGGCAGGTCAGCGACCAGGGCTGGTGGTGGTACTTCCCAGCCGCCTTCCTCATCAAGACGCCGCTGCCGGCGCTGCTCCTCCTGACGGGAAGTGTGGTAGCCGCCGTAGGGCTTCTGGCGAGACGAAGCACGCGGACCGGATGGAGGTGGCTGAAGTGGCTGCCGGTTCCCCTGACGCTGGGCCTCTTCCCCGTATTCTATGCCGCGGCCAGCCTCCTCAGCTCCGTCAACATCGGCTACCGCCATCTGCTGCCCTTGCTGCCCTTTCTCTATGTCGGCGCTGCGCAGATCCTGACACGGTTACCCACCAGGCACGGGGCCATCGGACAGACCCGTCGCGCCGCAGGCGCTCTCCTGATGGCCTGGCTGGCCCTGGGCACCGTGCGCACGCTGCCCACCCCGCTCACGTACTTCAACGAGCTTGCCGGTGGACCATCCGGGGGCTATCGCTATCTCGTGGACTCCAACCTCGATTGGGGGCAGAACCTCTGGGAGCTGGCATCTTGGATGGAGGAGAACGGCGAGCAGCACGTCCGCTACGCCCACTACAGCCCGGCGAATCCCGAGGTCTACGGGATTGAGGCGGACTTCCTGCCCCCCGATCCCAGAGCCGTCGCCTTCACACCGTGGCGTCCCGAACCCGGGCTCTACGCCATCGGCGCGACGGTGCTGCAGGGCCCCTACGCACCGGATATCAACACCTACGCTTGGTTCCGCGCGCACGAGCCGGATACTGTTCTTGGGGACGCTCTCTTTGTCTACAGAGTTCCCGAACGACCCGCAGCGGAATGGATCGTATCTTGCACACAGCTCAGTCACGAATCCATCAGGAATCAGTTGGCCTTAGCCGCCATTCGCATCATCGATGTCACCTGTGATCAAACACAAGTCTACACAGCTGGACCGGGGCTCTACCTGACCCCGGCCGGTCTTGAGCCAAGAGGACGCAACACCACTGAGCTGACACTCAGGAGCGCAGAGGGAGCACCAACGCAAATGCTGTACCGAGTCCTGGAATCTCCGCTGCCTCAGACATCCTCAGAAGAGATCGAGCTGAATGGACCGGTGACGCTCATAGGATACACGCTACAGGAACAGAATGCGGTAGTGGCTCTCGATACATTCTGGCGCGTTACCGAAGTACCAACCCGGCCGCTCTCCCTGATGGCGCACTTGGTCTCTCTGGGAAGCTCTGCGGTTGCGGTTGGGGACGGCCTGGGATTCTCTGTTGATCAATGGCGTCCAGGAGATACAATCATACAGAGCCACACCTTGGCGCTTGCCGAGACGTCCCCAGCCGGTCCATACGAGATCCAGGTTGGCGCATATTGGTTGGATACGATGGAACGTATGCTCCTCAAAGACAATCCAGAACAGGACAGTATCGCTCTTGTTACCGTCAGTTTCGAAGGCCCCGATGACAGGTAGCAGGAAGCCCAGCCGGGCGCTCACCGTCTTGCTGCTCTTGGTACTCTTTGGGCGCCTGGCATTTGCCTCCCGCAAGCTATCATTTACTTCGGATGAACCCTCGCACATAGCAACTGGTTACGCTTATCTCGCGCAGGGCGCAACCTGGACCGTGCCATTACGCGGACACCCTCCTCTGCTGAATGCGTGGCTTGCCCTACCGTTCTACATTGGCACCCCCAATATACCCATAGCTACCTTGGCGGGATGGCAAGAAGACAACACAACGTACGTTAAGGCATTTGTTCCCTTCCTCAGGGACAATGTGGCCCGGGCTGAAGTTGCCACACGGACACCCGTGCTGCTGCTATCGGTAGTGCTGGCAGCCGTCGTAGTGCGCTGGGCAGCGTGTCTGGTAGGCCGTCGCGGCAGTACACTCAGCCTTCTGCTGCTGATGAGTGATCCCACTTTCCTCGCCCACGGTATGTTGGCGACCAATGACGTCGGTGTAGTGGCACTGGGGACTCTGGGGCTGTTCCTCACTTACAAGTCAATCAAACGAGCTACGGCAACGCGCGTCCTGCTCACTGGGCTCGCGCTGGGCTTGACGATGTTGGCAAAGGGATCGGGCATTATATGGCTTGCCGGCGCACTCTTGATGGTGATCGGATCCCTCGTTGACGGGGAACGGCAACTTCGGCACATCCGGAAAAAGCTCGGAATCAGTATCGGCGTGTCCGGCGTAGCCTTGCTCTGCGTCTGGCTCTGCTACGGTCTCGAATGGGGGCCAATAGAGGTCGGCACTCTGACCATTGCGGTGCCCGCTCCCACGCACTGGCAAAGCATCCTGACACAATCCACGGGAGCCGCTGCCCGCTGGACCTACTTCCTGGGAACTGTGCGCCAGGGCGGAAGCTGGGCCTATTTTCCCGTCGCCGCGTTGATCAAGAACCCCATTCCCTTGCTGGTACTGGGGGCGTGGGGGGTGATTGGCTACCTGCGTCAAATGCGGAAGCGAAGCTCACCGGCCATGGTCTGGATCTTCCCAATTCTCTACGCCGGGACCGCCATCGCGAGCGGCGTGAAT
>Ga0114918_10001665_pt1 | contig 19909 bp, 13 predicted proteins | sample LantaG_FD_87015 | JGI IMG/M metagenome (GOLD analysis project Ga0114918, IMG submission 87015) | Deep subsurface microbial communities from Baltic Sea to uncover new lineages of life (NeLLi) - Landsort_02402 metaG | ecosystem: Environmental > Aquatic > Marine > Oceanic > Sediment | place... | reverse complement strand
TAAACGCTGCGTATGGCACCACCGAGGATATCTTGCGTCTGTTTTATCCGACAAAAGCTGTTTCGAAGACTAAACTTACATCTACTATGTGGGCAGTAGGGCCAATTGTAGATACAAAGACCGGCGAAATTATCGTAAAGGCCGGAACCCAGATCGGTGACAGGCTTTCCGCTGTGCGCCACAGCGGGCTTAAGGAAGTGGAAGTTATCAGCAAGGTGCTTGATACACTGATTTTGAATACTCTGGCGGAAGATGATTGCCAAAGCCATGAAAAGGCGATGTTGAAGTTTTATATACGGTTAAGGCCGGGCAATCCGCCGAGCGTAGAAAAGGCAAAGACCTTTTTCACTGAAAAATTCGCCGATACCAACAGATATCGGCTTGGAAAAGTGGGCAGGTTCAGACTGAATCGAAAGTTCAACCAGGCTGTTGACGAGGATGAGATGACGCTTCGGCCGGAAGATTTCCTCAACACTATGAAGTACATAATGGCCCTGAGAAACAACGAAGGAGAGATTGACGATATCGACCATCTGGGCAACAGAAGGCTGCGTACTATCGAGGAGCTGGCTTCCGATGAAATCAGAAAGGGCCTGCTGAAGCTTCGCAAGACGGTTCAGGAACGAATGAGTGCGAGAAGAGACCAGGAAGAACCGATACGTATAGCGGATTTGATAAATTCGAAGAGCGTATCGAGCAGTATCAACTATTTCTTCGGGCGGGGTGAATTGAGCCAGGTGGTCGACCAGACCAACGCCTTGAGCCAGCTGACGCATGAGAGGCGGTTGTCTGCTCTGGGGCCGGGAGGCTTGAACAGAAGGCGGGCTGGTTTTGAAGTTCGCGATGTTCATATCAGTCACTACGGCAGAATCTGTCCTATTGAGACGCCGGAGGGTACGAATATCGGCTTGATTTCCTCACTGGCGATATTCTGCATGATTGATGAGTACGGTTTTCTTCTTACGCCGTATCGAAAAGTTAAAAACGGCAGAGTCACCGAAGAGATTGGCTACCTACGGGCGGATGAGGATATGAAGGCGGTGATAGCTGCGCCCGGCACGGTCGACCAACAGACCGGAAAAATCGAAAAGGGTATGGTGCTGGCAATGAAGGGAGGTGAGCTGGCGCAGGTATCGAGCGATGAGATTGATTACGTTGATATTTCGACGAAGCAGATTGTTGGCGTTTCGGCATCGCTCATTCCATTTTTGGAACACGATGACGCAAACCGGGCGTTGATGGGCTCGAATATGCAGCGGCAGGCGGTCCCACTGCTCAAAACAGAGCAGCCGCTTGTGTGTACGGGTATGGAGGAGGTAGTCGGTCGCAATTCGAGTATGGTTGTGTGTGCCGAAAGAGGTGGTGTCGTTACAGAAGTAGACGCCACGAAGATAGTAATCAACCAAACCGATGAATACGAGCTTGCCAAATTTGTTGGTCTGAACGAGCGGACCTGCCTGAATCAGAGACCGCTGGTTAAAATCGGAGAAAGGGTTGATAAAAATCAGGTGATAGCAGACGGCGGTGGCATAGCCGAGGGGGCGCTGGCTCTGGGTAAAAATGTGCTGGTCGGGTTTGTTTCCTTTGACGGCTTTAATTTCGAGGACGCAATTATTGTCAGTGAGAGACTGGTGAAAAACGATAGTTTCACAAGTATTCACATTGACGAGTTTACGGCGGAGGTTCGTGTGACACAGCTGGGCAAGGAAGAATTTACGAATGATATTCCGAATGTGAGCGAAAAAGCGCTTCGGAACCTTGATGAACACGGCGTGGTTCGTGAGGGAACACGGGTGTGTCTGGGTGATGTTCTGGTAGGCAAGGTGGTGCCCAAGAGCAAGACCGAGCTGACCCCCGAGGAAAAGCTGCTCCACGCTATATTCGGCAGAGCGGGCGAGGATGTCAAGAACGACTCGCTTGAGCTGCCCAGCGGATATGAAGGTGTGGTAATAAAAACCGAACGCTTCACGAGGCGAGGCGTAGGCGGAGAGCAGGCGAAGGAGGCTCTGGCGGCCCAGATAAAACAATATAAGAATCAGATGAGGGCCAAAGAATGCGTGACATTCCGGCGAATGATAGAGGCTATATGCAAAAAGTTTGAGGTTACTATCATTGACCCCTCCACGCGTCAGAAAGTCGGCACCAGTGAGGACGACGAGGTTATCCACGAGCAGGTGGAGAACTTCGATATCAAGTGGGTCAGACCTGCCGCGGTGCGGGAAGATGTGCAGAAGGTCGTGGACAAGTTCTGGGTCAATATTGCTGAAATCCAGGAGGACAAGAAGCGCAAAATTGAGACTATGAAACACGGGGATGAGCTTCCGAGCGGTGTTCTGGAGATGGTTAAGGTCTACGTGGCGACCAAGCGGGCCTTGTCGATCGGCGACAAGATGGCTGGACGGCATGGCAATAAAGGCGTTATTGCCAAGATTATGCCGGAAGAGGATATGCCGCTCCTTGAGGACGGTACCCCTCTGGACATATTGTTAAATCCGCTTGGTGTTCCGAGTCGAATGAATGTCGGCCAGATTCTGGAAACGCATCTGGGCTGGGTGGCGAAGGTGTTGGGCTTTAAGGCTGTCTCTCCGGTCTTTGATGGAGCCACCGAGGGTGATGTCCAGAGCTTAACCGCTGAGGCAAATGAGCTAATGAGCAGACGAAAAACCGAACTGCAGGAGAATCAGCAGGCACCGCCCGACAATGAACTGTTTATCCATGTGCCGAAAACACTGAAGGCACGGTTATATGACGGCAGGACGGGCGAACCTTTCGACCAGGGCGCAACAATCGGATATATCTACATGATGAAGCTGCACCATCTGGTTGATGACAAGATTCACGCACGGGCGACTGGGCCGTACAGCCTGATTACACAACAGCCGTTGGGCGGCAAGGCCCGCACAGGTGGACAAAGATTCGGCGAAATGGAGGTCTGGGCTTTGGAAGGCTATGGAGCGGCCTACGCGCTGCAGGAGATGTTGACGGTCAAGAGTGACGACGTTGAGGGCCGAACAAAGATATATGAGTCGATGGTAAAAGGGACAAACAGGCTCGAAGCCGGTACGCCTCTGTCTTTTGATGTATTGTGTAACGAAATAAGAGGGCTGGGATTGAACATCCAGCTTGAAAAGAAACGTCTCGGCGGCGCTGCTTTGTAAAAAAGTTAATGGTTCGCGGTTTGCCGTCGAGGCACTGCGAACGAAAGATTAGGAGTTAGCCTCAAATGTTGGGAGATATTTACGATAGGATTAACGATTACGGCTCGGTAAAGATTAGTTTGGCCGGCCCGAATGATATCCGCAGCTGGTCCTTCGGTGAGGTACGAAAGCCAGAGACTATCAACTACCGAACTTACAGACCAGAGAAAGACGGATTGTTCTGTGAGCGAATATTTGGGCCTGAGCGGGACTGGGAGTGTGCCTGCGGAAAATACAAAGGGACAAAGTTCAAGGGAATTATCTGCGACAGATGTGGCGTAAAGGTTACACACTCTCGTGTGAGAAGAAAAAGAATGGGCCATATCAATCTTGCCGCTCCGGTGGTGCACATATGGTTCTTCAAGGCAATACCCAACCATCTCGGGACGCTTCTGGCAATGAAAGCGTTGGACCTGGAGAAAATAATCTACTTCCAGGAGTATATTGTTACAGACCCTGGGCAAAGCCCACTAACGCTTGGGCAGATGCTGAGCGAAGAGGAATGCCGTGAGGCATTCAACAAGTACGGCAGTTCCTTTAAGGCCTTGATGGGTGCCGAAGCGATTAAGGCACTGCTGGCAAATCTCGACTTCGATGCTCTGGCCGCTGAGCTGAGGGCCGGGATGGCTAAGACCAGCAGCGTCCAGAAAATCAAGACTCTCACCAAGCGTCTCAAAACGGTGGATGCAATCAAAAGCAGCGGCAACAAGCCTGAGTGGGTGGTGCTGGAGGTTATTCCTGTTATCCCGCCGGATTTGCGGCCTTTGGTGCTGCTTGAATCCGGCAATTTCGCAACCAGCGACTTAAATGACCTTTACAGGCGAATCATCAATCGTAACAACCGACTGAAGAAGCTGATAGACCTTAATGCCCCAGAGGTGATTATTCGCAATGAGAAAAGGATGCTGCAGCAGGCGGTGGATTCCTTGCTGGACAACGGGCGCTGTCGGCGGGCGGTTCTGGGCAGCAACAATCGGCCGCTCAAGAGCCTGACGGACATGATTAAGGGCAAACAGGGTCGATTCAGGGAGAACCTGCTGGGCAAACGTGTGGACTATTCGGCCCGCTCGGTGATTGTGGTAGGACCTAATCTGAAGCTGTACCAGTGTGGGCTGCCGAAGAAGATAGCGCTGGAGCTGTATCAGCCTTTCATCATTCGAAGGCTTAAACACCACGGCCTGGCTGATACAATCAAGAGCGCCAAGAGGATGATTGAGCGCCGGGACGAGCAGGTTTGGGACGTCCTCGAGGAGGTCATCCATCAGCACCCAGTACTGCTGAACCGTGCTCCCACCCTTCACAGGATGGGCATTCAGGCCTTTGAGCCTACACTTGTGGAGGGCAACGCGATCATGCTTCATCCGTTGGCGTGTAAGGGTTTCAACGCGGACTTTGACGGCGACCAAATGGCGGTTCATTTGCCGTTAAGTATAGAAGCACAGGCTGAGACTCATACGCTAATGATGGCCACGAGCAATATTTTTTCACCGTCCAACGGCTCGCCTATGGTAGGACCGTCCCAGGATATGGTTATGGGTAACTACTATTTGACGTACATGAGTGAGGACACCGGCGCCAAGGGATATGACAAGGTTTTCAAAGACACTTTCGAAGCAATGATGGCTTATGAGATGGGCAAGGTCAGTCTGCAGGCAAAAATCAAGGTTCGTATCGATAAGGACAAGACGGTCGTAACGGAAGATGGTCCGCAGGCGCCGCCGAGTAGTGAACAGCCGACGGGCAGATTAATTGAGACAACGGTGGGCAGATGTATATTCAACGATATGCTTGCGCCACCGATGCCGTTTTATAATATGACGATGTCTCAGAAAATGCTCAGCAAGGTAATCAGCGATTGTTTCGCGATTGCCGGCAGCGCCGAGACGGTGGATTTACTCGACAGGATCAAATATTTAGGGTTCAAACACACCACCCTTGCAGGCCTGAGTTTCGGCATTACCGACTTGAAGATACCGGTAAAGAAACAGGACATCATCGACGAGACCGAAAACAGGGTTGCCAAGATACATAAAAACTACAGGAGCGGTGTTTTGACGGAGGGCGAGAGGTATAATCAGGTAATAGACGCCTGGACGCATGCGCGTGTGTCGGTTACGAACGAAATGATGAATGGGTTGAAAGAAGACACCACCGAAGACGGCTCGCCATACCTGAACCCGATATACGTTATGAGCGATTCAGGTGCGAGAGGCAGTGTCGACCAGATTCAGCAGTTAGCCGGAATGCGGGCTTTGATAGCTAAGCCCAGCGGAGAGATAATTGAGACGCCGATTAAATCAAACTTCAGGGAGGGGCTGACCGTACTTGAGTACTTCAGCTCTACACACGGTGCTCGTAAGGGGCTCGCTGATACCGCTTTGAAAACAGCAAACTCCGGGTATCTTACACGAAAACTCATCGACGTGGCACAGAATGTAATTATCACAGACCGCGATTGCGGGACACTGCAGGGAATCACCAAGAGCACGGTCAGCAGCGGTGAGCAGACAGATGTTCCGCTTTCTCAGCTTATTATCGGCAGGACCGCCAGAGACAACATCCGCAACCCGATTGCGGATGAGATGATTGTTCGTGAGAATGAGGTTATAACCCCTGAGGCGGCGTCGAAGATAGAAGCTCTTGGGCTTGATGCCATCAGGGTCAGGAGCCCGCTGACCTGTGATTGTCCGTATGGTGTTTGTGCTAAGTGTTACGGATGGGATATGAGCACCGGTCGTCTTGTTGAAGAAGGATTGGCGGTCGGTATTGTAGCCGCCCAGTCAATTGGTGAGCCTGGCACGCAGTTGACGCTGCGAACGTTCCATACAGGTGGCATTGCTTCGAGGACAATCTTAGAACGTGAGCAGCGGGCCACGCAGTCGGGCAGGATTCGGTACAGGGACATAAACGCGGTTTCATTCACGCGAGAAGATGGCAATAAGCAGACAATTGTGCTCAAACGCAGTGGTGAAATAGCCTTACTTGATGAAAAGGACAGGGAACTGGACAGGTTCAGAGTGCCATATGGTGCCAGTGTTTTCGTCAAAGACGGCCAAGAGGTCAAGGCCGACACCGTATTGTTCGGCTGGGACCCGCACCGGACGCCGATTCTGGCGGAAGTGCCCGGCCGAATTGCCTTTGTAGACATCGTCGAAGGCGAGACAATTCGAATTGAAGAAGAGCGTAGAGGTCAGGCTGGCAGAGTGGTTGTTATCGAGCACAAGGGTGACAAGCACCCGCAAATCATCATAGAGGATGCCGGCGGCAAGATCCTCGATGTTCACTATCTGCCGGCAGGAGCGAGAATCGAGGTTGACCAGGGTCAGCAGGGCCAGGCCGGTCAGTTGCTTGCCCATCAGCCTAGGGCAACCGGCGGCACACAGGATATTACCGGCGGTCTGCCGAGAGTAACCGAAGTGTTTGAGGCAAGAAAGCCTAAGGACCCCGCTGCTATGGCGGAAATCAGCGGACGGGTTGAGCTGCGAAGCGATAAGCGCAAAGGCAAAATGACAGTCACAATCCGCTCAGAGTCGGGCATGGAGAAGGAACACCACGTTCCACGCGACAGGCACCTGAATGTTCACACGGGCGATGTGGTGGAAGCCGGGGTTTCTCTGACGGATGGGCCACTCGTGCCGCATGACATTTTGCACATTAAGGGCGAGGAAGCGCTGCAGAGATATTTGATAGCCGAGATTCAAAACGTCTATCGTTCTCAAAATGTCAATATCAACGACAAGCACATTGAGATTATAATCTCTCAAATGATGCGGAAGGTTGAGATTGATTCTGTGGGTGACAGCTCGTTTTTACCTGGTGAAGTCGTTGATAAATTTGTGTTCCGCCGGGAGAATGAAAGATTGGCCAACAGTGTCAGGATTAGCAATATCGGAGATTCAACGGAGCTGCAGAAAGGCCAGGTTGTCAGCAAGGAGGAACTTGTCGGTATTAACGAAAAACTGGAAACGCTGGGCGCCGCAAAGGCTACCGGCAGGAAGCCAAAGCCCGCGACCGCCAAGACGCTGCTTTTAGGTATAACGAAGGCGTCGCTGCAGTCGGAGAGTTTTATCGCCGCGGCAAGCTTTCAGGAGACCACTAAGGTCTTGACAGAAGCGTCTTTGGCTGGTAAAATAGATGAACTTTGTGGATTGAAGGAAAACGTTATATTGGGGCATCTGATACCGGCCGGCACGGCATTTAAGCCTCATTTGGAAATGAAGGTCAAGCACCTTGTGGAGGCACCGCTGCCTAAGATATTCGAAGAGGTTAAGGAAGCCAAGGAGGCAGAAGCAAAAGCAGAGGCAGCCGTCAAAGAGGTTTTGGGAATTAAGTAGCTTAAAAGTTAAAACTAAAAACTCAAAACTGCGGAACGGCCTTCGGCCGATTAGTTTTAAATTTTGAGTTCTGGTTTTGAACTTTAAGCTTTAAGTTTTAAGTTAAGGAAATTTATGCCTACTATAAACCAGTTAGTCAGACGTCCAAGGTCGAAGACAAAGGGACGAAAGCGGGTATCTGATATCAGCGGCTCGCCGCAGAAGAGAGGCGTGTGCTTGATTGTCAGGACTCAGACACCGAAGAAACCGAACTCGGCTCTTCGCAAAATTGCCCGTGTACGATTGACCAACGGCAAAGAAGTTACCGCCTACATCCCCGGCATAGACCACAATTTGCAGGAGCACAGTACTGTTATGATTCGCGGCGGCCGGGTCAGGGACCTGCCCGGTGTGCGCTATCATATTGTTCGCGGCGTGCTCGACTGTGCGGGGGTCGTCGGCCGCAAACAGGCCAGAAGCAAATACGGTGCAAAGACGGCAAAGTAGTCCCGATGTATCGGGACTGAGGGAAAAATAGTGGCCAAGAAGATTACAGCTTCAGCTCAACAGTTAAAGCCGGACCCAAAGTACAACAACAAGCTGGTCTCGAAGTTTATAAACTGCTTGATGTGGGACGGCAAGAAGAGTGTCGCACAGCGGGTCTTTTACGACGCTATGGGTATTATATCCAAAAAGGTCAAAGACTCAGAGGCGCTTGAGGTATTCGAGAAGGCAGTAAACAACGTAAAGCCGATGATTGAGGTTCGCAGTAAGCGTGTTGGCGGGGCAAGCTACCAGGTGCCGATGCAGGTAAATTCCAAACGGCAGCAGTCACTGGCCTTTAGGTGGATTATACAGGCCGCCAGAGAAAAGAAGGCAAAGCCGATGTGTGAGCGTCTGGCGTCGGAATTAATAGATGCGTATAACGCCCGCGGCGGTGCAATGACAACCCGCGAAAACATCCACCGAATGGCAGAGGCAAATAAGGCATTTGCGCACTTTGCGTGGTAAAAATAGCGTATAGCGTATAGCATATAGCGTTCGGTTTTTTGCTATACGCTATTTTTTTCTATCCGAAAAAATGTCGGGCTCCAAACGTGCGGTAACAACACCGCAGGTGTCCGCTGTACGCTATACACTGAACGCTATGAAAAAACTGCGTAATATAGGAATCATCGCTCATATCGATGCCGGTAAAACGACCGTAACCGAGCGGATACTTTACTATACCGGCAAGACCTACAAGATGGGTGAGGTCCACGACGGCACTGCGGTTATGGACTTTATGAAAGAGGAGCAGCAAAGGGGCATCACCATTACTTCAGCGGCAACGAAAATCTATTGGAAAGATTCAGAAATCAACCTTATCGACACGCCGGGTCACATCGATTTTACCGCTGAGGTTGAGAGGTCGCTGCGTGTTCTCGATGGCGCTGTAGTGGTATTTGACGGCAGTGAGGGTGTCCAGGCACAGAGCGAAACCGTCTGGAGACAGGGACAGAAATACGGCCTGCCCTGCCTTTGCTTCGTGAACAAGATGGATAAGACCGGTGCTGATTTCGTGATGAGCGTCGAAAGTATTCGCGATAAGCTGCTTGCCGATCCGGTCGTACTGCAGATTCCAGTCGGAGCACAGGATTCTTTCAAGGGAATCATAGACCTTATAAAGATGAAGGCGGTTTTCTATAAGACCGAGGTGCTGGGGGCGACTTTTGAAGAGGCTGAAATTCCACATAACATGCAGCAAATTGCTCGAGAGCAAAGGCATCAGATGCTCGAACTTGCCGCCGAGCACGACGAAGAACTGATGGATTTGTATGTTCACGATAATCCAATCAGCAGCGAAATCATCGAAAGGGCAATCAGAAAGGCCGCTCTCAGCAGCAAGCTTCATCCTGTGTTCGTAGGTTCGGCGCTGAAATATATCGGAATCCAGAAACTGCTCGACGGCGTTGTGGCGTATCTGCCTTCTCCACTGGATAAGCCTGTTATTGTCGGGCATAAGCCGGGCGACGAGAGTAAAAAGGTATCGGTTAAGTGCGACGGTAATGCAGGCCTGGTTGCGCTTGCATTCAAGGTTACCAGCGACTTGCACGGAGATTTATGCTTTTTGAGGATTTACCAGGGCACATTGAAATCCGGCAGCAGGGTGTTGAATGCCAATCGCAACAAACGGGAAAATATTACGCGGATATTTGAAATGCACGCCAGCGAGCGGGAAATTTTAGACTCGGTGAGTGCGGGCGAGATTGTGGCGGTCGTAGGACTAAAACAAACACTTACGGGCGATACGATTTGCGATACAAGAAAACCTCTTGTTTTGCCGAGCATTACATTTCCTCAGACGGTGATTAGTATGTCTATAGAGCCGAGAACCGCGGCGGACAGGGCCAAGCTCGCGGATGAGCTTACCGTCTTGAGGCGTGAGGACCCAACCTTTGAATGGAAGGTCGACGCCGAGACAGGCCAGACAATCATCAGTGGAATGGGTGAGCTGCATTTGGAGATACTTGAGCACAAGCTGGTGCGGGAAAAAGGGGTTAACGTACGAGTCGGTAAGCCCAAGGTCGCTTATAAGGAAGCGGTAGCCACATCAGCCCGGGCAGAAGGCAAATTCATTCGTCAGACAGGCGGCCGGGGTCAATATGGTCATGTGGTTATCAATGTCGAGCCGATTTTTACAAAGGATGGTCACTGGAGAAGGGATATTGAGTTTGAAAATAAAGCGGGCGGTGATAAAGTTCCCAAAGAATATGTCCCGAGTGTCGAAAGAGGCGTCAGAGATGCGCTTGGCAGTGGCGTGCTGGCTGGTTTCCCTGTCGTAGGGATTAAAGTTACGTTGATTGATGGGTCTTTTCATCCGGTGGATTCCTCAGCTGTGGCGTTTGAACAGGCAGGTGCGATGGCGGCTGAGAACGCCCTTAAAGAGACTGAGCCGGTGCTGCTTGAGCCGGTTATGTGGCTTCAGGTCGCGGTTCCGGAATCGTGTTTCGGCGTTGTGCAGAGCAATCTGCTTGCCAAAAGAGGGTTAATCACAGACACACGAGTGCATGGAAAGATGCGAATAATCGACTCCAGGGTTCCGCTGGCGGAGATGTTCGGGTATTCGAGCCAAATAAGAGGTGCGACGGCCGGCAGGGGAACCTTTACTATGGAGCCTATGAGCTACGAAAGGGTTCCCGACCAGATTGCCAAAAAAATCATCATTTAGAAGTACGGGTATTTTTGTGTTTACGTGAAGGATTTTTTTCGGTATAATGCTGAAACAAACGTCGGTGGATTTTGGAGTAGTTCGGTTATGAAGAAGAACATACATCCTGAATACCATAAGGTGGTTGTTCATTGCGGCTGCGGCAATACCTTCGAAACCCGCAGCACAGCGAAAGAAATCCACGCGGAGATATGCTCGATGTGCCATCCGTTCTACACCGGCAAACAGAAATTCGTTGATACCGCCGGGCGAATAGAACGGTTCCAGAAAAAGTACGGCACCAGTTACGTCAAAAAGGCCCAAAAAGACCAGCAGCAATAGCTGCCTTTACACGTTATCACTAAGGCTCCAGCTCCAGATGAATCGGGGTCGGAGCCTTTTGTTCGTATCTGGTTTGTGTGGGGATAGTTAATACAGGATACAGGGCTATGGCAGCACAAAAGGACCCGGTTTTGACAAAACTCGATGAACTCGAGGCACGCTACTGCGAGCTTGAGCAAAGAATCGCTGACCCGGCCGTCGCCGGCGACTCTGCCAAATTGGTAGAATTGTCGAAGGAGCAGGGCAGGCTCAAAACAATAGTCGAAAAATATCGCGAATACAAAAAGACGATAGCCGGGATTGAAGATGCCGAGAAGATTCTAAATGATGGCACAGTTGATGAAGATTTCAGGGCGTTAGCGAAAGAAGAACTTGGTCAGCTTGAAGGTAAAAAGAACTCTTTACTTGAGCAAATCCGGGATGCTCTGGTAATGTCCGACGAGATGGTGGTCAATTCGATAATAATGGAAATCCGTGCAGGCACCGGCGGTGAGGAGGCGGCCCTTTTTGCCCGCGATTTGTTCGGGATGTATCTAAAGTACGCCCAGGGCCGGGGCTGGAAGGTCGAACAACTTCATTTCAGTCCGGCAGAGATGGGCGGCTTTCGCGAGGTAATACTCAGCGTAAAGGGCGAGGGTGTATGGTCCGAGCTGGGATACGAGGGCGGCGGGCACCGCGTCCAGCGCGTGCCGGAGACCGAATCACAGGGAAGAATCCACACATCCGCGGCAACGGTGGCGGTATTACCTGAGCCCGAAGAGCTGGATATACAGATTGACCCAAACGATGTGACCGAACATGTAAGCCGCTCGAGCGGGCCGGGCGGACAAAGCGTCAATAAGCTCAGCAGCGCCGTTAAGCTTGAGCATATCCCGACGGGAATTACCGTCAGTATGCAGGATGAAAAAAGCCAGCACAAAAACCGCGCAAAGGCCTGGCGAATCTTGAGAAGCAGAATTTATGAGCATTATGAAAGCCAAAAAAGGGCGCAGCGGGACCGACAACGCAAAACCATGATAGGCTCAGGCGATAGGTCCCAGAAAATCAGAACGTATAACTATCCGCAGAATCGTATCACCGACCACAGAATCAACCTGTCATTATACAGCCTTGACAAAATAATGGCCGGCGACCTCGATGAACTTGTAACGGCATTGAAAGATTACGACAGACAACAGAGATTGAAAAATCTTTAAGGTGTATCTCAAAACGGATACAAAATGAGAGATGCGAAATGATTGTTGTTGTTACCGGAATGGTTGGTGTTGACAAAAAGAGCTATCTCGAAAAGGTCTGTCGATTCGCAGCCGAGAACGGCAAAGATGTGCTTTTATGTAACGTCGGCGAACAAATGTATGCTGAGGCGCCGGACATCCCGGCCGGCAAAATCCTGGACATTCCAATGAAGCGCCTAAGCTCACTTCGCCGAAGCGTCTTCAAGGATATCATCGCCAGAGCGCTCGTCTCGGCGAAGGCCTCCGCCGGAGCGGGGAAAGCCTCCACCAATCTAATTGTCAATACCCACGCTACTTTCCGCTGGCGGCACGGGCTGTTCCCGGCGGTGGACTTCGACCAGATGCGGCAGCTCAATGCCGATATGTATATCTGTTTGATTGATGGTGTCATCGCGGTGCACCGCAGACTTTCGGATGAGCATACCATCGAACATACCCTGAAAGATTTGATTGTCTGGCGTGAGGAAGAGATAATCGGCACGGAGATGCTCTGCAAGGGTGCCAACGAAAAAGCTGCCTTTTACTGTCTTGCCCGCGGCTGTGAACAGCAAACAACGCAAACTTTCTACAGACTTATCTTCGAGGGTGACCGAAAAAAGGCGTATCTGAGCTTTCCTATGACACACGTCGCTGAAATGGAAAATGTCAGGAGCGAAATTGATGAGTTCCGCAGGCTGATGAAAGGCTTTTTTACGTGCTTTGACCCGGGCGATTTGGAAGAATCGTATTTATCTTACTACGCTCAGCAGGCAGCCGGCAAAGGGCTGGACTTTGTGGAAGTGACCGTAGAGGGGCGAAAGACTCGGCTGGATTTGGAGCAGGTCCGGCAAATCGAGCGCGACATTAACAGCCAGACATACGCCCGTGATTTTTTGCTGATTGACCAGTCGGATATGATAATCAGCTTTATCCCAACATTGGCCGACGGCAGAGCAGCCGTTTCAAGCGGAGTTGAAAGAGAGCTACAGCACGCCCACGAAGCGGCCAAGGAGGTTTACGTCATCTGGATGGCAAAGCAAAGGCCATCGGTATTCGTTACCCAGACAGCCACAAAAGTCTTTGACAATATAGCCGAGACAATAGAATTTTTCAAAAAGAAAGAATACATAGGAAAGGATTGAACATACTATTGATACCCTGATCGTGAGAGGATTGAATGTCCGTGTGACGTACAAAAGCATAGAACCTGCTAAAACCTGCGATTTAGTAGGAAAACCTTACTAAACACTAAACAAATCAAAGCTGAAAGTATGTATAACAATAACGACTTAGCTATCGTAATATGGATTTCCTCAAGTGTCAATTACAAATGAATTGATTACCAAGCTGCCTGACAAAATGACAAGCTGAAACTATTCAAACGGATATTTGAAGTGCCATTGTGCGCGGAGAGTGTCCATTGTTTCAGCGATTGTGAGAGTTTCGTCAAGGCCCATTAAGTCACATTGTGTTTTACCTGCATTGAGGGATTCATGAACTGCCATGATCTGATAAATGAATCCGTTTTCATGAGTGTTTGCGTTATATGTTTTTTCAGTACCGTTATTAAGTTTCAGTGTGTAATCACTTCCTGCCGTCCACATTGGATGGAGTGCTATTGAACCTTCAGTGCCGATAATGAGAGCTTGTTTTGGTGTTTCGACGTCTAAGGCCTGGAAGAGCACTGCGACTTTTGCGTTATCATACTCAAGAAGAACTGTTGAGCGTTCATCGACACCGGTATCAGCCATTTTAATAGTAGATAAAATGTTATTTGGTCTGCCGAAAATCATAGAAGCCAGAGCAAGGCAATATACACCGAGGTCTAGCAATGCGCCGCCTGCAAGGTTTGGATTATATATACGGATTTTCGGATCGAAATTAAATTTGACACCAAAGTCTGCGTGGAGCAGTTGGGGCGGGCCGATTGTACCTTTTGCGATAATGTCTCTCGCTTCGGCCATCATAGGTAAAAAGCGTGTCCACATAGCTTCCATGAGAAATACTTTATTGCTTTGTGCTGAGTTTATCATCTGTTTCACCTGTGACGCGTTGACGGCCATTGGCTTTTCACAAAGAACATGCTTTTTGGCATTAAGAGCATCGAGAGTGTTATTGCAGTGGAAATTATGTGTTGTAGCGATGTAAACGATATCAACCGTATCGTCGGAAAACAATTGTTCGTAACTATCGTAATAATTTGTTGCGTAATATTTTTGAGCGAAATCTTTTGCACGTTGTGCGTTTGTCGAGGCAACGGCTTGGAGTTTTGCGTTTTCGATGTGATTTAGAGCGTCTGCGAATTTGCGTGCGATCCTGCCTGGTCCGACAATGCCCCATCGATACATATTGCTCATTTTAAAATCCCCTTAATGGAAGTGGTGGGCCGAAACCCACCATTTTTAAACTTTATCTGACATTCCCCATCTTAAACGCTTGGCTACGCAATCAATGTCTTCCAATTTTACTATAATATCAAAATCTGCTTTCAGCCGCAACCGCCAAAACTTTAATGATCTCACAGCTGTAAAAAATGAGGCTGATCCGTACAACCAACATGCAACCAAAAGCCCAAACATCTCATAAAACAACGAAAATTGCAAATCCATAAGGTTTGTAATGTCAAAGACTTAAAAAATTTGCAAAAAATGATGAACGTTTTGAACATCCAATATCCAATATCGAATAAGAAATTAGCCGGCTGTATTGACCATCCCGTTTTTTGTTCAAGACTTGCAAATAAGCTGGTTCTGATTTATATTGCTGTTTAAAAATGAGGGATTTGCTATGAGAGAGTTTAAAATTGTCGTGGAGAAACACCCGGATGGTTATGTAGCATATCCATTGGGACTCAAGGGGGTTGTGGTCGGGCAGGGAGATACCTGTAAAGAGGCTCTTTCTGATGTAAAATCAGCAATTCGTTTTCATATCGAGACCTTTGGAAAAGAAGTATTGAAGAAAGCATAGACCTGGCAAGGGCAGATAACATAATGCAAACAGCGAAAAAGTCTTTATGGACCTTGCCGGCACAGTGGAATTCTTCAGAGAGAAGGGACACGTAGGCAAGAATTGAATATCGAATATCGAATATCGAACGATGAACTGGCGGGGTGTATTGACCATACGCTGCTTAGTGCCACGGCTACAGGTGAGCAAATCAGACAGCTGTGCGAGGAGGCGAAAAGTTACGGCTTTTGTGCGGTATCGGTAAATCCACGCTGGGTGGCTCTGTCGGCGGAGCTATTACACAGCTCAAAAGTCAAAGTTGGTGGTGTAGTTAGTTTGCCGCTCGGCGCCGATTCAACCAAAATCAAAATAGCTCAGGCCAAAGCCTGTATTTTCGACGGCGCCGATGAAATTGATATGGTTGCTGATTTGGCGGCGATAATCGAGGGCGATTCGCGATATCTGTCGAATCAATTAAAAGCCGTATTGAAGGTCTGTTGTTCGATGAGGCCGGCTGTTTGCCTGAAAGTCATAATCGAATCAGCTGCCCTGACACGACAGCAGAAGATATTTGCCTGCCGAATCGCAGATAAACTCGGCGTTGATTTTGTAAAGACAAGCACAGGGATGAATCCTGCCGGCGGGGCGACGGTGGAAGACGTAAAACTGATGAAGGAATATGCCCCTCGCTGCAAAATCAAGGCAGCCGGTGGAATCAGAACCGCAGAGCAGGTCTTTGAGATGTTAGATGCAGGGGCGGAAAGAATAGGCACTTCTTCAGGGGTGCAGATTATAAACCAGTTCAGGGCAGGACGGTTGCAATGACGACAAGGACAGTTGCTTCCAAAACTAAAGCTATTCTCTGCAAACTGCACAATAAGAAAGTCAGCGCATCAATAAATTTGCCAGCCCTGAGTGAAGCATTCGCCCGATTGGAGTCGCCGTCAATTCTCGGAGCTAATTCCGCTAAGAAAAACTCCGACAGGTTCAGCTATTGGGCCGCTGAGCCGAAAGAGGTGTTTGAATTCAGAGCCGGTCAGGACAATCCATTTGAAAAACTGCAGCAGGTTCTGGATAGATACAAAATCGATGATGGCTTCGGTTATGATTTGCCAAAAGGGATTTTTTGCGGCGGATGGATCGGCTACTTCGGTTACGAACTCGGCCGGTATATTGAACGCCTGCCGCAAACAACAATCGACGACCTCAAAATGCCTTTGATTCGATTGTGCTTCTGTGACCGACTTATCGCCTATGACCACATCGAAAATGTTTTTTGGCTGTTCGCCCTGCAACTGCCGGATGATACCGAAACGCCAAATGAAAAACTATTCATCCTTGAACGATTACTTGGCGAATCGCAGAATGTCGCCGTCAGGTGCCCCAAACCAGCTGACCTCGATAATATCGATTTTTCGCAAATCCGATGCAATATAGATAAGGATTATTATCTGCGGACAATCGAAAAAATCAGGCGTTACATCTACGACGGCGAAGTCTACCAGGTCAACTTTTCACAGCGATTCGAATGCGACTACGAAGCCCGGCCGATAGCCCTTTTCCACTGGCAGAACCATTATAACCCAAGCGGCTACGCAGCTTATATCGACGCCGGCGATTTTCACATCGTAAGCGCCTCGCCTGAGATGTTCATAACGATTGCCGACGGCGTCATCTCCACCAAGCCGATTAAAGGTACTCGTCCGCGAATTGGCAAGGCCTCTGAGGATGCCAGAAATTTCAATGAGCTTCTTAACAGCGCAAAAGAGCAGGCCGAGCTTAATATGATAGTTGACCTCGAACGAAACGACCTGGCCCGAATCTGCGCAGCCGGAACCAGAAAGGTAGTTCAGCCGCGAACTATTGAAACCTATCCAACTGTCTTTCACGCTGTGGCAACGGTGGCAGGAAGGCTTCGCAATGGAATTTCATTTTGCGACATTCTAAAGGCGGTCTTTCCCGGCGGCTCTATTACCGGAGCTCCAAAAATCCGCTCGATGGAAATCATCGATGAAACCGAACCTACGGACAGAGGTGTTTACACCGGCAGTATTGGCTTTATCGGTATCGACGGCAGTGTCTGCTTGAATATTGTTATACGAACAATTATCATCAAGGCCAATATGGCCTTCGCGCAGACCGGCGGCGGTATAGTCGCAGATTCCGACCCGCAGGCCGAGTGGGAAGAAACTATCACAAAAGCAAGAGCTCTACTGGCAGGAATAAATAGCGTACAGCGTACACACTCAATATACAACGCGAGATAGAATGGCCGAGAAGGTTTTTCTAAATGACAAATTAGTCGAGAGCAACAAAGCCTGTATATCTGTTAAAGATAGCGGCTTCTTGTATGGGGCGGGTCTTTTCGAGACGATGCGAAGCTATAGCAGCGTTGTCTTCAGCCTCGCTGACCATTTAGACAGATTGTTCTTTAGTGCCCAGGCGTTATCGATAGAGCATAGCTACGACAGAAAATTCATCGCCGATGCCGTCTACAAAGTTCTTAAAGCTAACAAATTAACTGATGCACGTCTTCGGCTGACCTTAACCAGTGGGCCGATGGCTGAATCCGAAGGGAAAAGACGCGCTACACTGCTTATCGCCGCGACAAAATTACAGCCTTACCCGGCTGAATACTACAAAAACGGAGTTCTCGTTGTGCTTTGCCCATTCAGGCAAAATCCCTATGAGCCGATTTATGGCCATAAGACGACAAGCTATTTTTCACGCATGCTTGGCCTAAAGAAGGCCCATCAGAAAAGAGCCGCTGAGGCATTATGGTTTACTGTGGATAATCGCTTAGCTGAAGGCTGTATCAGTAATGTCTTTTTGGTCAAGGATTCAACCCTTTTTACCCCACCGATTGAAACGCCGGTACTTGCAGGTGTCGCCAGAAAAACCGTCTGTCAAATCGCCTTAAGAAATTCTATTGAGTTTGTCGAAAAGGATTTATCCATAGACGATTTGTTGGCCGCCGACGAAATTTTTCTGACCAATGTAATTATGCAGGTTATGCCGGTAACCAGAGTAGAGAAGCATACGGTGGGCAATGGCAAGCCCGGGCCGATGACCAAAAAGCTGATGAAGTATTTCGATGATTTTGTTAAGGAAAGTTGCAGGCAGGGCAAATGAAGATAAAAGATATCACAGCGGCAATCGAGAAAATAGCGCCGCTGAAACTGGCGCAGGACTGGGACAATGTCGGATTGCTGGTTGGAGATGCGCAGCGCAACATAAAAAATATTCTGCTGACTATAGATGTAACGAGCGAAGTTGTTGCTGAGGCAAGGAGACTAAAGACCGATTTGATTGTAAGCTATCATCCTGTTATCTGGGACGGCCTGAAGAAAATCACCACCGATGGCTCTTCGACCGTTGTTTATGACTTGATACACTCAGGGATTGCGGTTTTCTCGATACATACCGCCCTTGATGCCGCAGCAGGTGGCGTAAACGACGGCCTTGCTGAGATTGTCGGCATCGCAGACGCAAAACCCATCGGCGATTATGTAGAAAACCCGCAGGGTGACAATTATAAACTCGTTGTGTTTGTTCCCGTCGATTTGGTGGCTGAGGTCTCAAACGCGGTCTTTGCCGCCGGTGCGGGCCTTATCGGCAACTACAGCCACTGCGGCTTTACCGCTCAGGGAAAGGGCAGTTTTTTGCCGCTGCAAGGCTCTTCTCCGACAATCGGAAAGAAAGGGAAATTGGAAAAAGTGCCGGAGATAAGATTCGAGACGATTGTGCCGGCTGAAAAACTTACCGACTGCATAGCAGCAATGAAAAAGGCACATCCTTACGAAGAGCCCGCCTTCGATGTGTTTAAGCTTTATAACAGTCAAAGCAAATTCGGCTTAGGCAGAATCGGAAGACTGGGTAAGCCGACACAGTTAACTGAAATTGTTGAGCGAATAAAAAAATATACCGGTGCCGGGACTTTCGGAATCGTCGGCAAAGAGAACCGACTGGTAAAAAAAGCAGCCGTTTGCGCAGGTTCGTGCGGCAAAATCATCAATTCAGTTATCGCTCAAAACTGCGATTTGTATCTTACCGGCGAGTTAAAACATCATCATGCTCTCGCCGCACAGGAAAGCGGTCTTACCTGTATTTGTCTCAGCCATACCGTCTCCGAGCGCTTTATACTAAAAAAATTCGCCAAACAGTTGCAAAAACAACTAAAGCAGGTAACAATTAGGATAAGTAAAAAAGACGCTGACCCATTTAAGTGGAAAAATCTATGACCGAAGAGCACGAAGAGCAGATGGAGACTTCGTTTACAGGCGAAGATACCAAAGAACAAACCCCGGAACGCGAGGCACAACAACAGACCGACTGTCCCGAGCTGATGGAAGACTTCGAACTGACCACCGAGTCGGTTACGGAAGCGGTCTTGTTTGCCAGCGATGAGTCCCTTACGGAGGCTCGATTGGCTGATATTGTCGGAGTGCCCGTCAGACAAATTCGACAGCATGTCAAAAGCCTTAACGAAAGATACCAGGCCAACAGCAACGCCTTTAGAATAGAGAAAATCGCCGGTGGCTACCAAATGCTTACCTTAAGCTGCTACAATTCCTGGCTCAAAAAATTAATTCGTGTCCGCGACGACAGCAAGCTAAGCACCGCCGCCCTGGAAACACTTGCGATAATAGCCTACAAACAGCCGGTCATCCGTGCGGACGTCGAGGCCATAAGAGGCGTCGCCGTCGG
>Ga0114918_10001664_pt1 | contig 19912 bp, 44 predicted proteins | sample LantaG_FD_87015 | JGI IMG/M metagenome (GOLD analysis project Ga0114918, IMG submission 87015) | Deep subsurface microbial communities from Baltic Sea to uncover new lineages of life (NeLLi) - Landsort_02402 metaG | ecosystem: Environmental > Aquatic > Marine > Oceanic > Sediment | place... | reverse complement strand
TTTAGCCACATCCTCACGGATTCGGACGCTCGACGAGACCAAACGTATCTGTGGCCCCTTGGGCTGTCTTGGATTGCTCATATCAGCCGGCCCCGGCGTCGTTGGTTCTTGGTGTGGTGGCTCGTGATCCGAGCCTCGAATTCGTGCTCACACTGACGACACTTGAGGGTCGCACGCATGTTCAGGTCGGTGGTCTTCGGGTTGTGCTCTTTGAGCACGTCCTGGCGCGAGCATTCGCACTTCGGGCACCTTGTGAGTCTAACTGCCATCGGTTTCAATCCACGAGCAAATGTAGAGGTTCATGACGCGAAGGTTGGCCCCGAAGGGCGGGTTTGCCTTGTTCGGCTCCGTACTTTGGAGATACGTGATGCCTCGGAGGCACTCATCATGGATGATAACCCTGACGGGGCGGTTGTCCGGGGGGCGCTGTTCGAAGGCAAGCAGCACGTCAATGTCCGCATCCCCCTTCCACAGCATGTCGTCGGAGTCCCAACCCTTCTCCGAAGCCGTGACCCACCGGTAGTCCGTGGGCGTGAGCGTCATGACGTATTCAGTAGGCATCTTCAGAACTCCCCTTCCAACAGAGGCTGCCGGACATCCATGAGCTTGACTCCGTGATACTCGTCCCGGCTCTTGGCGGCGAGACGGAGAAGCTTCCAGGCTTCCGCCCCATCGTCCTTGGAGAGCGCATCCTGCACCTCATGGTAGAAGCGACGAGCGTTATCCCACTCAGCATGAAGGCGGTCGTAGCTGTCGAGGAAGCGGATCGCGTTGTCACGGATGGGGCTCGCACCCATCCCATCGATGTCCTGGCGGGTCATCCCGGGCGGCTCAAGCTCGTCCGGCACATCATAGTACCCCATCTCGTTCCGCTCCCTGAGAATTTCCAAGGCGGCGGCTTCAAGAGCTTCGTCCGTATTAGTGTTGAAGTAGCGATCACCGTGCTTCTCATGTACGACTAGGATCTGCATGTCCCCTCTAAGGCGTGGGAGGCTTAGCGATCCACTACACCGGGATGGTTTGCGTCTGGGCGAGGTTGACGTTGGCGTACCGAGGGTCTTCGGTCACCTCTTTGCCAATCCACATAGGCTTCACGATGTATTCCGTCTTGGATGAAAGCTCAATCTCGGCGAGCCACAGACCTTCGAGCTTCTCGTGAAATTGGTCGATCTCCCACATCTTCCCATCAATCGGGAAAACGTAGCGGGTCTTGACGATGATGAGGGGGGTCAAAGCCATCATCTCAATGGCTTCGGCTTGCGGGATCTCGTAGTTGAACTCGGCGCGCTCAAGCTTGCCGGGCCCTTTGATCGTTATCTGTCCGTTCAGAAGAAAATAGCTCCGAACACGAACGACCGGCTCTGTTGACAGGTACCCCTGCTTGATGAGAGTCCCGCCGATCAACAGTGGTCGACGGTCGACATCGATCAAGAACTTGCGTTCGATCTCGGTGCCCACCCTAGCCGCCGCTCATCATGGGCACGAACAGCATGCGGCGCACCTTGGGGTCGAATTCTTTGAGAAGCTCCCCCCGATCCTTCCACTTGCGCAGCCGGAAAGCCGTGAAGCCTTTCTTTTTCATCATGTTGAAGGTCTCTTTGGCGGCTTCCAATTCCTTGGCGTTGTTGGGGTCGAACTCGTACTTCGTGTCCCCGCTTCGGTCCATGGTTTCCATCTGGATCTTGTCGGTCATTGGGATTTCCATTCCTTTGCGTCGATGATGTAGGAGGGCGCTATAAAGCCACCCTCCTGCATGATCAAGCCCGTTCGGATCTCATAGCTCGTGATCAGGACGTCCCCGGTGACATCCGGGATCACTGCGTCGAAAAGCTCTGTGGTGTTCTCGTCAGGTTGAATAGCGAACCGGTAAAGCACAATAGCTTCGTTCGGATGCCCTTTGGCAACCCAAAGAACGTTGAACACCAGAGGACTTGGAAGATCAGGGTCAGGGTCGACCCTGATCAACGTGAAGTTCGAATACCCCTCGATGTGCACGGGAAGGTCAGGGTTGTTGCTCACGGGGTCACCTGGGCTTGCGCTTCATTGTTCTGCATAATTACCTGCTACACACCGGGCAATGCCAAGGTGTGGGTTTGGCCCCTTTGAGCACCGGATGGGGTCCGACTCGGTGGCACTTGGAGCATTCTTGGACGATCTCGACGACACCAAACGCATCGTACAGCAAACGTCGAAGCCCATCCATGACTTCACGGTCGGTGCCTACGAGACATTCGTTGACCCGAACCTCCCCATTGCTACTGAGGCGGATGGACGTCACCTTGCCCTTCTCATGGCCCGTGGCGATGGCAATGTCGCCTTGCTCGATGGGAAGGGTGTCACACCCCCTACCGATGACCACGCAGTTGTTTAGGACCGTTGGGGTGTCGCCAATGGCAATCCCATGGAATGTCCCAGGTGGGCGGGGCTCGGCGGTGAGCCTATCCCAGATCGTGCTCATCCGTTCACGGACCAGTCCCCGTCCTTGGAGAAAACGAAACCATCGATGTCCATTCGGTGAAGGGCGCCGAGAAGGTGCCCCATGCTGTAGCCCGGCATCCACTTGCGAACGCCGTCTTTGATGAGTCGACGGTGGATCCACATGAAGCTTCGCTTCGGGCGTTGTTCCAGGATGGCAAGGATGGCCTCTTCCAGGTCCGTATTCATTGGTTATTCCATGATCCTGTCCCACGCTGACGACCAAGAAGGTGTTTCGTCGGGCAGAACCGACATGTGAGGGTTGAAGTTCTCGATTTCAATCTCAACAGCGGTAGCTGTTTGATTGTTGGTGAAGTGAACAAGCCAAAAGCCAGAGGCATCGTGCTTCAAAACGACCGAATAATACTGGTGGGAACGGTGGTGCTTGTCCGTCTTGTGTATGTGGAAGTCCCACCCCGAAAAGTCATCGTCCTTCGAGTAGGGCTCACCGAACGGCCACAGAAGGAAGAATAGCGAGCAGTCTTCATGCTGCCTGGCAGCCGTCAGATTCATCGGGATGCGCTCTAACCGAGAATCCATCCCGGGCGGCGTGTACTGCGTGACGTCCCCGGCAGTGATGCGCAGGACCAGGACCGTCGGGAAGTCCCCTGTGATTCGGGGCAAAGGGGGGGTCAGGTCAATCAGCATGGTCAAATGCTGGGCAAGTCGAGGTGGGTGATCTGCCCCTTCAAAAGCAGACGCCATGTGCTCTTGCCGTCGACCCAGTATTGAGTGACCAGGAAGCGGATGGGCATGACGGACGGCAGCGTGTCCCTCTCGTCCCAGTACCGCACAAGATATTCGTAGGGGCTGTACCCATCCTCTGTCAGGGGAATGGGCTCGGGGGTGATGTCGTACAGCATGTGGGTCCGCTCACGGTAGAAAGCCCCTTCGCTCTTGATCTCACGAGGACCCACTTCCCGAAGCCACGCCCCGGTGAACCCATGCTTGATGCTTGTGTCATACGACGGTGCCCTACGAACCGCCACCTTCAACCGGTCAGGGAAGGCGTCGGCTTGAAGGGTGGGCTCTTGGCCTTCGAACTTGATCAGCATGGCCTATCCTACACCGACTTGGTGCCGTCTTGCTTGATCCCCTCGTGGAGCAATTCCTGAAGCTTCTGAACCAAAAACCATGCCCAAAGGACCCGGCTCGATGTGACTGCCCCGAAGTTCGTAAACTCCGGGTCGCCGGTCTCTTCATAGACCCATCGCCGAACGTCCTCAAGGTCTTCGTCCTCAAGACGGCGGGCTGCCTTCAGGAGCGTTTCCTTCAGTTGGGGATCGTCCTTACCGTAGATCTCGGCGTATTCCAACAGATCGTGCAGTGCCACGTCCTCATCATAGGTTCGGCAAGCGTCCCGCCCCGTGCCAATGACCGCCTTCTCGGTGACCCCTTGGATGTCCTTGTTGGCAATCCAAGCCACCACATCTCGGGCGGTGTCGTTCACAGCACCGTGGTACCGACTGAAGCACACGACATCGGTCGCGTCTCCGTGCACGATGAGGCTGTGGTCGAAGGTCACGATGATCTGGGTCCAATAACTCGACGAACCCGGCTTTTTTATGACCCACGTCGCCGTCGCATTCGGACCTGCCACCACTTGGGTTATCTCGTGGATGACAAGAGAATTGGCAGCCATTTCCCGGAAGAAGGCCACCCGCTCGGCGGCTGATTGCTTTTGCATGAAGGGTCCTACACCGCAGACGTGACGGTCACGTCCTTCCATCCGCAGCCGCAGCATCCAACAGCCTTGCCCGTGGCTTCATCCACGAGCACATCGCCCACTGACATGCTGCGAATGCGCAGTTGGCAGCAAAGCTCATCACCCATGACAGCATTCATCTGCCGGTAAATGTCATCCTCGCTGTTGGCTTCCAGGCTGCCCACCATCTTGAAGGTCGACAGGTCCACCTTGTCGGCGGGGTCGAGGAACTTGTTTTCGAGGGCGTAGTAGACGGAGTAGATGCTCATTGTGCCCCCTCTAAGGGACGGGTCCAGCCTCAATCAACCGGCCAAGGCCATTTCATCCAGCTTTCGTTGCGAGGGAAGCGTTCACTGAAGGGCTCCCAATCGGCCTCGCATGCACTGGCTCCGTCCCAGAACTCCATCTCGTGGCCTTCGTCGAAGGATGCATTCAAGATCTTCATGGCACCTAGCTCGTCCCCGGCCATGACGGCAGCACACACGATACTCTGCTCAGGCTCATCCATGGTCGTACCGCTGATCCACCAAGGACCGTGGTACTCGAATGAGGCTAGCTCGCTGCTCAACACGTAAAACCGGCACCAAAAGGGCTTCATTCTTCCTCCGTCTCCGTGTACCAATTCGGGCACTCGATGTCGTCTTTCATGTATCCGCTTGACCGGTTTCCCCAGCCCACCTTCATGTTCGTCTGGTGACCATTGTTGAAAACGATTCGGTATTCACCCACAGGAAGATGCTCGAACCAATGACCAAACCAGGTGGCAAAGGGTTCGTAGGGACCATGCAAGGAAAGGCGCGACCACGACGTTTCCGGCATTTTCCGGTAAACACACACGGCGTTCTTTTTTTGGTAGAACGCACGGCCGAGCTTTCCGTAGTCGATCGGCAAAGCAAGGATCTGACGCGCTGCATGCATCAAGCTCGTGCATGAACCCGACCCATGAGTCACCGTGACATCGCACCACCGAAGGTAAGCGGTCCAAGAAATGGGGCGATGACGTGTGCCCCCCTTGTAGGCGTAGTTCCGTCCCTGCACGATGCACTTCAGGACAACCCCATTGGTGAGCATGCGGGTTGCTCCCCACGTCGTGGGCTGGCACCCGAAGTTTAGCTCCCACTTGGTCGTGCCCCGGGTCCAGAATAGCTCATCGGCATCGAAGCCAACGGTATCGGAGCCCGGCTGACTCAAAAAGGGCTCGAACAGGTCTTTGAGGTTTGCTTCCATGGATCCGTTGGGGACGAACTTGTCAGTCACCGGATGTTGTGGTTTGCCTGAAACAGCCGGGATTTACGGGCCCGGCGAGCCTTCAGTTGCTTCTCGGTGGGGATCTTGACCTTCAGGGCCCGCATGCGTGCACGAAGCGTCTTGAGACATTTGACCATGGTTTGCGCCTTGACCAACTCCTCTTGGGCGTCGGCTTCCTTCGAAATCTGGTTGTCGGCCAGGAAGGTGAGCGCTTCCTTCTCGGTTTTGAAGAAGTTGGCATCGTTTTCGCTGGCTCCGATAGGCTCACCGTTCTTGCGCCGGCCACGCGAGTCGACCGGATGGATGGTGAAGCGCCACCCATACTGTCCCTGGGTGTGCTGGCGCACGCGAGCATGCAAAACCTCTCGACGGTGCCAGCCACGCAAGGCCACCCACGTGAGCTTGCCGCCCGCTGCCGCTGCCTTGCGTGCCTCCAAACGAGAACAAAAGACGTTGGCTCTCGGGACAACGATCGCCCGCTTGCCGTTGCCCTTGGGAAGGATCGTCGCGACCTTTTCCCCAACTAGCACGTCGGCTTCCTTGATCTCGACCATGTCGTGCTTGTTCGTAAACAGAATCCACTTAATTGCCATGCGGGTACCCTACACCAGTTCGCGATTTGTGCGTTCGAAGTCCAAGGCAATGGAGACTTCGTCCAGGTATTCCGGGACCCCGGGACCAAGGATCCAGTCGTACATGCGGATCGCATCCATGATGGTCTGCCACATGGCAAGGTCATCCTCTTCCTCATCGGCGAAGTCGAGCGATGTGGGGGGCTCGTGGCGCTCATCGTTGACCATTTGAAGGGTCAGGAGGGTCTCCGCAAGGTGACGCTTCTCGCGCTCGGCCTTGAGGTGGTTGTACAGGTTGATTGCTCGTGCCTTCTCCGATTCAGGCAATTCTTTGGTGCCCGTCTTCAGGATCGCTTCGAGCATCCCAACCCATTCGTCGGGCAATAGCGAGGTGTCCATACCAACTCTTACACCGGGTCGGTGTAGTTCGATGCATGCTCTTCCGCACATTGGTTCGATTCGAGCGTGTAGGCAAAAAGAAGGCGCTCGTGGTCATCCCGGCTTGGCGCCCAGAGCGCAAGGTAGCCATCACGCTCAAGGACTTGCCCAAAGACCTTCGTAAGCAGGCTGTGGCGGGCTTCAGGTGCCATGCTAAGGCCAACCTCGGTGCTGACAGCCCCCTTGACCTTGAGCTTCAGGAATGGCACTCGTAATTGAACCCAAGAGCTTCTGGTTCGACACATACTCGAACCTGCCCATCCAGGTGATCGGAAACTTCCATGGACAGGTTGAATGTTCCGATGCTGTTGTTAGTCGCACTGAGAGACGCGCTGAGGGAGACTTTGCTCCGAAGGCGGGCGCTAGAAGGATCTTCCCCCTCGTGATCCAAAAGGGTACCCATTGGATCGGGAAGAACTTCGAGGTGCAGGTTCTGAAAGACACGGATACCCGGAATTTAATCTCGTTTTCGTTTCAGAATGGGGATGTCATGGGGTATGGAAGCTGCGCCCTGGACCAGTTTCTCAAGGAACACGAGCCGGTCGTGAAACCGGACGAGCTTTGGACAACAACGAACCGGGTGGTGCGGGTGGACAGCGTCGCCCGTGCGCACAAGTGGCAATTCTGGCGGGTCGTCTACTTCAATTGGCTGCACAACGGGAACGACCAGTGCTTCGCGATTTACAAATTCATCACGCTGTTCAGACCGCCCTCGTACGGCAAGACCATCTGGGAACGGCTGAACTCGGTGTAGGAACCCCCATGAAAGTGACCTTCGAAACACAGGGCGTTTCCTCGATAGAAGAGATGCCTCTCGAAAACGCCTTGACGATCCAACAGGGTGACATCCTCATGATGCCCGATGGTAAATTGCACTCCGTGTTCCGGCGCAAGCTCAAGATGGGCTACTTCGGCGACGTGAAGGCCCCGCAGATGATGGTCAAAGAAGTGACCCTCGTGCTTCGGCCCGAGTAAGAGTGTTCAGATGCCCCGCATGTATGAAGTAGCCCGGAAAGAGATCGAGGAATGGGAGCGTCGCAATCCAGGACACCACGGGGTATGTGGCCTTCCTCACAAATACTGTAAGTGCCGGGATCAAGCGACCAAAAAGCGGATAAACAACGCGTTTGAACTTGATTCGACGGGCCGCAAGGGGGCCCGGATGCTCGGCATAGTCTTCGAGGACATCATCAAGAGCATGCCGACCGAAGCGCTGGAAAAGCTCCCGCTCAACCGAAAGCCATGGCGAGTCGACTATGTCTTGAAAGAGCTTAAGGTGCGTCGGCGTGCTGAAGGACCGGCCCTCAGCGTCTGGGAAAGGGTCTTGGAGGACTAGGGGCGGGTGACCTTGAAGCCGGACTTGCCCGTGCGGGGGTTCGTGACCGCTTCCATCTTGAAGCGCCGAGCGTCCCGATCCACTTCCTTGTGTGCAACTTCCGTCTCCGGGAACCCCGTTCCATCGTCGTTCTCGTGGATGATGCCGTGGATGATGCCGATGATCCTCTCCAGAGCCTTTTTGGTCGTCCGGTACTCTTTGAGAATCTCACCCTTTTCGTCGAGAATCCACGCAACCTTGTCCCGATAGAACAACGTCTCGGCGGCTTCGAACAGAGCGTCGTCGGCCCGACCGGGCTTGACGGTGATGAAATGCTTGGCTTCGAGGTACCGGTCGGCAATCCGGTGGGCTAGCTCGCTCATGCCTCAACCGCTTCTACAAGAACTTCTTTGGTCGGGAGCCACCCGAACCATGACTTGTCAGGGGTGACAAAGAACGTCTCGTCAGGGGAGTCTACCCAAGCCAAGCCTGTGACGAACACGGGGCCGTGCTCTTTGATGCGGGTCTTGGTGCGGCGGGAAGCGCCAGGGGCGGGGGTGAGGATGACGTGCATGCCCCTAGTAAGGCATGACTTAGCAGCAGATCAACTGCGGCGAGTCATCGCTCATCGGGGTCTTTGTCCTTCAATTCGAGGAAACGCACGCCAAGCTGGCGGGTGTGACTCGAAAGTTGGTCATTCAAGTACGAATCGCCGGCTCGAATGATTCGAGCGAATTCCTGGGCCTTCTGTAGACACTCCAACATATCGAGGGAGCCGACGTTGAGAGCCGGAAGGCTGATCGTCGAATTGACCTTGAATCCACTGAGAACGTAGTTCCCAGCCTTGAACAGGTTGTCGTCGGGGAACCGACTCTTCGTAGGCACAAAGTCATCTGCCCAAGAGCCTTGGATCAAGTCGACCGTGATCCCGCCGTTCATTCGGAGGTTGTGGTGCCCTTGTTCCGAAACGTAGATCGTCAGAAGGCTCTGGTCGGCGTGGTGAACCTTGAAGTCGCTCGCCATCGACTTGAGAGCTTCTTGTAGTTTGGCGTTGGTCTGTGACGCGCATTGCGGAAGGATTTCCTGAAGCGCATCGAAGGGGGCCATGTGATTGATCATGATTTACTCTTGATGGTGATGGTTGCGGGGGCATCAACCCGGTCCAGGTAGTCGACGATGGATGCGATCACTTCGTCGGCGTTCTCTTGCGTGAGCTTCCACTCACGCTTGACCTTGTCTTTCGCCATGATGACTCCTACACCGCACTTGCGGCGGCTTGAATGTGGTCGTAGGCGGTCTTGGGGGCGGGGGCTGCCTTGGGCTCGCTGAAGCCCTTCCAATGCGCCAGGATGCGCTCATCGCTCGACACAGAGTAGTGGATCGAGTGTGCGCCGGTCCTGCCACTGAACGTCACCCGACCATCTTCCAGGGTGGTCATGGTGCCATTCTCATCGTGCCAACGGATCACGAAGCCCTCATGGTCAAACTCACGGACCTTTGCCAGAAGCCCCTCACGAGAGAAGGCCGAGAGGGTCGATTTGTTGACCAAGTAGTTGGGTCCCTCGCGCACGGAGACGGTCGCCTCGTAATAGGCGGGCTCGATCCGCCATTTGCGGCCGACCTTGCGCAGGTAGCCTACCACTTCGCCCGTCCCATCGAAGTCCGGGGTGTCGTAGGTGACCGGGTCCGTGCCCGTCCAACGACGCACGGCCGAGCCATCCGTAGGCTCTTCGATGTAGACGTACTCAGGAAGCTCACCACGACGCTCCCAAGTCGCCCGGGCAGCGCCCATGAGCCGGGCGTTATACGCCTCTTCATTGCCGACCCAATTGGTGCAGGATCGGCTCAGGTACGCCAAGGCGTGAACCTTGAGTTTCGCGCCGCCTTCGGTGCGTGCGTTGATTGACTTCGTTCGGAGACTGTAGATGTAAACGCCCATGTCCCCACTAAGGCGTGGGGGTGGGCTCGATCAACCGGGCGGGCCGATTTTCAGTCCCGGAACTTCGCTTGCTCTTTTTTGGCTTCGAGCATGACCGATGAGGCATCCGCAAGCGCTGAACGAATGGATTCGGTGGCGTCGTTGATCTTCTCAGAGGTGTCTCGGAAGTAGCTGGCCAATGCCCGGTTGTTCTTGGCGTTTAGACCAAGAGGAGCATGTTTGGTGAAGATCTTTTTGGCATACTCCCTCTTGAGCTTGGAGAGTCTGTTTTCAATATCCTCGATTTCACCGAGGAATGGGCGCAAGTCGTCCACAAGCCCGGCAGGATCATCTTCGGCGGCGGTTTTGCTGCGATCATACGAGTACATCATCACTCCTTTTCGACCTTGCGGACGATATTGCCAAGCCCCTTCTCTTCCAAGGCTTTCTTGACTTCCTCGTATTCGTCCGGGTAGTTGGTCTTGACTTGCTTGAGCCGCTTGATCTTCGCCGGCTTGCCCGTCTGAGACGCAATCTCGGTGGCGAGGCCACGAGGGGTCCGATGGTCGGTCTGGGGCGTCACGAGACGTTCCTTACGGAAAAGCAGGGGCATCAACTCGGTGGCAAGCACCCGGATGTCCTCATCGCCGATCGAGCGAATCATCTGCCATGGATGCGCCGAGAACTTGAAGTCCAAGAACTTGGGGTACCAGGATTTGATGCCAGGCGGGAAGTGCTCCAACATGCTGCCATGGCTGTGTTCCAGGTCGTTCGCCATGTCGATGGTGCCCATGGCGCTGCTACCACTGACCCGCTGGAGTTTCTTCCACGCTTCGACAGCCTCAATCCAACCAGCACGGAATTCCTTGTCTCCATAACGGGCTTCGATTTCGGCGACCGAATCGTCAACGCTGTCGATGTTGCGACGGAAGTCAACGTCAACGTCATCCCCACGAACCTTGAACTTGAATTGGTAGGGGACGCCTTCGGACCTGCCGTAGTCGTTGAACACCTTCGTGAAACGATCGATGTTGCCCGGGAGCCATTCATCGAAGAACCACTCACGAGGATCAGCCGGGGGCGCTTTGGCGGGCTTCGGCCGATGTTGCAGCTTCGAGGTTTGGGGCAGCGCCCTCAGAGCGTCCGTGTCGAGATCTTCCATGTGCCACACGCCGGCACCACGGTCCCATCCAAAGCCCAAGTCCTTGAGCTTGTCACGGAAGTCGAACGCCAACTCGGTGACCGGGATTTCGTACCGGCTACGACCCCGGTTGTACGTGATCGGAAGCTCGTTCAGCCCAGAGGCTGTCCGGCTCGACGCACGGATCCAGTCTTTGTACACAGCGGACAGAATCTTGGACCCGACCCGGTTGATCATGGCTGGGTTCAAGAATTGCTCGACCGCTTTCTTGTCAACGTAGGACGTGAGCGGTTTCTTGGACTTGGTGGCGATGATGTGGGGAATTGCTTCAACCCAATCAGCCAAGCCATCCTTGAGCTTGTTCATGATCTTGCCGCTGGTCTTGCGATTCGCTCGGTTCTTGAAAACGTAACCGAGCCACTCGGCGAACCGGTGGGCGTACTCGACAGCCAACGCTTCGGCGAACTTCTTGACGGCCGGATTCTTGTCCGTTTCCTTCAAGCCATCGAACACGTAGGTCGCGTAGGCGAGATCCTTCGAGTCGATGGTGCTGGCTGAAGCTGAAATCGCCGGCAAGATTTTGTACAAGTCCTCTTGGACGTCGATCCCCCCTGCCTGGCGGATTCGTTTGGTCCAACGGCGGTCGTAGCTGTAGATTTCGTGTGCCATCGCCTCTAGTAATCGTAAAAAAAGATCTTGTACGCTGTCTAGGTTGACCCAGCAAGCTCAGGAGCCTTAGAGGAACCATGCAGACCGCCCTCGCAGAACGTATTGCCACCCGCTTTGAAGAGCGGATCGGCGCTGCCATGTCCGAAAACGATTTCTGGGCTCTCATCCAGAAAATCGGTTGGAAAAACGACAAGAGCTACCGAAAGATCAAAAAGAAGCTCATGCGCAAGTTGAGCCCGGACGAGGCCAACGCCATGGACCACACCTTCATGAAATTGAAGGGACGACTCGGCGGCGCCATCAAGGAATGGATTGACCGTGGTGGTGATCTCGACGCCTTTGGAGATTCATGGGACGACCTTCTGTCCCACATCGTCGGGCTCGGCAAGCGGGAATATTCTGCGAACCTGAAGAACCCTCAGCGGGCAGCGGACCGCTACCGCAAGGGTGACTACTACGAATCCTTTGCCTACGCCGTCCCTTCCGCCTACGACTACAAGAACCTGAACGTCGGGGTGTACATCGTCAGGGCGCAACAGGCCATGGAAGCCTACGAAGATGCCATGAAGGATGAGCGCTTCCGCAGCGTCAACCGACAGATTCGCAAGGTCATCAATGCTCTCGAATTGATGAGCGACGGCAATTTCCACGCGTTCCTCAAGACCAAGGACGAAGTGGAGAGCGTGATCAACGACGTCAACAAGCACTACCAGGACTTGGCCCGTCGATGGGATGACAAAGACCCGCTTCCGGACGTCGGTCATCCGTGGCCCGTCACGAACATCTACAGAGACGTGGACGACTACCTCACCTGATCAGCCGCTCCCAGGTGGTCGGAATCGCCATCTCTTTGGAGTTGGTCATCGACTCCACCACCTCACCCAAAAACCGATAGAAGTCTCCATCCTCACAGGCGTGCGAAAGCCCAAGGATCTGCTTGAGGGTTCCGATCTTCGCCTGCGCTTCGGCTTTGTCGAAGACCCCCAGCACCTCGAACCGCTTGGGCTGAATCAAAAAGAAGGTCTTGGAAGCAAGGGCCATTTCGATGGGGGGCTTGGGGCCCCCGATCTTCGGGTCCAACCACGCCGCATGGAAACCAGAGTCGTTCACCATGAACAGACCATGCGGGTACCGTCTGTGGAGCATCTGGAGAGGATAGGGGGTCCGATCCGCAATGGCGGTTCGAATCAGAGAGACGGTCGTGGCTTCGGTTACTTTGCCGGGCATTGAAGGCTTTGGATGAACTCTCGGACGTCGTCAGGGGTCACAGCGTTGCGTAGCCCAGCTTCGTCACCATAGTCATCCGTCGCACGGTTCTCGTCGAAGTTCTTCTGAAAGATGTCCATCGTCTTTTGGTCCTCGACCGTGAGACGAATGGCGGGCTTGACCCCAACGGCGCCAGGCGCTCGCCGAACCATCCACCGATACTTCATGCCATCTACTTCGATCGGGCGGGACTTTTTCCTGGGTATCGTCATTTCATCTCCTCACAAATTCCCTTGATCATGTCGAGGGACAGGAACTTCTTTTCGAGCATGAAGCGCACGACCGCCTCATACGAGACACCTTTGCACTCCACCTCGCTGAAGTACATGAGCATCCACTTGACGTCCTTCTCGTGCTCAATCTGCTTCGCAGATGCCAACAGGAGCGTCGTGAGCACTTCCTGACGCCGAAAGGTCTGGTAGTTCCAGAAGCCACTCGGATTGCGCAAGCCAATGAACAGCAACGGCTTTTCAGGCAACGCATCGAAGTCGATGGCCCGGTTGCTGACAATGAAGATCTCCCCGGCTTTGAACCCGTCTCGGTGCCACCAATCAGTGCGACGGCGATCGATCTTCTGCGGGTTTTTGACGTCTCGTGCCAGTCTGTAGATTCCAGGTTTCATTTCGTCAGTTCCTGCCACCGGGCTTCGAGCATGCGAGCGTAGGACGTACAGATCATTCCGTAGTTGCCGACTGAGTAACCGTCGTTTACCTCGACAAGCAGTGTCCTTCCCTCTGTGTCTACACCGACGTCGATGGTGCATGAGGCTGGTTTCGACTTCCAAGCCGTGACCATCGCTTCGACTTCCTTGCGGGACGGAGCGACGGACCAATCCCCTCGGTAGAAGTGGGCACCTAAGATCTCATCGCCGATGAGGTAGACACGGTACTCGCTCACGAAATCAATCGCCGTGCAAAGCCAAACGGGCTCGTCCGGAGGGTAGGGAGCGAGCTTGATCGCATCGTCGAAGCTGCCGGTCATCACAAATCCCGTGAAAACCTTGTGGTTCACCGGTTTGACGAAGATCCCCGGATTCACCCTGTTGCGCACGTCCTCAAGCACAGCACGCTCGACGGTGCGGCCCATCCAAGGCTCAAGCTCGTCCGGGTAGTCAAGCGGCTCGGGCTTGGGCTTGCCCATCTTGCGCATCGCCCGCCACACATCCCCTATGTAGCCCACGATACCCACGTCAGGACCAAGGTCGGCGAGATCTTGGATATCTCCGAAACCGTAGAAGGGGGCCGTCTCGGTTCCTCGATATTGGAATCCTTCGAGAGCGGACATCATCATTTCGCTCTCGGGCAAGTCCTCTTTGTACCGGATGTAGACCTTGGCGAGAGTCACAGCGAGATCCCTTCGAGCGCTCGACTGTGGTCAACCCGAAGATTCCAGAAGGTACCTTCGTCGGTTCGGTAGCCCTTGAGCCTAATTCGACGTGTCTGCATGTAGCCAAGCGTCCCCTCGTGCTCCCAATAGTAGATCACCCACTGGTGCTCTCCCGGACGGTTCGACCCTTGCCAGGGCACGAGATCGAACAAGAGGTTATGCTTTTCTCGTGTCATCACCGAAATTGGTTCGCCATCCATAGTGTCAGGCCGGACGTACCAAATCCCCTCGGTGCCATGGGCAACATGGGAGGCCCACGTTTCATCCAACTCCCAGTCCTGCCGATAGGGAACCTCGACGATGAGCTTGCCTGGGTAGACTTGCAAGTTGATGTGTCCGTCTCTGTCAATCAGCATGGTCTAGACGCTCCCACGTGGTGGGCCCTTCCTCGTAGACTTCGAGCTTGCGAGGTTTACCACCCACATGGGTGGCGAAGCAATCGTCAGGGTCATCCCACAGGGCGTTACACTGAGAGCATACCTGGCCGTAGAAGTATTGCCCTCGCCAGTAGAACATTCCCCCTCGCCGCACGAGCCTCCCTTTGCACTTCGGGCAGGCGTAGCTTTTTAGAGTCTCTCCCATTGCGTTGGTACCCATTCATCAAATTCGTATATTCGGCTCTCGTCGATCCCAGCGATCTCTTCCAGCACCGGGCGTCGCTCGACCTTGTTCGGCCCGTAGACGATGAGCGTGTTGCGACGATCAGGAGAGATGTTCAGGATCTCGCGTGTGCGAAGCTCCCGCCACATCTCAGGCTCGCCGCACATGCTGCCGTCCGTGCACTTGCCAAGGTAGATGATCACCTCAGTGGTCTGTACGACCGTCAGCAGCCCGTTGGGGCCATTGGGAGGCCAGCTAAGGAACGAGATGGTCTTGGGGTCGTCGCACTCGCTAAAGAGGCGGTTTAGGAGCACTCCTTGGATGTGCGTGTCCATATGGTACGTGAGGATCGTAGGGTCGATGGCATCGACCGTTACGATATCAAGCGTCGAATTCTTGGGGATTCCTTCTTCCTTGTCGACGGCGATGATGCGGGTGGCACCCAGGTCCATCAACTTGCTTGCAAGCGCCAAGTCACCAGAGCCGATGTCCCACACGAGGTGACCGGACACATGCTTGGTGACGATCGCTTCCTGTTCAGGGTTCAAGCGTCCGTATGGCATCTTTTTGGTCCATGAGCCCAAACGTGAACTTGCCGGTCGACGTCGGCCTAATAACCAGGTAGTCCTCGACCCCAGCGTCCCCAAGGATTGCGTTGAGGATGCCAAGGATGCCAAGCTGGTTCTTGCCCGGGTGGTACTGCACTTGAGCCGTCTTGTCGTCAGACATCGCCTCGTTGCACTCGACCCGCATGTTGATGAGCCCTTCGATTGCTTCAGGGTCCAAGCTTAGGAGGCGGTTCATCACCTCCTGCATGTGTTTCGGTAGCTTCCGACGAATTTCTCTGTTCATTGCTTAGCTCCAACAAGGCGGCTCGGACGTGTACCAACCCTGTCTGAATACACCGAAGTGCTTTATAAGCAAAGTCACCTTGATCCCGGAAAAGAGCATCGATCCCCTCAATTGACTCTTGCAAACCAATGATCGCCGTCTCCAAAGGCGGCTTGGGCTCGGGCGGCTCGTCAAGGATCTTGTCCCACTGGGTCGGCTGCGATGGGGTCGGCTGTGGCACAACCGAGGCTTTTTCAGCGAGAGTGTAATCCCAAATGAAATGGCGAACCGAGCCATTCGGTTGGTGCAGATGCCCCCGGGGGACGTTCTCGCTCAACCACACGGGCACGTTTCCCGTCCGTCGTTGAAAGAGCCCTTTGAAGTTCTCCTGTTCACTACCCACGAGGACGGGAAAGATCATCTGAATGTCGGCGGCGTTGATCAACACAGGCTCGTTTTCGGACAGCCTCACCAGAATCTCTCGAATGGGGTTGATCGAGGTTTCAACATCCAGGAGCGTTGCCGTTGTGTTCTCACCCGTCTGACACTCAGCAAGGCTGAATCTTTCGCCATTGCTCGATATAGACAGGACCCGGTAGATCCGGCTGTCGTCCTTGAGCCTGATGTAGTTGGCGGGGTTTGGGTTAGAAGCAGGCATTAGACCCCAAAAAGGTCCCGAAGCTGGTCGAATTCATCATTGGAAACTTCGGTTGGTTCTTCTGTGGGGGGCTCTAGGTCGTCAATGGCGGTCCGGCTGGGCTTGTCGTCATCGTCGAGAAGCCGGTCCCATGTGGTCTCGGGCGGGTTGATGATGAACTCGGCCCATTCCTTGTGCTTGGTGTGGTGCCCCAGTTTCTTGGTGTGGATGGTGCCGTCAACCATCCGAACGAGCGCGACATCGTCCGTGGAGATAGCGAACCCAAGCTCGGTTTCCGTCCACGCGATGTCGTCTCTTGCGAGCCACCTGATCTTAGCCATAGTCCAACACCCACTGACGCCACTTCCAATTGAGGCGGTCAATCTCAAGCCCCATGATCTCGTTGACGTCTCGAAGCTTCTCTTTGGACTTCGGGTGCATGAGGGGGTTGTGGATGTAGTCGTGGATTGTGCAGCGGCGACCGACCTTGGCCGACTTCCATTGGTCGTCGACCGTCATGGTCCACGGAACGACAGGCTGCGCCAGGTAGCCATCGTAGACCACGTAGGGCACCGCTTCGGGGATCCCCTTGAACCGACGCCGCTTGCCAACCTTGCGAGACATCCACCGCACGAGCGTCCACCCAAACTCACGGTCCCTTCCGCCCGCACCGTATTCGAATCCGATGCGGAGCTTGCCAGAATCGTAGATGAGCCCCTCTTCGGTCAGGGGGCCGGTGATCCCTTGGGTATTCGGGTCCAGCCCGGCGAACACGTGGAAGGGGCGGTAGTTCTCGTCCAAGAATTCCAGCATCATGGCTTGGAGCCGTCGACTGGCGATCGGGACTGCAATTGCGTACCCCATCTAGTCCTCTCCATCTTCCGGAACACCTACATATTCCGGGTTGTTCTCTCGGGCGAATTGAAGAAACTCCTGCAAATCGAACATGCTGTCGTGCTCGTCGAACCAGTCGGCGAGAAGCACGATCATATCGGCCGCATTCGCGCCCGTCTCTTCCATGAACTGTTCGATGACTTCAACGCTTTTCATGAGGGTCCCTCAAAGTGTCGTCCATGCCCTTCTTTACACCGGCTAGCGGTAGGGATTTGATGGGGCCCACACGTCGTATCAACGGTTGGGCAACTCCGAGAACGAGGTTGCAATCGGGTTCCCATTGGCATCAACGTCATCCTTCGAAGGGGGCTTGCCGTCCTTGTAGGCGGGAAGCGTGCCAGAAGGCGTGTCGGCAGCGACGGGCGGGTTGCCCCGGGAATTCGGAGGGGGCTTGGGATCCTCCCCAATGTCGGGAAGCTCGAAAGCTTGGTCAAACGCTGCCTTGGCCTTGCGCAAGGCTCGCTTGGACGTCTCAAGCTCGTCATAAGCTCGGGAGGACGCTTCCATCGCAAGTCGCTGGGCTTCAGCCATCTCATCGGCGTGGTCGACGGCAAGGTAGTAGTAGTCTCGGGCTTCGGTTAGCTCTGTGAGCAAGTCTTCAGTGAGTCTGACGGCTTGCGGTTCGCTGGGTCGGTCTCCGGGTGCCTTGACCTTCGGTTTCTTCCAGGGCCACTTGAAGCCCTTTCTTCGAAGCTCGGCTATGATGTTGCGAAAGGCGTGGGGGTCGTCGCTGTCCGAGAAGTGGACGACGTCGTGTTCGGGGTTGGGTGGAGTCGCCTTCCAATGCCCTTGGCTCGTTTGGTCGATGTCCCAGTTTTGTTCGTTGAGAGATTTGCGTAAGCTTCGGATATTTGCCATCCCTTTGCTTACACCAGCGGGCTTGGACGGAATGGGGTCCCCTCGAAATTCGTCGGCAACGACCAACCACAAGGCACACCACCCGTCTTGAAGCCGGCGCATCATTCCTCCAACCCTTCGATGTCCCCAAGGCGCTCCCAAGACGACGGGGGCGCGATCTTCGACATCATGACGTCAAACGGCTGTTTCCAGCATTCGAAGCACAAGCCCTTGGACCCGAAAAGGTCGATGTCCTCCAAGTCGAGGAAAAGGCCTGGGTCGATCCAGCGCTTGCAGTTGAACTTCCCACACCCTGCGCATGGTAGCGACAGGTCCAGGTAGCTCGTGGGCCAATCGATGATGAACGCATCGATCTTGCGGTGAGCCAAGATGGTGACGATCTCTCGGGACGGGTACTTCCATCGCCATGGCGGGACGGCAATCGGTGATTGGTTCCCACGCACTAGCTGGTAAAACTGCTCCCACAGGGAGTTTTCACCCTGGGATCCGATTTCATCGCAGTCTTTGAATGAGGCGGAAAAGGCGATTTTCGCTTCAGATGCTTGCCAAGAATGCTCGAACTTGAGGTGGCTCAGATGGGTGATCCCGGTCAGGATCAGGCGTTCTTGATTTTGTCCCATGATGTTGGCTCGCCGGGGTCGGCGATCTCGACGTGAATTTCGGCTCCCCGCTCGGTCATCTTGAAGATGAACCGGGCATTGATTGGGATGTTCGCCTTGTGATACACCTGAACGTAGTCCTCAACGGAGTCGAACCGCCGTTTTCGAGCATCTTCGGAGCCTGAGATCATGTAGCTCGCCACAGCGCGTTGGAGCGCAAGTTGTTCCTGCCGCATCTCTAGGAGGGTCTCCATGACCAACTCCAAGACGATCTCATCCGTTTTGACGGTACTTGTTGCCTCGATACTCCTCTGTATCCCGGCTTGGTAATCCCTCAAAAGATTCGCCAACCGGTCAAGCTTTCCGTCGAGATCAGCCATTCGAGATCTTGTCCCACACGGTTGGGTCTTCCGTTCCAAAGACCCGGCCCCGGTACCTGAAGTGGAAGCCAATGGGGTCATAGCTGGGCTCGACCCTCAAGAAAATGGGCTTGCCATTGTCCATAAGCTTTTGAAACTCGGCCAAAACCGGTTCCGTGACCTGGTTGAATAGCGCAAGATTCAGCGCGACGACGCAATGCTCAAGAGCTAGACAGCGCTGCTCAAGTCGCTTTATCCGGTCCTCTGGTGTCTCCTGATCCAGGTCGGGGGGGCTGCTGTCCGGCATCTCGTCCATTTTCGCCTTTCAATTGTTGCTTCTTACGCTTGCGCCGCTTGTCACGTTTCCCCACTCGCATCTCCTATCTTGTCCCACACCGTTTCACTCTGGGTGGGCTTGTCTACGGTCAAAAACTTGGGTGGCATGATGATAGCGCAAAATCCGCAAGCAGAACAAGCCAGTAGGTCAACCTCAATGCTGCGCCCCTCCCACGGGACCGAAATGGCAAACTTCCGGCGTTCCCCGTCATTATTGGTTAGGTAGAACAGGGGCTCGTCCTCGCACATCGGGCATTTCACCCCCTACCCTACACCGGGTCAGTTTGCGTGCACGGTGCTCATGGACCCTCTAAGGTGTGGTGGGGGTTGGGATCAACTTTCACATCATTCCATTCGACATGCGACCGTAAAGGGAGTCCTCAGACTCGCCAGGGGCACCGTAGGTTCGCTTGCCAGTGAGGATGTTCACGAGGCACGGGCGTTGCGGCGGGCGAGTATAGGGGTCGTTGCGGCCCGTAAGTTCGTTCCAAAGCTGGGTTTCACACTTGGGCTCGGCACGCTTGGCCCAAAGCTCCGTGGGTCCACCTTCGACGCTACGCACGGACACAACCTTGACCCCAAGCGTGCTGGTCTCACCAGCCTCTTCCACCGTCACGGAGTCGCCACGTGCCATATAGCTGCATGCTGAGGTGTCACGGTCCTGA
>Ga0114918_10001662_pt1 | contig 19917 bp, 12 predicted proteins | sample LantaG_FD_87015 | JGI IMG/M metagenome (GOLD analysis project Ga0114918, IMG submission 87015) | Deep subsurface microbial communities from Baltic Sea to uncover new lineages of life (NeLLi) - Landsort_02402 metaG | ecosystem: Environmental > Aquatic > Marine > Oceanic > Sediment | place... | reverse complement strand
GAGAGAGAGAGAGAGAGAGAGAGAGAGAGAGAGAGACAGAGAGAGAGAGAGAGAGAGAGAGAGAGAGAGAGAGAGAGAGAGAGAGAGAGAGAGAGAGAGAGAGAGAAGATGTAATTTTTAAAAAGACGCCGTTGTTATTACACCCGCCGCACAAACGTGCCGTCGCGGAGGTCGACCACGATCCGGTCCCCGGCGCTGACGTGCGCCGGGACCGCCACCTCGGCAGCTCTGACGGCAGAAGAGCCCTTGCTCCTCCCAGCTCCCCCTGCCCCTCCTGCCCCGCTGCCCGCTCCTCCCGACGCCGTTCCCGCCTCGCCTTGCTCGCCGTGGCTGATCCCGACCTCGACCTTCTGGTAGCTCGAGTGCACTCCCGACCTCGGCGGCGGCGTCGAAAGCACGACAACCTCGGCCGTGGCCGCCTCGGCCGCGGCCCCCAGCGCGTCCCCCCCCAGCTCGGCCGGCGCCCTCGACACGATGACGCGGGCGCCGTCGGCCAGGAAGGGCGCCGCGGCGCCGAGCATCGAGAGCGGCAGCGAGAACTGCTCAAAGGTCTCGTCGGACATCAGCACGGCCCGGTCCTCGCACCCCTCGGGGGCCCGCTCGCGGTACAGCAGCGTGGCGGGCTCCTCCGCCAGGCGCGCCTCCCGGACGGCGTCCGCCGGGCGCCAGCGCGCCTCGCTCTTGCCGCCGCCGCGGAGGTCCCTCAGCGTCGCCTGGACGACCCCGAGCTGCCTGCCAGACCCCTGGGTATAGAGATATTTCGTGATCTGCGCGAGCGTGGTCCCGCCCTTGCCGTCGTCGGTCTGGATGACGGAGCCGACGCGGAGCTCGTTGGCCTAGGGATATCGAGAGAGAGAGAGAGAAGAAGAAGGAAAGTGAAAGAGACGTTTTTTTTCCCTTCTTGTTCGCTTGCTCGATTCCATCACTTGCTCTTTTCTTTCCTTCTTCCCACGTTACTACTACTGCCACTCACGTTGCGCTTCGTCGACGCGGAAGCGCGCTGGAAGAAGTTGCAGAGAGGGGTCTCGTTGCGCAGAGGAGGAAGAAGAGAATTACTCGCTGCTCCTCCCCCGCGAGAGCGGGAGCCGAGGAGGAAGAGAGATCGAAGGAGCATTCAATTTTTTTCCAGAGAGTGGAGGTCGAGCAATCGAGCAAAAGCAATGGATTTTTCATTTTTCTGTTTTTTTTTCTACCTCGCTCACCAATCTCGACTCGGGGAGCTTGGCACGCCTTTCCTCCCTCGCGTCTTCTCGCTCTCCCTCGAAGAAATAAGAGCGCGTCGTGCTTTCGCTGTGAAGAGTTGAATTAGAAGAACCCGAAAGCAGCCGACTGCGAGGGAGACCAAAGAAAGAGCGAAAAGCCAGAGCGAAAGAGCGATGATGATGCTCTCCTCGTCACGACCCCGGCCGCTCCCTCCGCCCCCGGCACCGCCGCGCGAGGTCCCCTCCAACGTTGCCGCCGAGGCCCAGCTCCTCGCGGCCCTGGCCGACGCCCCCACCGTCACGCGCGCGTTCCTGCTTCCCGAAGAAGAAGGAGAGGAGGGAGGAGAAGGAGCCAAGTCCTCGACAGCGACGCTCGTCGTGGAGTGGGCGCAGCGGGACCTGCCGGCCAACCGGCCGCGCCGCTTCCTGCGCTCGCACGCGCTCGTGAGAGACGGGGCCGCGAGGATGGCGCTTCTTTCAAGGGGCCTGCAGGCGACCGCTCTGGCAGGGGACGTTGTTCTGTCGAGCCCGAGCCGTAAGTTTCTCGCTTTCTGCTCCTTCATTTTATTTTTTTACCGTCCGTTGGATAAAACTTAAAAAAAAAAACACTCTGGCTCTCTTTTTCGTCTTGTACTTTGCTCCAACCAACAGCCTCCGGCAAGCGCCAGCTCGTCTTCCGCTCCTCGCCATCCCCCGCAACGGCAGCCAACGGAGGCGGCGGCGGCGGAGGCAACAAGCCCCCCGCCCCCTCCGTCTCCATCGAGGTCTGGGGCGACGGCCGCTGCCTCCTCGACCTCGCCGTGCCCGCCGCTCTCCACGGCCCTATTTACGCCGGAGCCTGGTTCGGCGACGGCGGCGCGTCGTGGTCGCGGGACGAGGAGAGAGTGGCGTACGTGGCCGAGCGACCCGAAAGGGAGACGACCCCGGAATGGGGCCGCGAGGACCTTCTCTTCTCGGGCGGCGACGGCGGGGAGCAGCGGCAGGAGCCCTCGTCCAAGTCCCTCCTGGAAGGCAGCAGCAGCGGCAGCAGCAGCAGCGGCAGCAGCAGCAGCGGCGGCCAGCCTTCCGCCCTCCCCAGGACCTGGCGCGGCCTCGGGGCCCAGGTGGAGGACTGGGGCGAGCAGCTGACGGGAAGGGCGAGGCCCGGGGTATTCGTGCTCGACGTCCCGTCGGCGACCGTGCTGGCCGCGCCCGCGCCGCCTCCGACGACTCCAGGCTCGAAAGGAGGCGACTCCGAAGAGAGAGACGACTCTTGTTCCTCGTCGCAGGGTCAGCCCGCGCTCTCGCCGTGCGGCAGGGCCGTCGTCTTCGTCTCGTGGCCGCACAGGGACGAGAACCTCTACCCGGGGCTGGGGAAACAGCGCCTCGGCATGGTCTACTGCACCAACAGGCCGTGCTCTCTCTGGCTCGCCCGCCTCCCCGAAGTCAGCGCTGTCCCCGGAGGAGCAGCGGGAGAGAAGGCGGCGCCGCCCCCCGCCGCCGCCGCCGCCGCCCGCTGCCTGACGCCGACGCTGCTGTCCTCGATGTCCCCGCGCTTTTCGCCCAGGGGGGACAGGCTCGCGTTCCTGAGCCACGACGCCGCGGTCTCCTCGGGGGCGCACTTCGCGACCGCGGCGCTGCTGTGCCTGGACTTTGACCCGGCGACGGCGGAGCCCGTCTCGGGAGCCGCCGCGGCCGCGGCGGCTCCCGGGGGGGGCTGCACCTCGGGGGGGGGGGGCGCCGCCGCCGCCCCCCCCCGCGCTGTCGTCCCCGTCGTCGCGAGGCCCCGGAGCGCGCAGCACTTCCCCGGCATCTACGCCGCGGGCCTCCCCGACCGGCCCTTCGTCACCGACTCGGTCTTGGCCCTGACCTCGCAGTGGCGGAGCAGCATGGAGGTGCTTCTGGTCGACTTGGAGAGCGGGGAGGTCGCCTGCGCGTCCAAGCCGGGACCCGAGAGCGGCACGAGGAGGAGCGACGACGCCGGCGGCTCTCGTTCCTTGTCCTCTTGTTCCTCTTCTTCTTCCTCCTCCTCCTCCTCCTCCTCCTCCTCTTCTTTCGCGGGTTCTTGGGCCTTTCTGGCCGCGCTGCCCCCGTCTTCCGCCTCCAACGGCGGCGGCGGGTGGCTCGCCGCCGTCGTCTCGTCCCCGACCTGCCCCCCGGACGTCGTCGTCGCCGACTTCTCCGCCGCGACCGCCGGAGCGGGAGGAGGAGCGGGAGCGGCGGGCGCGGCGGCGCCCCCGCCGGGCATCGCCGCCGTCTCGGCGAGGCTGCGGTGGCGCCGGGCCGCCAGGGCCGACGGCAGCCCGCCGCCGCTGCGGGCCCCGGCGGCGGCGGCGATGGCGAGGGTGCAGACGCGGGTGATCGAGGTGGCGGTGCCCGCGGCGGGGCCGAGACCGCGCCCCAGGGGCGAGGAGGCCGACGAGGAAGAGCGCGAGGGCCACGGCGCCGAGGGCGCGACGATCGAGGTCATCGTCGTGTCTCCCTCGACCTCCAACGCCTCGCCCTCCTCTCCCCTCCCCCCGGCGCTCGTCGTGCCCCACGGAGGCCCGCACTCGGCCCACGCGGACGGCTGGGCCCTCCCGACCTCCTTCCTGGCCGCCTGCGGCTTCTGCGTGCTCCTGGTGAACTTCCGGGGCAGCACGGGGTGCGGGGAGCGCAGCCTGCAGCTGCTGCCGGGCCGCATCGGCGCGCTCGACGTCGCCGACTGCGTCGCGGCGCTGCGGGCGGCCGCGGGCCTGGGGCTCGCCGACGCCTCGAGGGCCGCCGCCGTGGGCGGCTCGCACGGCGGGTTCCTCGCGGCGAACCTGCTGGGGATGCACCCGGGGCTGTTCAGGGCCGGCGTGCTCAGGAACCCCGTCCTGGTGCGCTGGCCTTTTTTTTTCTCGTTCCTTGTTTCTTCCGGCCGTCTCCGTTGGGACGGCCGGACAGCACCCAAATTTCGAGAGGGTGGAAACTCTTCTTCTTCTTCTCCTTCTTCTTCTTCTTCTTCTTCTTCTTCTTCTTCTTCTTCTTCTTCTTCTTCTTCTTCTTCTTCTTCTTCTTCTTCTTCTTCTTCTTCTTCTTCTTCTCCTTCTTCTCTCTCTCTCACTCTCTCTGCCCTCTCCTCGAAAAACACAAAAAAACGAGACAGGACCTGAGCCTCATGGCCGCCGTGTCAGACATCCCCGAGTGGGCCTTCGTCGAGGCCTGGGGAGGGCAGGTGGGCCGCAGGAGAGCCGCGGCGAGGCCCGCCGCCGAGGACCTCGAGCGCTTCGCCGCCGTTTCGCCGATCGCTCACGTCGACAGGGTGACGGCGCCGCTGCTGGTGCTGCTGGGCGGGAGGGACCGGAGGGTCCCGCTCGAGGACGCTTCGAGGTACCTCTGCGCGCTGCGCGGGAGGCGGCACCGGCACCAGCAGCAGCACCAGCAGCGGCAGCGCGACGCGAAAGAGGGCTCGAAAGGAGAGGAAGCGCCGCCAATTCCCCCTCCTCCCCCGAGAACGCGGGTGCTCGTTTTCCCCAACGACGCGCACGCGCTCGACGCGCCGCAGACGGAGTTCGAGGCGTGGTTGAACGCCGCGGCGTGGCTCAAGGAGCACGTCGTTTGAGTTGTTTGACTTTTTTTGTTGAAAAGGTTTTGGGCGCGCCTCACTGTTGTCGTTTTGAAAAAGGCAAAAGCTTGTTTATCTCTGATTGCGCTTTCTCCCTTCTCTCCCTCTCCCTCGCGCTCTCTCTCTCTCTCGCTCGCTCTCCCGCTCTTTCTCGACCCTCCCTCCGTGCCTCTCTTCACAGCAGCGAAATGAGCGTGCCAACGACTGCAGCGTCCTCGAGGAGGCAGAGCGCTTCCTCCTCGGCGGTGTCGTCGCCGATGGCCAACGGCGCAAAGGAACAGGACGGCTTCGCCGCGGCACTGGCTCTGCAGGAGGCCGCGGCCCGGCCCGGGCTGGCGAGAAAGGAGGTCGCAAGATTGCTAGAGAAGGTAGGTGTCTTTGGGCAGCGAGCGAGGCCAGGAAGAAAGGAAGAGAGGGGACGAGTGAAATAGAGCGCATCCAACAGAAGGCATCAAAACCGAAAGGAAAGAAAGATCTCAACCTCTTTCTGAAACCAACCAAAAAACCCGAAAAGGCCTGCGCTCGCTACGCAGCGGCCGAGCTCCGAGGGCCCGCCCCGCCCGGGGCCCTGTACAACCACGCCGTGGCCCTCACGGACTTCTCGAGGATACCTCCCAGCGGCGGCTCCTCCGGGGACGGCGGCGGCGGAAGCGATCCCTCGGCAGCTCCTCCCGCCGCCGCCGCCGCCGCCGCGGCGCAGGAGGTCGAGAGGACGAGGAAGGCGCGGCTGCGGGCGGCCGCGGCAAAGTACCACCAGGCGATCGTTGAAGAGAGCTCTTCTCTTTCTTCTCCTTTTTCAGCCGCCGCTGCCCCGGAGTCGCCGTCCTCGCACGCCGGGACCTCGAGCAGCGGCGGCGGCGGCGGCAGCGGCAGCAGCAGCCCGCAGGCGCTCAACAACCTCGGCCTCGTGCTCCAGGAGCTCTCGGCGCTCGAGCCGCCCGGCTCGCGCGCGAGGGCCGCGCTGGCGGACGCCGCGGCCGCGCGGTTCCGGGCGGCGGCCAGGGGCAGGCCGGACTTCGAGCGCGCCGTGTACAACCTGGGCACGGTGCTCTACGCGTCGGCGCCCCCCGCGGCGGCGGCGGCGGGTGCCCCTCCTTCCTCTTCTTCGTCGGCGCCTCCAACGCCCTCCTCGACGCCTGCTTCGACGGCGGCGGCGGCGGCGGCGGCATCGTCGCAGCAGCGGCAGCAGCAGCAGCAGCAGCAGGCCCGGGCCGAGGCCCTCGCCGACGCGGCGCAGTGCATCGCCCTGGCCGCGGCGCTGGCGCCCGCCGCGCCCGTCTACGCCCGCAGCCTGGCGCTCGTGCAGCCGTTCCTGCCGCTGCCGCGGCTGCGCGCCGGGTGGCTGCTGGTGCCGGACCCGCTGCCGCTGGGGTCCCCTTCCAGCCAGCAGCAGCAGCAGCAGCAGCCCCGGGGATCGCTCGCCGCCGCCCCGGCAGCGCGCCCGTTCTTCCTGCCTGGCAGCGTCACCGCGGTCGGGGGGAAGGCTGCCACGCCCGCCTCGATCTTCCCATCCTCGAGGGAGCGCTTCGTGGCCCGGTGGTGCGTGATCGACGCCGAGGCGCTGAGGGCGACGCCGCCGCCCGCGGGCGCGCCCGCGGCGCCGCGGGGGTGGGAGGACGAAAACGGAAACTCCGCGGGCCATCAGCATGACGGAGGCCACGGCAGCGGCAGCGGCAGCAGCGGGAACAACTCCTACTCCTCTGCTTCTGCTGCTGCTCACCAACAGCACCCCTCGCCGCACCACGTCCACCACGCCGCCCGCCCGATGCGCGTCCCGCTCGCGGAGATCCTTTCGGCGACGCCCGCGGCCGACGCGTCGCTGCCCGCGCCCGCCGGCGCCGGCCTCCACCTCCGGTTCGCCTCCCTCTCTTCCTCTCCGAGGCAGCCCTCTCACTCCCCCGCCCCGCCGGCGGGCTTCTTCGTCGTCGCGCCCTCGCAGGCGGCGGCGGAGGCCTGGGCTGACGCGCTCTGCGTGGCGGGGCACGTCGCGCGCCGGAGCTCCCCGACGAGGCCGGGCGGCGGCGGCGGCGGCGGCGGCGGCGGCGTCGGCGGCGGCGGCGCGGCGCTCGCTCGCGTCCTGGCCCCCGCGGTCGGGACGGTGGCGGGCGCCGGCGCGGGACCCCTGGCGCACAGGAGGCCCTCGAGCAGCGGGCTGGCGAGGTAAGGGGGGGGCGAATCGAGGCGAGAACTTGTGTAAGGAAGCGCCTGGCGTGGAGACGGCAGAGGGAGCGCCGTCCCGTGGCCTCCTGTCGCCAGCGAGGTCGAGGAGCGAAGGAAAAGAGAGTCTCTCTGGCAGCGACGAAAGAGTGGAGCTCCTCGGAATCACACCTTTCTTTTTTCTCCCTCTTCTTCCGTCCCTTGCTCTCTCCTCCGCCAAAAATCCTCTCGACACCGCACCGAATGGCCGCCGCGCTCTCTAGCGTGGCCTGAGAATGAGCGGCAAGGGAAAGAAACGCCGTTCGTCCGAGAAGAAGACCGCAAAAGAGAGCTCGAAAAAGAGCAAGAACTCGAGTCGAGCAGCGGCAGCAGCGGCAGCGGGTCCTTCTTTGGCAGCAGCAACAGCAGGAGCCGGACCGAGCTCGTCCCGGCCAGCGCAGCAGCAGCAGCCTCGCTTTACGGCAGCTCCTCCTGATCGTCCTCCTCCGCCGCGGAGAACGATGGACGAGGTGAGAAAGAGAAGAGAGAACGAACAGAACGAGAGAAAGAACGGAGGAGCGATGAAAGCATCGACGACGACAAGCCGATGCGCCCCAACCATTCGTCTCACCCCTTCTTCTTCTCCCCCGTCATGCCGCCTCGTTCCCCACCTCCCGACCCTCTCTCACATCAAACACAGGACCAAGAGTACGATCGGAGACACAGCAGGTAAGCAGAGGGAAAGAGAGGAAGGCGGAGAAAATGGGAAGGGACAGGGGCAAAAGCAACGTCGGCTTCTCCAAAGCATCGTCGTCGTCGTCGTAGTCGACGACGCTCACCGACTCTCGACGCTCAACCTGTTCCCTCCTCCCTCTCTTCCAAAAAACAAACAAACAAACAAACAAACAAACGAAAACAGTGCCCTCCAGGGCCTCCTCCGCAAGCTCGGCGGCTTCTCCGACGCCTACGGCGGCGGCGGCGGCTCCTCGGCGGCGTCGAGGGCCAGGGCCCTGCTGCCGGCCCTCCTGAGGGGCCTCTCGGCAGAGACGCTGGCGTCGATCCAGGAGGGCGCGGCGGGCGGCGCCCCGCCCTCCTCGAGCTCCTCCTCCTTGGCGGCCGCCGCCGCCGCCGCCGCGGCCGCGGCGGGCACCGAGGACGACGACGGCGGCTCCTCCCGCGCCGCCGCCCTGGGAGAGCTCTGCGAGCTCCTCTCGGTCTCCTCCGAGGACGCGCTCGCGACCCTGCCCGTCGGCGCGCTGGTCCCTGCGCTCGTCGCGACGCTGCGCGAGGGGTGCCACGCGACCCCGCTGGGGGCCGAGCCGTCGCTGCTCGCGGCCCGCGCTCTGACCTACCTCGCGGACGCGCTCCCGCAGGCCACGGGGGCCCTGCTCTGCGACCCGCGCGGGGGCTGCCTCCCCGCGGTCGCGGCGACGCTGCGCGCCCCCGAGTGCATCGACCTCGCGGAGCAGTGCGTCGCGCTGCTCGACAGGGTCGCCGCCTCGCATCCCCGCGCCGTGCTGCGGGCCGGGGGCGTTCCCGCGGCCCTGGCGTGCATCGACTTCTACGCGACGGGGGTGGCGAGGACGGCGGCGAGGGCGGCGGCGAACGCCGCGCGGGCGCTCGGGAACGGTGAGCGGAGCGGCGCTGCTGCTGCGCCGGCGGCTGCGGCGGCCGCTGCGTCTGCGGCGGCATCGGCGAGGGCCGGCGCCTCCCCCCTCTCCGACGGGGCGGAGGAGTCCGACGCGGCCCTCGCCGCCGAGGCCGTCCCGCCCCTCGCCGGCCTGCTCCACTCGCAGGACCCGCGCATCGTCGAGGCGGGATGCTCGGCGCTGTGCCGGGCGGCCGCGGCCCTGGGAGACGGCGAGCCCGGCGCGGACAGCCCCGACCCCGACCCTGCCGCCGGCCCCGGCGCCGCCGGCGCGGCGCCAGCGGGAGGCCACGCCCGCGCGCTCTCGCAGTCCGGGCTCGTCCAGGCCTGCGTCGCCCTGCTGCGCGTCCGCGACGAGGACGGCGGGCCCGCGGCGCCGGGGATGGGGGCCCCCGGGACCTACCTCGCGGTCCTGAGGCTGCTCGCGAGCCTCTGCGCCGCGCGGGCCGACGCCGCGGCCGCGGCGCTCGAGGCGGGCGCCGCCGGCGCGCTCAGGGCCCTGCTGGCGACGTCGCCGCTGCTCTCGACGGCGGTCGTCGTCGACAGTGGCGGTGACGCCTCCTCCTCGGCGGCTTCGAAGCCCGCGGCGCTCCTGCGCTCCGGGGACCAGCTCGCGGTCGCGCTCTCGGCCGTCGCCTCGCTGCTGCCGCCGCTCGCCGACGCCGCGGCCGTCGTCGCGACGGGCCTGCCGGCCAGCTCCCTGGCGAGGAGCGACGCAACCGGGACCGCCGCCGTCTCTCCGTCCGCCCTTGCCTGCTCGGCCTGGCTCTCGGCGCACCCCGCCGTCGCCGCGCAGGCCACGGCGGGCCTTTTGGGACTGCTGGTCGCGGCCTACGACGGCGGCGGCGCGGCCTCGTCGCCCGCCGCTCGCGCTCTCTGCGTCGACGTCGTCTCCCGAGCCGTTGCGGCCTCCCCCGCCCAGGCCCTGCGCGCCGCCATTGACGACGTTCCCGCCTCGTCGTTCGTCTCGGCGATGCTTCGCGCGAGGGACGCAGCGGCCGTGGCCTCCGGGGTCAGGCTCGCGGAGCTGCTGCAGGAGAAGCTGCTCGAGGTGGCGGCGGTGTTCTTCCCCAAGGAGGGGGTGCTCGCCGGCCTGAGGAAGCTCGCGGTCGGGGAGGGGCTGCTGCTGCCGCCGCCGACGGACCTAGCTGCTGCTCCTGGCACTGCTGCCGCCGCTGCCCCGACGCGCCTGTCTCGCGCGTCGGCGAGGCTGCGCGAGAGGCAGCGCACGGGGTCCGACAATGGGCAGCCAGCCTCGGCTGCCGGGGCTCCAGCTGCTCCTTCCTCGTCCCTGCGCTCCGCGGCCGCGGCCCGCGCCGCGCTCTTCCTCGCGTCGCGCTTCCCGGCGGCCGCGGCCTCGGGCGACGCGGACACCGACGCGGCGCGCGCCCTCCGCGCCGCCGCTGAGGCCCTGCCCGCGAGCGGGCCCGCCAAGCTCTTTGAGCTCGTCAGCGGCGGGGCGTCGGTGCCGGGGGGGAGGGTCTCGGCGCACGAGCTCCTCGCCGCGCGCGTCCCCGCGGCGCTGAGGGCTTACCTGGCCGGAGAGGACCTGCTGTCGTCGTCGTCGTCGGAGGAGAAGGACGGCGACGAAGGCGGAGAGGGTGCGAGCGCCGCCGCCGCGGAGCCCCCTTCAAAGGCGGCAGCCGAGGCGCTGCTCTCTCGCGCGCTCGGCTTTTTGGACGCCGGGGAGGTCGAGATTGCGAGCGCTGGCGGCTCGGCGTCTTCTTCTTCCTCCTCCTCTTCTCGCCTCCGCTCTCTCGTGCGGGTGCTCCACGAGTCCCTGAACGCCTCTGACAGGTTTGCGCTCGCGTCGAGCTTCTCCGCGGGGGCTGCTGCTTCCGGAGAGAGGGCGTCGGGCGATGGCGGAGGGAGCGGCGGGGCCGGCGCCTCGGGCTCCGCCTCTGCCCGCTCCGCGGCCGCCGCCGCTGCCCAGAGCTACGGAGGAGGAGGAGGCTCTTTTTCCTCTTCGATGCCGTTCGGTTCCGCCCCTCCGGGCGCCGCGGGCTCCCTGGGCGCGGGGCTTGCGCAGCTCTCGCAGTCGCTGAGGCTCAGGCTCACCGTCGCCCCGACGGCGACGGCGACGGCGATTGCTGCCGCCGCCGGTGGAGGAGGCGGAGGAGGAGGAGCAACGACCTCTTCCTCCTCCTCCTCTCGACGCCGTCTCCGCGATGCGGGGGCCGCCGTCGTCCTCGTCGAGCCCCTGGCCACGCTCTCCGCCGTCGAGGACTTTCTGTGGCCGCGCGTCGCCCCGCCCGAGCAGCCTCCCTCTGGCGGCGGCGGCGGCGGCGGCGGCGCGGGCGGCGGCGGGGACCGCCTCGCCGCCGTCGCGCGCCGCGCCGCGGCGGCCGCGTCCGGGGCGGCGGCGGGAGGGGAGCGCGGGGAGGGAGGAGCGGCGGCGGCGGCGGCTCCTCCTCCGAGGTCCGACGGGCTGCTGGCTCGCCGCAGCGGCGGCCGGCCTGGCAGCGGCGGCGGAGGCGGTGCTGCTGCAGCTGCCGCGGCAGCCATCCCCGGCCGCGGCGGCGGGAGCGCGGCGGCGGCTGCAGGCGGTGCTGGCGCGACTGCCGCCGAGGAGCGGCGCACGACGCGCGCCGCCGCCGCCGCCGCCGCCACGACCACCGGGAGGCGTCGCGGAGGGGCTGCTGCCGCCGCTGCCGCCGACGGCGACGAGGAGATGGCCGACGCCCTCTGGAGCGACAACGACGAGGACGCCGCGGCGCTCTTTTTCGGCGACGAGGAGCGCGGCGAGGGCGACTCGGAGGACTCGGAGGACGCCGAAGCCTCGGAGGGGGACGGAGGAGCCCCGCGGCGCGGCGGCGGAGGAGACGAGGCTGGCTTCGCCTTCGACGACGACGACGACGGCTTCAATGCCGCCGGTGAGTTGTTCGACGACGAGGACGACGAGGACGACGACGACTACGGTGGCGAAGACGGGATGATGGAGGGGGACGAGGAGGGCGGGCTCGCCGGATACGGAGCCGGCGGCGGCCCCTCCTCCGCCACCGCGTCCCGCTCGTATGCCGCCGCCGCCTCCGCGGCCCTCCCGCGCCTCCGCTTCCGCGTCGACGGCGCGGTGGTCCCCGGCGACGCCACGGTGTTCCAGGCCCTCAGCGCCGCCGCGGCGGCCAGGGAGGAGGCCGAGGCCGGGGCCGCCGGAGAGGGAGGGGCGGACGGCCCCCTCCCCTCCTCTTCTGCTTCCGGCGGCGGCGTGCCCGCGCGGAGGAGGCTGTGGCACGACGTGCACACTATCACGTACGAGCTGTTCGACGAAGAGGCGGAGGGAGGGGGAGATGTGGGAGGAGGAGGAGACGGAGCGATGGCTGTCGACGACGCCGCCACAAACGCTCCCGTGGCAAACGCCGCTTCCTCCTCCCCAACCCCACCGCCGTCGCCGCCGTGGCCTCCCGCTGGGCCCGCGCCGACCCGGCCCTGCCCCCGGAGCTCGTCTTCGCCGCGGCAGCCGCCAAAAACGGCCTCGTCGTCGCCTCCTCCCCTTCTTCTCCTTCTTCTCCTTCTTCTTCCCTGACTACGGCGCCCTCCTCGAGGGCGGCGTCCTCTTTCAGGCTCTCCGACGACGGAGCGGACGTCCTCGCGGTGCTCAAGGCCCTCCACGCCCTCAACGCCGCGAGGCCCAGGCTCGCCGCGGCCGCGGCCCTCCGGCGCGGGGAGCCCCCGCCCGCGGACCTCCCGCGCCCGCCGCTGCTGCCCCGCGACTTTGTCAACCCCCGTCTCGCGCCGCGCCTGGCGCTGCAGCTCAAGGACGTCCTCGCCGTCGCCGGGGGCTGCCTGCCCCCCTGGGTGCCCGCGCTGGCCTCGGGCGCGCGCTTCGTGTTCCCGGGGCCCCTGCGGGCCAGGTTCGTCAGGCTGACGTGCTTCGGCCTGCCGCGCGCGCTCATGCACATGGCGAGCGTCAACGCCGCCGAGGCTGCCGCGGCGAGCGGCGGCCTCGGCGGCGGGGGCGGCGGCGGAGGGAGCGGCGGCGGGAACACCGGCGGCGGCGGCGGCGCTGGCGTGGGCGGCCCCGACTCCTCCTCGGCCGCCGACGACGCGCGCGTCGCCCGCGTGGCCAGGCAGCGCGTCCGCGTCGACAGGGCGCACGTGCTCGACGCGGCGGGCCGCGTCCTGGCGGCGCACGCCGACGGCAGGCCGCTGCTCGAGTTTGAGTTCGCCGGCGAGCCGGGCGTCGGGCTGGGGCCGACGCTCGAGTTCTACACGCTGGTGGCCGCGGAGCTGCAGCGGCCCGGTCTGGGGATGTGGCGCGGGGACGCCTCGGCCCCCTCCGCGGGCGGGAGGCCCGGCTCCAAGGGGCTGGAAGGCGGCGGCGGTGGCGGCGGCGGCGGCGGCGGGAGCGGAGGCGGAGGAGCATCGGCGGCGGCGGCGGCGAGGCCGCGCTCTGCGACGACCCCCGCCGCCGCCCCCGAACCCGCCCCTCCTCCCGCCCCTTCGATCGACGCCCCGCTGGGACTCTTCCCCGCGCCTCTGCCCCCCAAGGGCGGCGGCCCGGGCATCGACCGCGTCCTGTCCCGCTTCCGGACGCTGGGCCGCCTCGCTGGCCGCGCGCTCCGCGACGGCAGGCTGCTCGACCTGCGCGTCGCGAGGCCGTTCTGGGCCGCGGTGACGGGCGCGTCCCTGACGCTGGCGGACCTGCGCGGGGTCGACGAGCACCTGGCGCGGTCTCTGGAGGCGCTCGAGGCCGCTGCCGTCGCGGCAGAGAGAGAGGAGGAGGAGGAGGAGGCCGCGGAGGAGGAGGGGGGCGATGAGATGCACGTCGAAGGCGGCGCCGGCGGCGGCGCCGCCGAGGACGACGACGACGACAAAAAGAAGAGGCAGAAGAGGAAGAACAAGAAGAAGAAGGTCGTCGTCCTCGTCGGCGGGTGCCCGCTCGATGACCTGGGCCTGACCTGGGAGCTCCCGGGCTTCCCTTCGTTCAAGCTCAAGGGCGCAAGCGGTGGCGGAGGGAGGAGGAGGAGCAGCAGCGAAGGCGGCGGCGGCGGAAGCGGCAGCGGGAGGAGGAGCAGCAGCAGCGCCGGCGGCGGCGGTGGCGGCAAATCTTCCCACTCCCCGCGCCACGGCTCCGCCGTCGCCGACGCCGCCACCCTTCGCCGCTACGTCGCCGCCTGCGTCGACGCCACGGTCGGCTCGGGCGTCTCCCGCGCCGTCGACGCCTTCCGCGCCGGCTTCGCCGACGCCGCGGGCGGCTCGCTGCGCTGCCTGGGCCCCTTTGGCGCCGCCGAGGTCGACGAGCTGATCTGCGGCGAGGGGGTCGGCGGGGGCCCGGACGAGGAGGCGTCGTGGTCGCGCGCCGCGCTGGCCGCCGCGGTGCGCTTCGACCACGGCTATACGGCGGCGAGCCCCTCGGCCGCGGCGTTCCTCGACGCCCTGGCCTCGCTGGGGCCCAGCGACCGGCGCGCGTTTGTAGCGTGGGCGACGGGCTGCCCGCGGCTGCCGCCCGGGGGGCTCGCGGCGCTGACCCCGAGGCTGACCGTGGTGAGGAAGGCTCCCACTGCCGCCTCCGTCCCGTCGCCGAACGCGGGCGCGGGAGCGGAGGGGGCCGCGAGCTCCTCGCTGATGGCGGGCGGGGGCGTCGGCGGCGGGGGCGCCGGCGCCGCCAACGCCTCTTCTTCCGCACCGGCCTTCCCGGGCGCGTTCGCCACCGCCGCCGACGCGGACCTCCCCTCCGTGATGACCTGCGCCAATTACGTCAAGCTCCCTCCTTACTCTTCGGCGGCGGCGGCCAAGGCGAGGCTGCTCGTCGCGATCAGGGAGGGCGCGGGAAGCTTCGACTTGTCGTAGGAAGAGGCAGTGGTTTGGAGGGTTTTGGTTTCCCCCCCCCTCTTCCTTTTCTTTTCGTTCTTTTGCCTCGCTCGCTGTTCTGCCTTTCTTGCTTTGATTTCTGCGCTCATTTCCAGTTCGAGGGTTGGTTCGCTTTTTGGTGTGTTTCGGTGGCGGCTTCGCTGGGCTTTGCTTTTCTCGTTTTTTTTTCCAGTAAGTAGAAACAAATCTCTTGGTTTTTTTGGAAAGGAGAGCGAGGAGAAAGAGGGGGAATAAGATGAGGTCGAAAAAAAAAAAGGTGCAGGGTTTGAAACTGAAACCATTCATCTCTCTCTCTCTCTCTCTCTCCGCGCTCTCGCGCCCGTGGAGGAGAGCGGGGGAAGTAATCGTCCGAGAGCTCGAGAGAGAGCGCTCTCTCTCTCTCTCGCCTGCTCTCGCATGGCGCAGCAGCGACCCTCGCGCTCATCGAGCGGCGGCGGAGCGAGGAGAGGAAGCGGCGATGCTCTCACCGACGACGCGACGAAGAATGTCGCGTTTGTCGGCATCGACGCGAATCGCTCTCCGCGCTGCGGCGGCCTCGGCGCTGCCTCTTCTTCTGATCCTGCTCCGAAAAAGAAGAAGGGTAGCTGGCGCCTCATGATGACGCTACCGTCCTCAATCAGAGACACCTTCCTCGACGACGCTTACTCCTCGCTCTCCGCCGTCGTCCTCTTCGCGTTGGCCGTCGCCGCCGCCGCCGCCTTCCTGGGCCCCGCCGCCCGCCCGCCGCACGGTGCGGCCTGGTCGCTCGTGCTGGTCTGGGCAGCGGCGCGCGCGGCCACGGCCCTGGCCGCCGCCACGGGGCTGCCCAGCCCCTGCTTCCAGCTCGCCGCCGGGATCTTGCTGCGGAACGCCGCCTCGAGGGCCGCGCTCAGCGGCCTGTTTGGTCTCGGAGGCGACTCGCGGGCCACCGAGCGCAACGCCAGGCTCGCCGAGGGCGTGCGCTCGGCCGCGGCGTCGCTGATCTTCGTCTACGGCGGGCTGGAGATCGACCTCCGAGTCCTCTCCAGAACGGGCGAGCCGGTCAAGCTCCTGCTCGCGTCGCTCGCCGAGGCCGCCGCGGTCGCCGCGGCGGCGTGGCGGCTGTTCTCGATGCCGCCGGCGCTCGCGTGCGCGCTCGGGGCGGTGGTGAAGGGCGCCGGCCCCTCTCTGGTGGTGGCGCTCGCGGCGGACGTGGCGCGGAGGGACGACGGGGGAGGCGGGGGAGGCGGAGGAGGCGGCGGCGGCGGAGGGGGTGGAGGCGCGCCGACGCCGGCAGCAGCGACTCCGGCTGCGGGAGCGGCGGCGGCGGCGGCGGCGACGGCGGCGGCAGCTGCCCCTCGCCGTCCGTTCCCTTCCTCAAACAAAATCCGACAGCAGCACCAGCAGCAGCACCACCAACATTGCGGCGGCGGAGGCGGCAGGGCCCGGAGGACGCGCCTCCTGAAGCTGCTCGTCGGGACCGCCCCCCTCGACGAAGCGACCTCGCTCGTCTTGTTCGCTTGCCTCGCCGGGATCGCGCTCCCCGCCGGAGGGGGAGCCTCCTCGGCCTCGCCGCCGCCGCCGCCTCGCTCCTGGGCCGTTCCTCCCTGGGCGGGCGGGCTCGTCACGCTCTCTCTGGCGCTCGCCGGCTCCCTGGCCGGCGCCCTGGTCCTCTCCTTCACGAAGCTCTGGAGCTCGCCGACGCTGCTCGCCGCCGCCGCCGGCTGCGTCGCCGCCGCGACCAAGGGCTGCCTCGAGCTCTTCGGGCACCAGGCCGCCGGGGACCTCGCCGCCATCGGCTGCGGCGTGCTCGCCCGCGCGTGCTGGCAGCGCGGCTTCCCCTGGCCGCTGGCCGCGGTCTCTGTCCCGAGGGGCGGCGGGGGGAACCAGGGGGCCGCCGCCGCCGTCCCACTCGTCTCCGCCGCGGCCGTGGCTCGGGCGAGGGCCAAGCTCGCGCTTGTTTGGTTCAACGTCGCCGCGCCGGCGATGCTCGGGCTCGCCGGGGCCTCCGTCGATCTGAGGCAGCTGGACAAGAGAACGGCTAGCTTGGCCGCGGGGGTGGTCGGGTACGAGTTTTTTTTTTTTTTTTTTAACGAGAGTTTTGGCGAGACGAGCGAGAGGGTGAGACAGTGACAGCGAAGCAGGAAAAAACAGAAAACTAAAAACAAACTTCAAAAAAAAAAACAGGATCGGAGCCGCGGCCAGGGTCCTCGCGACGACGCTCGCGGTGAAGAGCCCCTGGAAGAGGAACGCCGACCGGAATGCTGCTGCCGTCGTCATTTCTCGCAGCACTCCCGTCTCTTCTTTCCGGGGAGGCAGAGGAGCGGTGGTCGTCCCCTTCGCCGGCGACGAGGGAGACGCAGGCAAGCAGAGGAGACCAAGGGCAAGCAGCGACGCCGGCGGCGGCGGCAGGAAGAGCCGTGCTCACTCGCTGTCCCCTCTCTCGTGGAAAGAGTCTCTCTTCCTCGCCCTCTCGTTCTCCCCGAGGTCGACGCTGCAGGTGGCACTGGCGGGGGTCGCCTCGAGGCCCGTGGCGTCCCTCGCCGCGGCCGCGGCGGACGCGGCGAGAGCGGGAGCGGGAGGGAAGAGCAGCGGCGGCGGCAGCGCTGCCCGCGCCGCCGCGGCAGCCGCGGCGGCAGCTCTGCGCTCCGAGGCCTTTGGCCACGAGTTCCGAGTCGTGTGCCTCGTCTCGGTCTTCGTGTACTCCGCAGTCCCGGCTCTCTTGGCGAGGCTGCTGGCTCCCTGGCTGCTCGGGATGCCGCCGCCGCGGGCGAGGCGGGGGGCGGCTTCGGGCGCCGGTGCCGCTCTTCCGGCGGCGGCGGCGGCGGGAGAAGACTCGCCCGCTGGCGTCTCCGCGGCGGCACTGCGGCTGCGCGCGCCCTTCTCGTCGTCGGTAAAGGACCTGGAGGAAGGGGGAGGGGAGTTCCCGCCGCCTCTGCTCCACGTCCGAACGACGACGACGACGACGACGGCAAGCACTACAGACTCATCCTCGCCCGCGTCTTCGGAGTCGGAGAGCAGCGGCGGCAGCGACGACGACGACGAAGAAGAAGAAGAAGAAGAAGCAGAAGAAGGAGAAGAAACACAACAGCCCCGGCGGAACCTCGACGACCAGATCTTCGGCAGCCTCACCTCCCGCGCCCGCCGCCAGCGCCGTGAGGCGCTCGCCGCGATTCTGGAGAACGCTGCCCTGGACGCCGCCGCGCTCGAAGGAGCCAACGACAGGGACCGCGCGAGCCGCCGGCGCCTCAGCGGGGGAACCGGAGGGACTCCCCCCGCCGCCTCAGCTTTCCCGCCGGCGCCGGCGACGGTCTCGCAGCAGCTCCGCGCCCTCCAGCGGAGGCTCGCTGCCTCCTCCTCCCCCTCCTCCTCCCCTCGCCTCCCGCCGACGTCGCTGGTGACCTCGGACGAGTTCGCGCGCGAGCTGGCCGCGAGAGACGCGCAGCGACGGGCGGCGCGGAGGAAGTTGGAGAGAGAGCGAGAGCGGCGGCGGAGGGAGAGAGAGACGGACAGAGAGCTCAGGGAGAGGCAGAGGGCGGTTGCCGCGGCCGATGCGAGGGCCTCGAGGGCCCTCTCGGGGGCTCTGGACGTCCCGGCGAGGCCTTTCAGCGCCGATTAAGAAAGTAACAAGTTTTTTTTGTTGCAAAAAAAAGAAACATGAAAACTATCAGTGCTGCTGTCTCTCTCCAACCGCTGTCGTACGTTTGTCGTCTCTTCTCTCCTCCCTTTCAATTATCTCTTCACACACGATTCTCTCTCAATCGCTCGCCACGACGTCCACCACGCCGCGCCTCGCCAGGTCCTTGCGCGCCTCGGCGATGTCGCTCTGCAGACCCGCGTTGGCCTCGGGCACGTCCCGGAACGCAGCGACGCCGAGGAGGAGCGTCGCGAGGGCGTAGAGCGCGAAGCAGAGGAGAATGATCGCGGGGAGCTGTTCGATTGTTTTTTTTTTTGCGGGGGGGTGTTGTTGTCGGTCAGGAAGGCGCGCGTGCACGGGAGAGAAAGCGGGGTGGGGGTGGTCGCCGAGAGAGCGTTCGGAGGAGGTCGAAGAAACCCAGTTCGATCGTTTTTTTTTGAATCTTGTTTGCTTTCTTCTCTCGCCCTTCTCTTCTCTCCCCCAATTCTTCCACTCCGACTCTCTTACCAGCGCCACCATGAGCCTCTCGCGCCCCTGGAGGAGTCCCGGCCGGGAAAGCGCCGCGGCGTAGGCCGCGGCCAGCGCGGCGAAGCAGGCCAAGAGATTGACGATGCGCTTCATTTTCCGAGTCGGCCGAGTCGAGTCGAGTCGAGCGAGAGGGAGTGAAATCAGAAGTTGGGGAACCTCGACGAAGGAACGAACTCTCTCCATCTTTCTCTCTCTCTCGCCGACTGGACGCAGACGCTGCACGCAGCGTCTCGCGTTTTTCGCAGCCGACAGCGGGCCCCCTGTGCTCCGCTCTCGCACGCCTGATTGCGTCCCTTTCCAAGTGCAGTTTCCTTGAACGAGCTCTAAAGAGCATCGAAAACTTTGGTCTGAGTTTGGAACGATGGCCGAAGACTTGCCCAAAGGTTCGTGTGGTTTCTTCTCTCGAGATTCGCGTCTACGCAACGCAGATCTCGCGGCAGACGCACGCTTGTGTATAGAAGGAAGCAGCGTGAATTTTGAAGGAGGCGAAGAAACGCGAGCGATGGCGACGAACGACGTCGAGACGAACGCCGACGCCGACGGCTCGAGCGCTCCTCCTCCCCCCCCCCCCCCCCACCCACCAAAAAAAAAAACAAAAAACAAAAAAAAACACCACCGCGCCGCAGAGTTCGAGGACGCCCGCGCCATGTCCCTCCCCGAGGTCCGCGCCCTCCTCGACGCCAGGCGCCAGGAGCGCGAGGCCGCGGACGGCGCCGCGGGCGCGGGCGGGGCCTCGCTGCCCCCGCTCGTCTCGAGGGCGCTCGCGTACGCCGAGCGCTTTGACGCCATTCGGTCCGGCGTCAGGGCCGACCAGCTCCACGCCGCGCTGGCCTCGAGGGGGCTCAGCCACGTCGAGGTCGCGGCCCTGATCAATTTGAGCCCGGGGACCGCCGAAGAGGCGCGGGCGCTGGTCGGGACGCTGGCGGAGGGGGAGGGGGAGGCCGGCGGCCTCTCGCTGGCGGCCGGCGGCGGCGGTGGCGGCGACGACGACTTGGAGGGCGGAGGCGGCGCGCCGAGGTTCTCGGACGCGGAACTGCAGGCTATTCTCGACGAGATCGCGACGTGGAAGAGCTTGGATTGATTGGGGTGAGAGGGAGAGTTGATGGAGAGAGCAGCAGCGTTTTGTACCACACACAAATGAAAGCCAGAAAGGCAAAAAAAGAAAGAAAAAAACGAAATCAAGGTCTCCCTGTCTTTCTCTCTCTCAACTGCGCTCTCGCAACCCGTGTCTCAACACTCAACAGAAAGGCAGAGAGCCTCTCTCTCTCTCTCTCTCTCTCTCTCTCTCTCTCTCTCTCTCTCTCCCTCTCTCCCCCCCCCCCCCCCTCCCCCTCTCTTTCCCCCCCCTCCTCTCCCCCCCCCCCCCTCTTCTCTTTTTCTCTCTCCCTCCCCTCTTCCTTTCCTCTCCCCCTCCTCTTCTCCTTTTCTT
>Ga0114918_10001659_pt1 | contig 19921 bp, 28 predicted proteins | sample LantaG_FD_87015 | JGI IMG/M metagenome (GOLD analysis project Ga0114918, IMG submission 87015) | Deep subsurface microbial communities from Baltic Sea to uncover new lineages of life (NeLLi) - Landsort_02402 metaG | ecosystem: Environmental > Aquatic > Marine > Oceanic > Sediment | place... | reverse complement strand
TCTCCACTTGCGTTAATTCCCGTGTATCTCACGGTATTTTTATAATCCCTAATGTTGATAGAAGCATTCAAATCCCTATCAATAACCAATCCACAATTAGCACATTTGTATGTTCTATCGCTCAACTTCAAATCTTTCTTCAAAAATCCACAGCAAGAACATAACTTGCTACTTGGAAAGAACCTGTCCATATGTTTTATCTTCTTTCCATGCCAATTAGATTTATACTCTAATTGCCTTCTAAACTCACTCATTCCAACATTGGAAATCGATTTAGCTAGTTTATGATTCTTTACCATTCCTTTGACATTAAGATCTTCTATCGCTAATATTCCTTCTGATTTTGTTTTCACCAGAAGACTTGTAGTTTTATGCAGAATGTCTTTCCTACTATTTGCAATCTTATAATGCACTCTACCTATTCTTTCTTTTGTTTTATTTCTTGATTTACTCCCTTTTATTTGTCTTGACAATCTCTTTTGAAGTCTTTTTAAAAACCTCTCTTTTCTTTTCAGTTTATCTGAATTTTTAATGACTGTTCCATCTGAACATGTAACTAGCGATTTAACTCCTAGATCAATTCCTAAAGTTTCATCATTATATTCTTTTTGTTCAATATCTATTTCATATCCAACTGATACAAACCATCTTCCAGCTTTCTTTGAAATTGTTGCAGACTTTGGCTTTCCTTCTGGAATGTAACCAATCTCTTTTAATCTAATTGAACCAATTTTAGGCAATTGAATTTTGTTATTAGAAACTATAACAGGAGTGTCAACGGTAAACGAATCTTTCACTCCTTTCTTTTTAAATTTTGGGAATCCGCCTTTCTTACTAAAAAACTTTTTGAATGAGCCTTCTAAGTCATAAAGAGTATTTTGGGGAGACCATTTAGAAACTTCTTTCATCCAAGGTAATTCAGTGTTTTTCTTTTCTATTAATAATTTATGTAGAGTAATTGCAGAAGGTTGAGTGTAATTATGTTTTTGTTCTTTTCTGTATTTAGACAATTGTTCTTTGGTTGGGATTGAACCTGCGAAGTGTTTTTGTTCATCTTCTTTTTGTTTTTTGAATGAATCATTTAATAAAGCTAATGCCCAATTATAGGCAAAACGAGAACAACCAGCATGTTGAGCAAGTTTTGTTTTTTGCTTATTATTTGGATTAAGTTCTGTTTTAAATGCTTTATAGATTTTCATTTTTCTTTTTTAGGTCTTTATAGTAATCGGCAAGAAGTTTTCTTATGAGAGAAGATATATTGATATTGTGGTTATTTCTAATATCTTCGATCATTTTGTCATCTTGACTGTTGATTCTAATTATTATTTTTTTATCTTTTTTATTCATACATGTATATACTTCTCAATAAGTTTTGAAATTCCTTTATTTTTTGTAAGATTTTTTAGATTTTTGTAAGATTTTGATTAACAGACTTCTTCCCATGCCTAAGGATAGGGGTATTACGGTTCATCCGATAATGTAATACAGTTTTTGCGAACATTCAAGCGCTAAAAGTTTTACCGCTGATCGATCAGATGACAATCGTGAAGATTATCCCTATCATGATTCAGATGGATTTGGTTAGCAGTCAGCCAATGGGGCATCTTCTTTTGGAATCCAATTCTCCTTCTGAATTGTTTATCCGACTTAGCCTTCTGTCCTTTTCCTTCCCACCCTCTGTCACGGCATTGTTCGTCCTTAACGTAATAACCATCATGTTTGCAAGTCTTCATATTGATTAGCTGCCAGTATCCTGCGCCAACGTTTCTACGGCCCACCTTCTCAAGTGTGGTATCCGCCAGTTGCCATATGTTCTCAATATATTTGGGGGAGTCATCTGGAAACATGCCGTTTACAAAAACATTACTTTTCTCTATAGTCTCATTCGGCTGAGAGTATCTCCCACAAGTCATCACTCCATCATATTCCGAATAATCTTTATTTTGAGTAAGAACGTGGGATAAGATAGAGAATAGTGCGGGATTGTAAACCATGTCGCAATCAGAAAATAACATAAAATCAGTGTCACATTTTGCAATCTGATCACTTCTTGTCATTCCGCGAAATTGGTATCTATCATATGAGTCGTAGGGCCTGCTGATAATGTCCATTCCCATGTTCTTAAAGAACGCAATTGCTTCCTCAGTCTTCGGTCTACCATTATTAATTGAATGCGCAATATCGGTAACTATATGAAATTGCTCATCAGAACCTGTCTGATTATGAATGCTGGAAAGCATGCAACAAAGCCTTCTTTGAAAATACTCGCACTGTATTGCTATCGTAATTGTAATCATTTTTTACACTTTCTTATTTTATCATCCAAAAACTTTTATTTATCCTATTTTCGTTTGACTCATTAGTCAAGTAGAATTCTCTATCTATCTCCTTGAAAAACTCATTCACCGCTCTAACGACTCCGCAGCGTCTCGCCTTAACATAGTCGTGACCTCCAAAGAACCCTCCCTCTCTCAACTTCGGATAGAAAGCGCGAATATCAGCATTAATTCCTCTAAACTGATGATCGCCATCTATGTAGATAAAATCAAAGAACCCATCTTCAAATTGTTCAGCGGCCATAGCGCTTACCTGATTAAGAAATTCAAATCTCGATTCATACTTAGCCATTTTTTTCAATGTCTTCTGGCTATGTCTTCTGCAATTTCTGACACTCCAGTTGTCAATTGAATATAATTTTTCTAAAGAAGAATTTTCCAGCAAGTGAATCGCATTATCTCCAGTTCCAAGACCTATCTCGACTCCGACTTTGAGTTCAAGTCTGTCTATTAAATCTACAAAATCTTCTCTTAGGTTAATGTTAATGTCAGACAAATCTATCACTAGCTACTCCTTTCAAGCAAATAATTTTCGCATTCAGAATATTCATTAAACCGGTCTCTTAGCTCAAGATAGTTATTATTGTATGCAGATAGGAATTCATTATACCAAAGATTTCCAACTTTAAATCTTCCAACACAAAAATGTATTGCTATCGCATTTTCTGGAGCAGATTCCATAACTACATTTTTAGGATAACCATAACTCCACTTTTCGTCAACTCTTCCTCCAAAACCTTCTTTCACGACAGTGGCAAATGCAAATTCTTCACTATTCTTTTTCAGAATGCTCTCATCACATTCGCTATAGAGCCTCATGATCTCTATAACCTTATCCATAATGAGACAATCTTTTAGGTATCCAACACATCCTCCATTAAATTTTTCTATTTCTGTTAGATTCTTTTTTGCGATTTTATTAACCTGCCTCAGTATTTTATCGTGTCTGCTTGCATATGATTTCTCTATCGAAGTAATAAGCCCGTTATCTTTTACACTGTCAAAAATACTTAAATCAAAATTCTTAAAAAACACATGATCGCAATCGTAATAAACCGTTTCTTCAAAAGGAGATTCTTTTGATATGATAAATGGTTTTTCCTGCCATTCCTGCCTCTTGCTCCCAACATCAGATCTGTTCCAATGTCTTTTAGCAAAGGAAAATGTACACTCCTCACTCTTCTTTAAGATTGATGGAAAAAAAGATGGTGTGTTAGGTCCGAAAACGATATGGACATTTCCTGAATAAAATTTCCTAAGGCTATAAAGCGCCACTACAAACTGCGGAATCGGCAAGCCATTATTTGAATAAAAAAGAATACCTCTAAACATTTAATTCCTCTTCTGATTTAGATTAATTTTTACATACTATTTTTTGTAAGTCATATCCAAACCATCCGGCTGGAACGGCAGTCACTTCGGCTACCGCTGATTCAAAATATTTTAGATACTCTGGCGCGTAGGTGCCAAGACCAATGACTACCTCTTCTCAAACCAATATCCTGTTTTATCGATTCTATTTAATATCTTATTATCCAATCCGCGATTAAGCAGAAATTCATCTACGGCTTTCCTCGCCCCATCCCAAGTACCATAATCATCAAGGATGATATATCCGCCAATAACTGTCTTATCATAGAAAGTATTTAAAGACTGCTTTACCGAATCGTACCAATCACAATCAACATGGAGAATAGATATCTCACTTATCTCATTCTCATAGACAGGAAAAGTGTCTTCAAACATGCCCTTGATAATATGCAAGTGAGTTTTTGGATAATCTACATGAGATAGATATTTGCAGCAAATATCGTAGGTTTTAGAATCATCATCTGGCATCCCCAAATGTTTGTATTCTGATGCGTGCTTTCCATCAATAATTCTATCATGCTCTGTTGGATCTGGCATTCCCGTAAAAGAATCAAATAACCAACAATGAGGGACATTCTCCAAATGGCTTTCTAAGAGGGACTCCATCACTATCTTAGCGCTTCCGCCCCGCCATGTGCCCAATTCCACAAAGTCTCCTCTAAGGCCGGAGACCCTATCTCCTATGCCTTTTAGGAATTGTCTACGAGGTCTTTTTAGCAAAGTATACTTCATGGTGACAAAAAATTTCTAAATTTGAATGTGGTTATCTTTCTGTCCAATCTCTTCGCCGCATACCATGTGGTTGTGTCTTGACTTGGGACCGGGAGACGGTCACCGCACATAGAGGCTAAGTGCTTAGTCCAATTGGTTTTTTCTATCTCGCAAAATGACGCAATCCTTTTGTGTGAATGGCGTCTACCCGTGATATTTTCGGGAAAGAGTCTGGATGTACCTTTGAAGTCAGGAATTTTATCAGCCCAATCGTCCAGTCGGTTCAGCCAATGTCTAGGATCTTCTCCGGGATCTCCTTTTACTTTTGTGTAATGCCAAGAAGATGCTGTAATCACACTGGAAAAAGCTTCAGGAGGAATTTCAAGTCTACGAGCCCTTGGAGTAGTGTCGCAGTCAAGTTTCATCCAATACTTAGAATTAATGTGTCTCGCTACGCCAAAAACGAATGCTGATAACATTTCTTCTCTCATATTATCTCCAGCTATGGGAAATTCCCATCTAATCACTCTTACATGATTGTATGGCTTGAAATACTCCACAACTTCGTCATAGACTTTAACATGTGCAAACACGACGCATGGTAGTTCCATTATATTTTCTGTTTTTTGCCATAATGGAAAATTTGATTTTAATTTTTCAAAATATTTCTCATTAACTGCAGTCACCAATGTTAAACTGCTTGGTATGCTTTTGATATATCCGCGAAATGAACGGTCACCATTGGGGAGTGACAATTCGGGGATATCATACTGGTGCATTAGCTCGTTATAATGAGTTTTCCAAACTGTATTTTGGGGTCTGCTACCAGCGTGCTTGTTGCCATGGAAATGAATTACGACTGTGTCTTTATCGTGTTTTCCATATTTAACCGATTCTCCCCATTTGGTATCAGCAATTTTATGCTTATGGTGGGGAAGCAATATCTGGCATGCTATTTCATCCAAGACACGTGTGGAGCACTCATGATCGTTTCCTATCTTGCAGAGACGCTCCCACTCTTCCAAAATAGACGCTCCCTTCTTCCACCCGTTAATCCCCGTATTGACTGCCTGTCCATAATTAATTGCTGGCTGAATCATTTCTGGGACAACTTTACTCCACTGTTTTATTCTTCTCGATATGGTTCCGCCACTAGTCTTCCAATTAGCAAAATTTCCTGTTATGAAATCGTTTTCCTCAATCATGTCAAAATAGTCATCTATTGGATTCAAAACAATGGTGTCTGCATCTAGAAACATTGTCAAATCATAAGGAGAGTATCTCCATAGACTGCCTTTAAGCGCTAAGGAGTGTGATACTCGATCCGGCATTTTTACTATTTTTGCGCCAAGTTTCTCAGCCGCTTTTGTCACCCAATCTTCCTGTCCTCCGGCACAAATAATTGATACGTCACCATCATAATGTTTTCTTAAAGAATATAGAGAAACAAACAACCTAACTAGACATTTTGTTCCGCGATTAAAATAAATAACTCCTTTTGTCATCCAGTTTTTCCTTGTTATAATTTTTAAAAGCCACTACTTGACGATGAAGAGGTAGATAGATAGCTAGCCGTAACTGACGATTCAGAAGAAGAAGATGAAGAGGAGGAAGAGCTTTCCGCCAATTCTTCAAAAACATTGCCTTCAATACTCACAGTGCAATAACCGCTACCATCATCATCCGTAAATATCACATTATCTACAGAAACCAAATTTATCTTTCCTACATGAATATCGGATGGAATGAACGAGTGATCAATTCTGAAAATTTTGTCACGCTCATACCTATAAGATAAATCGAATTGCCAATTTTCCAAGTTATATTTGAGAGTTATCTCAGCGTCTTCTGACTCGAAAATCCAGATGTCATCGTCCAGCTCTTTAACTAGGCTATAGACTCCATTTGCTTTATATGATTTTCCTATAGCTCCAGAAACAACTAGAGACATAACCTGTATCTGTCCCACTGTCTCTGGAATGTTCGTGGAAGAGGAACATGGGCAGTCCTCCAATGGAACCTCGCTTGTGGAGGGAACTGAAATTTCACTCAAACTTACGTTAACGACTTGATCCGTAGATAGGTAGTAAAAAACGCAGTGTTCTTCTCCGTCAAGAAGGAAAGTATCATGATACTCCCATATGTTCATCCCAGAAATTGGTTTGGATTCTGCGACAGCTATAGTTTCTACTTGTGCGAACGTCTCTTCTGGACAATGAAAAACCACTCTATAAACCGGGTATCCTGTGTATAACTGATCTTGCTGACTAACATATGAAGAGTCTCCCAATATAACGATATCAGATGCAGCCAAAATTGTGTCGGACACGGAACGGCACATAGAAGTTAGCTCGGAAACCAAACTGGAATCTAAGAAGTTCACTGGAGAAGTCCCAATGCCCTGCGTGGAAGAATCCCAAGAAACTTCAAAGACCGTCTCTCCATCACTATTTATTGATGTTTTTCCTCCGAAGGTCCATCTACCGTTCCCTCTTTCCGGAGCACTTCCTGCATATGTGGGTCCAGAAACATACGTCAACACTCCGGTAACAGAATCACATCGAACTTTAGCAGTAAACTGACGATATGAGCTATCCGAATCATGTCTTAGAAGAGTGTTGGAGAAGGATGGGTTGGCAGGCGTTGATGAACAATATGACGGTTCGCTTTGTGTCATCTCATATTCAAATGGAGTAACTTTATTCCAGATGTCGTCTCCTGCGGAACTTGACAAAGACAGCTCAAAGGGATCTCCTACATAAGATGAGGTCTTAACAATTCTCCACTTGGGATATAATAGAGAACAATAACTTGAAGATGGAGAAGATGGATATCCTAAATCTTCAGGAAGATCCGGTTCTGTATTATCATTTACTGTGCTGCTGTGGTAGGAAAGTATGCAAAACCTATAATTCTCTTCCGATTCCCACTCTCCACTACCCTGAGAAGAAAGGATAGATGCGTCAAGGTCCGACCAGACACACTTCTCCTTGTCGTAAGTTATTGTCCACTTGTAGTAAACGATTGAATTTTTAGTTAGAGGAAAGCTGCTCATCTATTATCTTCTTCCAATTAGCTATTGTCCTACTGGATCTGCCATCGGCTATAACAAGATCTTCATCTAGACCTTCCAATATGGAATAGTCATTATGTGATGCTAAATAGTTCGTAATAAACTTGCTTGCACCACGTGTCGTTTTATTTATGAAACAAGAAGAACATCTCGCTTCTTCTTTTTTTTCATCATATGTTTTTAAGATTTCAGCCATGCCCTCAATCCTGCAAAAAGACTCTCTCTTTTCGCTTATTATATCTATTGATAACATTTTGCTTTTAGATTCTTTGTTAACGGAGATATCCCCTTTGACACTCCACGTGACGCCAAACGGGCATTCAAAATTTATTTCTTTAATATCATCAAATGATTCGAGGAGTTTGGATCTAAAATTTTTGCTATCTATATCTCTACAAGATTTACAATGAAACCTTGATTCACAATGATATGATTTAAAAAAACTACGCATTTCATCTCCTATTTTTCAGATATCACAAAACTCATGTCGGAGTCGCTCCAGTCGCCGTCCATGTTTACAAATGACTTATGTATTTTCCCAGCATAGATCAGAAAATTATCTGCAGAACGATTTTCCGCAATAAATTCTGTGTATAAATAGTTTTTAGAGCCAGAGGATGTAGTCTTTCCGATATTTAATTTCCAGAGTATCCCATCCGGAGAAAAAAGAGTTACATATTCGTGATTTCCATCAGAAGTGTTTGTTGACCAATTCCAAACAGAGAGATTGGAAGATATAGATTGTTTTTTTAGAGAATACGATTTCTTCCCGACCCAATTCCCCCCGTCAAGAGTCAGGAGCAAATCTCCGTTGTACGGTATGTACTCATCAGAAACCGTACAACTATCGCTAGAATAGAAAACAATCAATGTATTTATGTCGTTACATATGTCTGAAGTAGAAGAGACGTCTACACCGCCAGTGATCTTTGTTCTATCGGTAACTGTTAGCCCAATAAACCCATCGTAATTTGAAACCCCATTATTGGTTACGTCCTGAAAATTTATTGGAATATTTATCTCTTGAATCGTAGTGGCATTTTCGTAATAACGTCTGTTTAAGTTCCAAATTCCGCCCTCGCTCTGTTCTAAGCGCAAACTTTGATTTCCACTACTATATGACCACACGCCATCAGAGGAATTGCTTAAACAAAAAAGTCCCCAAGCTCTGCAAATATTATTTGGTCTGCTATCCGTGGTAAACAAGGCCCTGTTTATATATAAAACAATCTTATCAGCGCTTCTATCGACGGTCATCTCGTCCATTTCATAATCGTATATTATTTCTGAAAGTTTTTTGTTTTTCCCACCGCTCTTAACCATACTTTGATGACTGAGAATACAATCATAACTATCGACTCCGTCATATTTTGTTGCAATGTAATCAGAATCAACTGGGGCCACCGCTTTTAGGTAATTGTTGAGATAAGCAAAGTTCTCATTCCTTATGTTAGAAAGAACGGCATTCGATATCACAATGGGACTCCCATCAACAACAACATTAGCAGACAATAGAAATCTCCCAGAATAATTCATCGTCAGAGAAATCACCCCTGTCGTAAGCGTATTGCTATTGTGTGATGAAGCGCTCCACACAAGAGTATCGGCTGACGGATCTTGTAAAGAAAGAATGTATTGATTTTCTGTAAACGGATCTCCGACTATCCTTAAATATAGTGTGGAAATACTCTTTGGAGAGCGCCTTTCCTCAGATGAGGACGAATTTAAAGAAGAGGATTCGCTTGAGCCAGAAGAGTCCGAGCTAGTACTAGAATTAGATGATTTTGAATCGCTGGAATCGGTTGAGGAGGAAGAGGAAGATAAGGTCGCGTCAATACAAGAGCAGTCCTCAGATAGTACAATTGTGCTATTACTGGGGACTTCCAGATCGCATCCATACGGCGTAGATTTCACGTACTTAAATTCACATTCGTCATTATTTGACGATGTGAGTTCCCACTCGTCAGTGCCGGGAGTGGATGAGAATTCGAGAAAAGGAACGTCATACTTGAATTGACACTCTCTTCTCATGTATATATTTTTATAGGACTCGTAACGTATGAATGGGACTTCTGTCTGTGGAGGCAATTCTCCGCCGAACGGAAGAGACGAGGGTAATGATGCAGCGTACATCCTATATGCGGCATATTTGTCATTAGTATAAATGAAAGCCCACTCGTTCAGGGTTATGTTTTCGTAGCTATTCAGCACGCCGTAATATATAACATTTTCCCAGTCGCAAGAAAATTTTCTATATCTAGCAATGTATATTTTCACTTGGTTAGTTGGCGTAACGGAAGCGTTAGATGTGGTCTGCACCCCGTCGTCGGTCACTTGCTGGCTAGCAGTAGAATCAAAAGAAATCCCGTAGGGTTTGCTGGAGAAATTCTCAGTTACTTCAAAACTCTTGTCAATAGCTTTTTTAACATAGCTACTATCTTTTTCAGAAAAGAAAAAACTATCGCCGGTTCTGACAACTTTTTTTGACATATTGGATACTCTCTAATTTTTGTTCTACAACTGTAGCTAATTGAGTCCCAGAAAGAACATGCACAGGATTTATAACGGACCTATTAGTTGTTTTTAATTTAAAATTTTCTTTCTTAACAACTCTATATTCCATCTCGATAATATGAGATGGCTCGTTCTTCAGTGTCTTTATGAACTTCTCATCTTTAGGGTCTCCAGCCGCTTCGACATCTTCCCATGTCGTCTCCCATGGAAGTTTATGCTGAAGGAAATAAGATTCGCTTCGTCTCATTGGCAATCTACTCCTTATTATATTAGGTATCTAGTCATTTTCTCCTTTGGGAGATTTGTGTCCTTTTATTTCTGACAAAATGACGTATGTTAATTTAACCTATTGGAGGGACTATTCAATGACTGATGGAAAATTGCTGATTATTAAGACAGCCTACTTCAAGTGTTTCGAAGCGTCGCTGCTAAATAAAATGGACAATATGAAAATTTATTTTGGGATTCTTAATGACCTTTATGCGCAGAATCCAAAAGAATTCCTCTCTTTTATAAATGAAGATAGATTTTCTGAACTAAAAAAAATAAAGTATCAAGTAGAGAATAATATGTTTATTGAACAGTATTCTAACTTCATTCCAATTGAGCAAGACATATCTCTCACCACTACAGAGATCGAGAAAGAGTTTGATATAGTAAAAAAAGTATATAGAGATCCCGTGTGTTTTGAGAAATTCCTACAACCAGAATTAGTAAGGAAGGGAATTGAACGCAGGCTCAACGGGAAGAAGAATCCAGATAGATGCGATCTTATCCTGCAGGGCGGGAGAACTATGTATCCGATTGAATTTAAGCTTGGCAAGGCCACTCACGCCGTCGTGGGGCAAATAGACAAATACTGTCGGGAATTCAAACTGAGGCTAATCTACGAGCTTTATGATAAGGTACAAGGGGTTGTTGTAGCAAATTCATATAGCCAGTTTGCCGCAAATGAATTAAAGAAAAAAGAGTACATTGGCATCATTCATTCTGGACCATTAGAAAATATTAGATTCAGTCGTCTATTCTAAAATAACCGTTAGCCCACCCATATCCACATCTACAAAAGTCTCTTCTTCGGCTTTTTTAATCTTGTCTAAAAGATTGTAAATTTCTTCATCAATCTTCTTAATCGATTTTGAATATTTTTCAATTGACAACATAACGTCTGTTAATGGAATTGATGAGGGAGACTGAACTCCGTCGATCATCTCATTAAGGAAATCCACATAGGATTCCCTCCTACGTCTCAAAACGTCAAGACACGAACTCGCTTGCTTTACCGACATTTCGTCTGAATTATATTTCACAGAAGTAGATAGAGAAGCAATTGCTATCTCATTAGAGAGAAGACCAACAGCGTCTCCTGCCGCGCCTATATACTCCTCATAGAATGATGATTCTATGTCTCCACCAAAACGACATCCAATTTTGATCATCGCCTTCTTTTCTGCTGTAATTTGGGCGATTCTATTATTAAGAAATTTTTTATATCGCTTGAGTTGGCCAATGCTCTTCTTCATCTTCTTTCCCTTCTTCTATTTGACAGATTGTTTCCTGTCTTCAAATCAATAGGTTTTGTTCTAATCCACCTGATGAACGTACTTATTTCTTTTTGCTCACTAATTAATTTAACAGAATTATATTTTTCTGCAAGTTCTTTCTCAGAAAACGTAGCGTGGATATGGCTGTGACATGGTTCACAGGCATGAACCGTCTCCTTCAGATCGCGAGACATATTCCTAATTTTCTTCTTTGAATGCGTCACCTTAGGAATTAGATGATGCAAGGTTATTTCTATGTTTTCTCTCTCACAAAAAACACACGTCCCGATCATCTCGAATCTCCTTCTCGGAACTGACGTCGCTTCCGTCAAATTCGTCAGAGATTCGCTCAATATAAACTGGAGTATTTTCTCCAACCCAAGCTCCGGATATATTAAATTCAAAAAATTCTACAGCCTCTTCGTAGCTCATTCCGTCTCTTTCCATCAGAATGTCGATCAATTTCTCATAGTCATAAGCCGCGACCGCAGGCCTGCCGAATTGATGGCAGATTCCAATTAGAGCGTCATCTAGCCCGTCAGAAAATAGCATATCCTCATTCCACTCAGACATTAACTCTTTATAGCTTTCCTTATTGGACATTGTCTTTCTTCTCTCTTTCTCTTCTGTTTTGTTTAAGCACTATAGTCTTCTGTTACTTTTCCGATACGAAAAACTTACAAAAATCTAAAATTAGACTTTATGTTTTCTTCAAGCTTCCCAGACGAGCACCTCAATTCTTCTTTCAAAGAATCAATGAACTTCTCATCTCCACTTGCGTTTATTCCCGTGTATCTCACGGTATTTTCAAAATTCTTTATATTGATAGATGCATTCAGATCTCTGTCAATAACTAATCCACACTCGCAATATATCTCACCCAAGTAGGGCTTCAGTCAATGATCCTAATGCTCCTGATTTATCGGTTGAGCAAGCCCCTAGGTCTTTAGTGTCGAGGTAGTTGATAGATTTTAACCTCTCAACCTCTCAATAAGCTCCTCGGAGTTTTTGTTTTTCCATACGCACCGACAAATATCATTCTTCAAAAAGCTCCCATCAGCATTGACGTACTTCAGATATCCCCTTCCCCAACACGTTTTACAACTACTTTTTGCATAAAACGAGAGGTCATTTGCGCCCATTTTGTCGCTCGAATCATTGTCTGTTGAATGATGAGATTCCTCTTTATTCATTTTTTCTCCTTAAAAGTCAAAGGTCAATTGATTGGGATTCTCAGAATCCCTTTTTACTATCTTTCTGCTTCCAGCAGACTCCATCCAAAAGAATGTTTGATCTTCACGAATCGACTGCTCGATATCCCAATCTAAAATATCTGCGGCATCCTTTATTTCTCTTAAAATTTGAGAATAACTCAGGCTCGTATTTGAATTAATGATAGTTTCAACTGAATACTGATACATTTTTGATCTCCTCTATTATACATATTGAACGTCTGGGCACGTCCTATTTCTTACTATTTTCCTAGTTTGCCAATGGCTTGCAGAATCTAAAACGGTCTGCGTGAATGAACCTCTTACCCACTTATACCTTTCCAAAACAACACTTCCTTCTTCAACCTTGACATAAAGACCTTCCATTATTCCACCAAGATCAGTTCTTTTCTCTTCAATTTCCAAATCTGAATTCCCCGCCATACAGGAAAGAAAGAAGTCAGATTTAATATCGTTTGTGTCGATATAGTTTGATGACGTGACCAGATCTGTGAACTGTTCGTAGTTGAGAAAATTATTCCCAGAGAATAGAACTTTTACAGGAATGATTATCTTGCGCAATGGGGCAAGTAACTCGTTTCGTGCAGAAGTGCTGAGAAAGACCCCATTCTCTTTGTCGTACACATCGTATTCCATGAAATAACTGGGAAGTCTATTGTAGAAGATCGTATGCTTGCAATACATATTCTCTCCATACAGAATGTATCTACTACCTAAAACCTCAAATAGACTCCACTTCCGATGTGAGAAAAATGATTTAAGATAATTGAAATATCTCTCCCCGTATCCACCGGTGAGATAATGACCCCTGCTTTGAAGAAGAAGATCGCCCGATTCTTCAAATGAGACACCAAACTGAGCGCCATCTACTTTTTCCTCTATAACAACATACTTACCATATATTGTGATATACGGAAACTTTTTAAGGCTATCTCCTATTTGAGCGTTTGAACCTTCAAGATGTTTAGTTCTTGGGTACTTATATAACTCTGTATTTTTCATTTTCTTATTATGAAAATTGAATGGTTTGGAATGAAAATAGGTTTAATTGTATCGGATACCGAACTGACGCAATCAATTATATCTTTTTTTGTTATCAAGTGAATATGCTCTTCGTTGCTATCTTCCTTAGAAGGGAAAGATATGACAACATGACGCTCCGAAACCCTAATCCCCTCAAGCAGAGCCTTTTTCCAATCAGGAATATGTTCAAGAACCTCCAAGATCGTCACACAGTCAAAATAATTATCATCAAACGCAAGACTAGTCGCGTCCATACTGTAACCTTTGAGATTGGGACAACATTGCGTAGAAACAGAATTAATTCTATCTATATGTTTTTGGTCAATGTCAATCACAGAAAGATCGATGTCTGGAAAAACCTCTAAAAGAGGCCATATGAGCGCGCCCCTGCCGCAACCGATGTCCAGCATCCTAAATGGCCTGATTGCTTTGAGAAAGCCCATTACGGACGAAATACGCGGCAGCAAGTCCAAACGCTTGAACATATGCAAATCAATCCCGCTTTCAAGACCAGCTCTCACCAATTCAGTCTCTCCCACAATACGAGGAAGATTGTAAAAATGATTCACCCAAGAAGCGGCAAATTTAGCGTAGTATTTCTTTTCAATCTCTTCTTTTGTCAATTTCACGACGCCACCTTCTGACAGTCAAGGCCAGTTTAAGAAGCCTAAAGTTCAATCCACCAAGAACAACATTTCTCACCAGTATAATTTACAATTTTCTCGTCGAACATTTCTAGAATGGCACGCTTAACGCCCTTCTTCCCTCTATTGTTATAATCATGACCGCTTAAAATCCCACCAGACTTTCTCACCTTTGGCAACCACAACCCGACATCCTGTTTAACAGAGTCATAATCATGTTTGGCATCTATGTAAATAAAATCAAAGTACTCATCTGAGAATAACTCAGCGGCATTTTCAGAAGTGGATCGAATAATACGAGCGCGGCCATCAAAACGAGACAGGTCTTCAGTTGTCTTAGCGCAAATTTCATCCCCATCAAAGTTCACACTCATTCCAGTTCCATCCCATGGATCTACACAAAACAGAACCGCTTTTGTTCTTTCCAATATCTTCTTAGAGTACTCTCCCTTCCACACGCCAATCTCAGCTCCAGTTTTGAACCCACGCCGATTAAACATGTCAATTAATTCTATTCTATTTTTTAATTTCTCCATTATTAGTCCCTATGTATTTTCTTATCAAAAATTTCAATATTCCTTGTGCTATCTAGCGCGAACAGGAAAAATGCCATTTGATATGGAAAGTCAGCATAAGAATTCATCATGCTTGTCCAGCCAGATGTCTCATAATGCCCGTCAATTTCTTCGGTGTTTTTGAGAGCCCATTCCGCAACCGTCTGGGCATTATCCATCAGATCCCAATCTCCCTCTCCATCTCCTAATCTCTTTTTCTTATCAACAGTATAGATGCACTCATCCTCGCTATAATAACTAAGATTGAAAAGATAAGCAATAGCTTCATCAGGGCTATCACTCTTATGATGATCGTTCTCTCTCCATTTCACAACAAAACTAGCAGAGCTGGAGTTGCTCACGAAACCGGTTCTGACTTTCATTTTTTCACCTCGTCTTCCCTTGGTGTCTTTTCCGGGTTATCTTCATAGAATTTTTCGAATTTTTCGAGCATCTCCCTGAGTCTTGTGATATCCCGTGGGTGCATAATCCACTCTCCAAAATGTCCATATTTGCATTTATATCCAAAGATATATTTGATCCCTATCCAAATTCTGTTGTACCAAGGAGCTGGATCGAGAAAAACAGTTAAAAACAAATCTGCCGTCTCATTGAGACTATTTTCTTTCTCAAAAGAATCCTCGAAATACATAAAGCGAACCATATGCTCATTTGACATACATTGACAATCAAAAAATTCGCTGTGTGTGTTTACCTCTATGGGCTTGAACCTATCTACCTTCTTTTCCATCTGTTTTCTCCTTAACTTTTCGAACTTTTTCCCGAGTCTTTTCTACTGATTCGAAATACTTTTCTTTAGTGTAGTTGTCATACTTGACTGGGAGATCTGGATTTTCAAATATTGCATCAGAAATAGAATGTGGAGAAATTACTATCTTGCAACCTTCACTTACAAATTCTCCGCCAACGATATTATAACCAGAAGAATTTTTATCTCTATATAACTGCTGCAAACAGCCATCCCAATATGCTGGTTCCCGACACACGTCAAGGATATCCGAATTTCCAACGCCAATAGGGGTGTTCCCATCAGGATCTGCTTGTTTGATTAACTCTATCAATTGTGAGCTTGTCATTGAAATTTACCTGAAGTTGCAAACATCGCCATCATAATAAAATTTACCAGAATGGTAGACAATATCTTCAGAATCAAGTTTGGTGACTTGGCGATCTCTGATTACCGCTTTGGTCTTCTCGTCCATCTTGTCAAAAAGTTTTTTGTAAGGGTCTTCATTAGACATCGTTTTTGCGGACCAGAGATCCTCGCCTTCTTCCCGGCTAGACTCATATCTCTTGAGAGCATTTACGGCTTTTTCAGTTGGCTTACAGAAGAATTCAAATTCCTCTGTTTCGTTGTTGTATCTAATCACAAGCGCATCGTTTTGAAGCTCTAATAACATTTTCAATCTCCTTTTTTTAAACAACTGTATTTTATCCTGCGGATTACTGGTAGTCCCACTGGGAGTCGAACCCAGATCTACGGTTTAGAAGACCGTTGCTTTATCCACTAAGCTATAGGACTGCAAAGTTTCTCTATAGGTATCCATGTCCCCTAGAGATTCCTTTTTTATGCCCTACGAGCATCGACATATCTTCCCTCCCACTTACACTTATTGCAGACGACATCTTCTTTCTCGTAAGATTTAATCATTTTCCTAGTCTCCTTCTCCTGCTCTTCAGTCCAAATTGATCCAAAAGACTGATAAAGAAGAACCACGCCACATTTCGGACAGGAATAAGTCACACTTTTGCTCATTTTCACACCTTCTTGTTTTATGTTTTCAAGACACAACTCTAATTCACGATTCAACCAAAGAGGCAAGCTCTCTCTCAATATTTTCTGACGCTATATCTTTGTAGTTGCATTTGACATCCTCCCCATGCCTAAAGGCAGGGGATTCCTGATTCATCAAATCATATCTAGCAGGAAACATTTCTGCCTCCTACCCCGATAGAGGATTCTCCACAGGCTTTAACTTCGGCGTGTCCCGCCGTATTTATATTCTTAGCCGCATTTATGTCTCTATCATGATTTACACCACAAGAAATACATGTCCACTTTCGAATAGACAAGTCTTTCTTTCCTGAATTGTGCCCACAACTTGAACATATTTGACTGGATGGAAACCAAGGACTTACTTTTACTATTGCCCTTCCATACCAATCAGCCTTATATTCCAATTGCCTAACAAACTCACTCCAACTTGCATCTGCAATATGTTTTGCAAGTTTATGGTTTTTTATCATTCCTTTGACATTTAGGCTTTCTACACTGATTACTTGATTTTCGTTAATCAACTTTCGACTCAATTTATGAAGGAAATCATTTCTTGAATCTGAAATCTTATTATCAACTTTTGATACTTTTATTCTTGCTTTATTTTTATTATTTGAACCTTTTGTTTTCTTTGAAAGTCTTCTCTGATATTTCTTAAGTTTTTTCTCGTATTTCTTTGTATATTTAGGTGAAGAAAATTTATCACCATCAGAAGTTATTGCAAAGTGAGTTAATCCTAAATCGATACCTATAGTTTTATCTACAACTGGAAGAGGTTTAATATCTTCTTCGCAACAAAGAGATACGAAGTACCTACCAGAAGGACTTTTTGAAATAGTAATTGAAGACGGTTGGGATGATATTTCTCTACTCCAAACTATATTAAGTGGTTCTTTGGACTTGGCAATATAAAGATTTCCATCTTTATATGTAAAAGCAGTATTAACCAGTCTAAAGGATTGTTTATCGTGTTTTCTTTTGAACTTTGGATATTTACCTCTTTTAGAGAAGAAGTTACTAAAAGCAGAATCTTGATTTCTAAGGGATTGCTGTAAGGCTACAGAACTAACATCACTTAACCATTCAATATTGGATTTCAATTCAGTTAGTTTTGCAGAAGTTTTGGAATAGTTTATTTTATTGGAATTGAGAGTGTATTCCTTACTTCTCCAATCTAAGATATGGTTCCATATGTATCTAACGGAACCAAAAGTCTTTGCTAAAAGAACTTCTTGTTCTGTAGTTGGGTAGAATCTAAATTTAAATGATTTGCTTTTCATACTGATATTATACAATAGTTTTTACAGATTTCAAGAGGTTTTGTAAATATATTTTGTAAGTGGTTCAAATTCATCCCCATAGCTAAAGCAAGGGGTCTTCTTCTCACTTAGAGAGATAATTCTCATGTACTACTAGCTTCAGCTAGGAGTGCATTTGTCGAAGAGCGAAGCTCTGAGACAAGTTCCACTTAGGAGCTTACTTAGGAGCGTACTTAGAAGTGCTTTTAGTGGAGCCCCAAGTGGAGCTCAATCAAGATTCGCTTCGCTCACTTGATTTGGTCGAATCTCAGCTAACGCTGGATTCCACCATGGGCTTACTTTTAATAGATAGAGAGTTTTGGATACATACTTATGTGCTGCACGTATTTGAGAGACATCAAATTATGGAGGAACGAGGGAAGCGGAACGTAAGTGGAGCGTACCAAGTGATATGGGCATAGTACTCCCCCCAAAAGGTGAGGAGCTAAAAAAATAAAGTTTTTAATTTTATTTTTTCGTAGAAAAATACCTGCAAAAGTGAGAGTGCGGTTGCCCTGTAACTCTATAATATTCTACGCTCGTCTTCGTTAATTAGTATTTAATTAACTTATTCATTAAGTAATGAAGTGGCAGCGGTTGATTCAAATCAAGAATCTGTCGCAGATTGTTTTAAACATCGTCCATACTTACAATCGTACTTCTTATGCTCTCTTACCATAAGTCGCAACTTATAGTTTGATAAGGTTCCTCTTTATCTATCCACCCCTAATAGCTATTGCTTTGGGTGGTCCATCGAACTTTATTATGTTCAATGGAGAGGTCTAACCTAACAGTCAAGTCTTCGTAGACTTTTGCATCGACTGGATTTTATTTCCTGTCATATGTATTCTACAAAACTTTTCGAATTTCCTGCGTCTTTTCCAACTTTTTTTCAACTTTTTTCAAATTCGTAACTTTCACAATTGAAAAAAGAAAAAGCCCTAATAAAATAATATTAGGGCTTTTCCTCATGCAAAGGTTAGAACCACATATATTATACAAAGTTTTTGAAGATTTGTATTTATTTTTAAAAATTAAGCAGGAATTTCACATTAAAAAAAAGAATCAATGATTATCTTAAAGCAATAATAAGGTAATCATCATGATTCACTATTTCGAAACAAGTAATGAAAAGTCAAAAGTTTTCGAGGAAGCTTTCGCAATAAAATATAATAAAGAACATCAAAAGAAAAAAATAATATGGCTTAATACACCATATGATGCAGACTACTTGATCAAAACAGACAAAACAGAATTTAAAGCTGAAATCAAATTCGATTTTAAACATTACACTAATTATTTTTTTGAAGATTTTTCAAATTTAGAAACACAAAGAATTGGAGGAGTTTGGTCTGCACAGAAATATGGTTGTAAATACTTTTTGTATCTGTTTCTAAGCCCTTCAAATCCAAACCAATACTCATGCTCATGTTTCCTCGTTGATGAGCTAATACAATGGTTGAACGAGCACAGGAGCCAATATAGGTATGGTAATGCAGTAAACAAGGGAGAAGGCAACAATCCGAACTACAACACTGGTGGTATAATAGTACCAGTGTTGGATTTACGCGACAAGTCATTTGTCAAAATACGGAGAGTAGAGTTGCAAAATTAGAGCGGATGACTATAGTATTGATGATATAGAAAAAAATTGAGGATAAAATAAATAATGAACTTAAGAAACAAAACATTAGTAGAAGAAATTGAAAAAAAAGAACAAAACTATTTAGGTGAATTAATAAGTAAAAAAAAGTTTTTGAATCAAGAAGCGTTGATTCAATTACAATTAGAAATAAATAGAGATGTAAATCGTTACAAATCTA
>Ga0114918_10001657_pt1 | contig 19933 bp, 10 predicted proteins | sample LantaG_FD_87015 | JGI IMG/M metagenome (GOLD analysis project Ga0114918, IMG submission 87015) | Deep subsurface microbial communities from Baltic Sea to uncover new lineages of life (NeLLi) - Landsort_02402 metaG | ecosystem: Environmental > Aquatic > Marine > Oceanic > Sediment | place... | reverse complement strand
AATGTAGATAAATCATTATCTATAGAGTCTAAATCACTACAGATATTGAAGTTTTCTTCTTCTAATTTTAAACTTGTCACTATATTTCCAACGTACATAATTACAAATATAGTGATTTTATTTCAATAAACAATTATTCTAACTGAAAATCTTTTTTAAGGTTGAAAGCTAATAACACCTTTTCAAAGTTTTGAAAGTACAAGTCAATCTCTTTATCGTTTCCTGTAATAGTGAATGTTCTAGTGTAGATATTGGCACCACCTTTACCCGCTTGACAGATTTCAAAAGCAGTTTTTGCCTCATAGGTTCCTTCTTTATTTGATATTCTTTTATTTTTCCAAACGTCTACTGCAATGGCGAATGCTTCATCAGGGAATAATGATAATTTCCAAGGGTTAGTGAAGTTAGGTTTTGCGTACGCGCTATCAAAATATTCTTGTCTACCTGTAACATACAAATACCCTCTAGGTCTAAATAACCAAGCATCTCCAGGATAAGCCTCTACTGATGTAACAAATGGGTTTTGCATAGAAATAGTATTTTTAAAGTTATTATCAGCTGTAGTTGATGTAAACGTAGGTGTAATAGCAGATATAGTACCCGCAGCATCTTTATATGTTTCAAAAAATGGACTGAAGGTTTCTGGTGGGTTAGTACCATAATGTCTTGCTAATCCACTAAATGATGTGGATTCGTCAAATACTGGTGACTGCTTAGACGAATCCAAAACATCTAAAACTAAAGGTTTTTTAAGGTTTGTCATATTACTAGAAACAGTTAATATATTAGCTAAAAGCATACACACTTGTTTATTTGATTTTATCCCATTTTCATCACACAATTCTGAAAACTTACTTAAATTAGACGTGGTTGCTACGGTTGCAGGTACTCCAAATTTGTTGACAAAATTATCAACAGTAAACTTTTCGAAATCAAAACCACCATCTGGTGTTATTACACCAATTGTATACTTGTCATTAGAAGAATTTATTTCGAAATCCAAAACATCCTTAGTATTTCTAGTTTCATCTAAATTTAATTTTAAGTCTGCAGTTATCTCTTTTGGTGGTGGTGCAATGAATTTTGACTGCCTTAAACCCTGAAAATTAGTTGTCATATGATTGGGGGTAATACTATGATTTACATTAGTAATTAAATATGCACCCTTAAAAAATGGTACATTTTGTAAATCAAAGTACATTAATGGTTGTATATTCATACACCCTAACGCGTCTACTTTACATGTGTATGATCTAGTATTATATATTTTATATAAATCAGTACCTTGATACGACTTTTGAGTCCCCCCTCTTTTATCCACTAAATCAGATAATGCTTTAAAATATTCAGCCGTCTCTTTGTGTTCTTGCTGGTTTAGAGAAACGTTTTTGAATATCGATTGGTTCTCCGCACCAAAAGCAACCCTAAAAGCCACTTGAGAGTTTTTCTTTTTCTTTAGTTTTTCTTCTTTTTGTTCCTGTATTTCTTCATCAGTAAATTCTGATGGTATGCCTGCTACGTCAGAGAAAGAGAAGGTATCATTTTCAAAACCGTAATCCCTATCTTGTATATCTAATACCCTAGAAGCTCCACCAACATATATACAAGCGTATAGTGGACCACTAGACTTATTATTTTCTAATAAGGTAACAGGTTTAAATATTTTAGCAACTTCCTCAGCATCTTTAAAGTCAATGTGTGTAGGTAGTATCTGAAATAAAAAATTACTGTCTCTTAATAATTTTGACATAAAGAAATAAACACTAGTTTTAAACTCATTCCCCAAATTAAGAAAACTATTTAAATTAAAAACTGCTTCTTGTCCAATATCTCTCCAACCTCTATCAATAAATTTAAAATAATCAATTAAATTTTTATTTGGATCATCTATAGAGTTATCGCCACAAACACTAAAAATTTTTTCTGTGGACGACACCCATTTATCATTAACATTTTTAAAATAATTATATATGGCTAATTTAATTTTAAAATTTTTTTCATCGTTTACGTCATCATTTTTACCTGTTACATTATTTTCATTCATTTTTGTAAACGCAGTAGCAAATGTTTGTATATAATTTATAACTTCACTTTTATTAACAGTTAATTTTTTAGGTAGGGTTTCATCAAATATACTAGGGGTAAAAATTATCATTTTGGTGGTATCTTCTAATTCATTCGTCAATGAATTTGCACCAATATCAGATTCAGCAGGAATATCACTGTAGTAATTCTTCATATAAGTCTCAAACTTACCGCTCCCATCGGCAGCCACCCCTTTGGTGGTTACCCAATTTGTAAATTTAAAAATTAGGGTATCCTTAGTAGATGTCGGGAGGTTCAGTAGTTCAGGTTCAATCAACACCTTTTCAACATCAGTTGTCGCTAAATAACCTAACTTTGTTAAGTATTCCCCTTTAGGGGTGGAGAATGGGGCATTAATACCATCAAAAAGTAATTTATCCTCTTTATACCTCCAAAGATATCCCCCTATAAGGTATATATAATATTCAGGTAAATTTAATATTCTAGCACCATTATATTCACCACCAAAAACAGCATCTAAAACTGCAGTTTTAAATGGTTTGAAAGGTATCGTAGATAACAATAATAAACCTTTAGCGTTTACGTCTTTTTGACTTTTATATAAAACGCTGTCTGTCATACGTCCTGAGAATTGTATCTCATTATCCGATGGTTTAATAAAATTAGTTTTATTTAAATATTTGCCCTTATCACTTTCCGTTTTTGCGGAAATATTCACATCTGTTATCTCAGTAATACTAAGAGTCGATTGATTTTTATTATTGGTGTCGTATAGTTTTTTTGATACCGTTTCATCCCAAACATTATATAAAATGTTATCCGTTAAATTATTATTATAATATTTCTGTATTAAAAAAGATTTATCCCCTTTTTCTTCTTTTTTGATTTTGGTACTGATTCCAAGATTTTTATAATTTTTGTCATCAGATATTTCTTTATATAGATTTTTACTATTATTAATTATCGCATTGGTGTCAAAGTCTATGTAATTTACTCCATCATCTAAACCACCTATATTAAAAGACCCTATTTTTTGTGCTGATGTAATTTTTAATATATCAGATTCTTCGATGATATTATCTATAAAAAATTTTGTTTTTTTGAATTCATTGTAGAGATTGTCTGCATTTTTTAATTTTTGCAACATAACCTCTCTGGTTTTTGGGTTAGTTATTGTAAGATTTGCGTTTAAACCGTCTAACTTGTAATAGTCAGCACTTTTCGCTAAACCTGTTTGATCATTAAATTTTGAATAGTTATCTAAAACCGCCAACCTTAGAATGAATCTATTAGCTAATGTGTTTATTAAATCTTTTTCTACAGAAGCGGCAGTTGTGTTAAACTCAACAAATGGGTTTTCATCGTAATCTAAAGGGTTAATTGGGAACCAATTATTTTGATCTAAAATATTCGACGCCAAACTAGCCTTAGTAATTTTCGATAAACTTTTTTGTTTAGCAACAAGAGCAGAATAAATCTCCTCTATGTATTTCATTTCTGGAAAATATTGATCAGCATCATCACCTAATTCACCTACATATATTTCAGTGCTTGAACCATCAGTGTTATTTCGATATATTGCCGGCCAAGCCACACTAGTTTCTATACTCGGCGGAATATCTGTTCTACAATTATTCTGACTAAGTAATCCATTTCGACTGTTAAAATCTGATTTCTCTGCAGCCCTACTTATGCTCCATATTGTTGTTGTTAGAGCTTGAGTGTTATTAGCTAATATTCGAAAACAATTCTCTATTGTAGGTGCAAATTTATTTACATTAATAAAATTGTCAGTTAACTTTTTATTTAATTCATCTGTAACTATTTTCTTTTTCTTAGCAATATCTTCAGTAAGAGTCAGTATAAGATCCTCTACCGTAGCCCTTTGTTTGCGGAAATCAACAACAAAAACAGATGTTTCTGCCGACATCGTTGGGGTATAAAATTTAAATTTTTCATTATTATAATTTTTAATGTTAAAACCATTGTTATTATTTCCATCATCAAAATCTTTTGTTAAACTTAATTCGTTATCAATATCACCCAAAGCGACTAAAATGGATCTGAGTTTTTTTCCTGAAACATTTAAACCATTTTTTGTTGTTTGGTCCACATAATTAACATAATTATCTGTGGTTAAAAATGCATCTGTGAAATCGTCACTATTAACAGTAAAGGGGTTCCCATCTTTGTCTTTAAAATCTTTGATAAATTTATTGTATTGGTTTACCGCATTAGTTAATGTAGTTATAAAACTTTTAAACGCTGCCACATTAATAGTGTTTATAATTAAATAATCCCTTATAGATAGATAATTATCTTTGAATTTTAACGAACTTTTATCGCTTATTGCATTTGACTTAATAGTGATTGTGTTGTTGTTTTTGTTTAAATAACCTTCATCTGTACTATCCGTTGAATCTTTTCCTATTGGGGATCCAATAAATCCTTGAATTTCTTTTAAGAGTTTTAATTGGGCACCTAAATCTTTTAATTCGTCAAAACCTATACTATCTACTTTAAACTTTTCAGCATCTACTTGTAATCTACTTATTTTAAGAAAAAACTGATCTATTTTACGCACCCCGTCAGTTCCGCCAGGTATTGTGAAATCATTACCTTTGCTGTCTTTAAACGTCCATTGTAAATCGGATAATGCCCTTTCACCTTCTGTTGTATTAACATTTGCAACGATATTACCTATATTCATATCATTTAAAAAAGCTTGTTGGAAACCTAAAAAATTAGCTGTAATATCAAAATTACCTGTGCTACCATCGAAGTTAGAGTTCCAATTAACCATATGTAAACAATACTCAACCGATTGTCCGAAATATCCTTTTACTGATAACTTAAAGATCGGGTATGGCATCTTAAAAAAGATACTATAAGGAGATTGTCTATCATTATCTTTAATTGTGTCAAATAAACCTGCACCCCTAACATCTGTAAATGTAATATCAACTACAGGTACTAAACTAGCGTTATATTTAATATCTATAGATTTTATACCAAAACCTTCTAATACACCACCACTACTAGATTCACCACCAATACCTGTCCAATTTGTGGTGGCAAACGTTTTTTGTGTCTCTGGATCTAATTTTCCATCAGGACTGTATCTAATCTCTGAGGAAATAAAATTTATTTCGTCTATCACACCACCCTCAATAGGGGTTGTTTGATCCGCAAAACCTAGTCTACTTCTAGGAGTTGCAGTGAATTTAACGTAAATAAATAAATCTTCTGGTGGTATTTGTTCTAACCCCTTTGATCCTGGTGGGTTTGGGTCAACTATAAATAATCTTCCTTTTTCCTCTACTTTTGGTTCCATAAAATATTAACTATCACCGTATAAAATCTTATAATTATTAACTTCTGTAATATATTGTTGTATACTATCTTTTAGTGGGAAAGGTATTCTTATAATCTCGTTATCTGGAATATTCTCTTCTACACCCCCATATCTTGGGTTAGCTAATAAAATTAACCACCCATAATAAGGGTTATCATAATAACTTTGACTTAATTTATCTAACCTAGTTCTTTCCGCAAAATACACTACCGACTTATCAGAAGGTTTAAAGTTAATTTTGATAAAAGGTAGCGGTTTATATTTACCATCCACCTTAAAATCTTGATATCTATCATAATACTGTTTACCCATAATGTTATTTTATTAAGTTAATTCATTTTATCAGTAAGTAAACTCTTTAGTCTTTTTACTACCCGATTCATTGTTTAATAAATATGCAACGACTTTTACTTTATTGTTTTCACCTTCTAATTCTTTTATTTCTTCGTTCCTATCCTCTATACCCGATTCTAACGATTTTACTTCGGATAACGATTTATTTACATCGGATGTAGTCCCCTCACTAAGTTCGGTTTTAAGTGTCGAAAGCTTGTCATCGTCTTCAAAGTTTTGATAATTCAATTTAGTTATTTTTTCTGAATTAGTTGTGAATGATGTTATGAATGATGTTATATCGTAAAGTTTTTCTGTATTTTCTTCAGCACCTGGTTTTGTGTCATTAATAACATCTTTAAACCCATTTTTATCTTGAACGCTTATAACAACCTTTGTGTCTCCACTCGAAGTTATTAGAATATTATAATAACGGGTTCCGGCACCGGATATACCTCCCGTTGTTGTTATAGTTTTTTGTGCAATTTTTATATCTGAAGAAGGTTCCACATCAGTACTATCACTAGTATTTTCAGAGTCTACCCCTTGATTAGTTATGCCCTCTGACTTTAATGATTCTGTTAATTTATTCACACCCTCCTCACTTAAACCCCGTTTTTTTAATTCCCCCAACTTAACACCTTCTACAATTAAACCTTTTTTGGACTTGTCTATTTTATCCGCTCTAGGGTCATACATTTGTGTGTTCGCGTAATAATTAAAGGAAACTGCGTTTTGTAATCTATTAATTGGTCCAACTAAAGAATGTCCACCAATTAAATCAACACTTAATGAAACGTTTGCAACCATAGGTTGTACCCCTATACCCTCTGGGTTTAAGTCCCATTGAATACCACCATCTTCATAAGTTATACTTAAAGTATTAATAACTACTTTTGTATGGAAAAAATCACCTATCCTTAATATACACACAGGGGGTCTACCAAATGATAAATTCTGTGTTTGAATCTTGTCACCCTTATTGTTAATACTTGGTCCCTGTCTCATACATTGATTTAAAAAGGTTAGTCTACTATTTAACCCTTCAGGTGTTGTTGAATGGTATCCTGGTTGGAAATACTTTATTTTTTCTGATATAGTTGAGAAGTAATCAGGATAATTACCATCTATAAAATCAAAATAGGTTGACTCATCAATAATTAAATTGTCTACCAATTGTGCAAATTCTGGGTAATACGATAAACCCTCTAAAGACTCGTCTTTCGGTAACTCACTAAAAGAATCGTTTTCTAAAGATATATCTACTCTTCTATCATTTGTATCATTACCTGTGGACAACGAACTACCTTTACCTACAATCTTTTTAGTAATCTGACTTTCTTTAATATTTTTCTCCTGAGATAAACGTAACACTAAAGTGTCATAAACATTTTTAGCCCTAGTTTTAGATTGTTTTTTCTGTTCACCTTTATCGTCTATCTTTTTCTCTTTATTATTACCAGTCCCTGTCGTTTTATCATTTCCTAACACGTTCACCTTAACGAATTCTTCACCTACCCCAGCAAACCCTTCACTTATTATAGTTATTTGTTGTTCCGTACCTACAAGTTTTCCCGCTAATTCAACTAAACCGTCTAATTCTTTTTTTTGTGAATCTCTCATTTCGGTATCACCTTTTTCAAAATTAATGGTTACAGTTTGTTTTTGTTTTTCAGTATTATTAGTTTTGGGGTTTTCAATATCCTTTAGTTTATTTTCAATTTCACTCCTTGTGAGTTGACTTATGTCACTATTTTTATCTAAAAAACTTAAGAAATCATTAGGGGTTACGCACCCAGCGAAGAACCTTTCTATAAGGTCATTATTTTTACCTCTATACCCATTTATTACTTTAGGGTGATCAACAATAATTTTGAAAGATATTTGACCATTTCTTTTGGCGCTATTATATGTATAAACAGGCTCACCTCTACCTATAAACTCTGTAGTTGTCCATTGAGCACTAGTGTTTTCATCAAAAGATAACCCATAAGGTGGAAACCACATAATCCTTCCTTTGTTACCACTTAATACGTCTCCAGGACCAATTTCACTTAAAGGTAAATCCGCAAGGTTATCAGACCAAGCTAAATTCTCTATAGATAACATATATTTTTTTAATGTCGTTTTAGAATCAGCTTTAGTAGGGTGTACCTTTGGGAGTCCATTGTCCATTAAAACACTTAGAGATGAATCCCCTTCTGTGACTGAAAATCCTGGTTGTGTAGGATCTGGTGACGAAAATAGTCCCGTATTTCTTATAGCCTTTAAATAATTATATTTATCTGAAACAGTCCAAACCCTACAATAATTACCATTGGCTTCAGCATCAATTAAAGAAAAAGGGCTTATGGCACTACCCCTACTAATTAACTTATTTAGTTTTTTGTCTTTAAAATATTTTTTTGTTTGATTAATGAACACATCCGTTTCATTATTATTAACTAGCTGCTGGGTTTTATATAATAACGTTTTTTGGTTGAAGTTATCTTCACCATCTGTTCTCCAAAAAAACTCTTCGTCAACATCCGTTTTATTCCCAATGGATTTATTACTTACGTCCCCATTAAAATCTGAATTGTCAAATGTTTTTGGTGTAGTGGCACCTCTATTAGTACTTTTTTCTGTCCCTATATAATAACTCGGGTTTGTTCCTTCTTCTGATGTACCTTGTAGTCTCCTATCTTCGTATAATGGTTTATAGGTGTTTTGGTTTAATAAGTCAAATAAGAACGTTACTTGTGTAACACTTGTTCTTTCTAATAATGTATTAACTCTACCTTCAGTACTTAATGAAGGTTCAACACCTTCTTGTTGATTACCATTTGATTGTCCATATTCATTCCACCCTATAGCACCATTTGGGAGTGTGTTAAAATATTGTTCTGTTCCTCTTAATCTATTAACATAACTATCTATTCCTCCGTCAGTCCCTATTGGTGGTGTAATGTGCCCAGTTCCCGGAGTATTATCATTGGCTTCGTCCTCAATCTGAGCGATTTTATTAATAATAGATTTTTCAAGTTCTTGACCACCTATTAACCCCAATGAAGTTTCTTTTTGGAAATTTAAAGATTTATATGTGTCTACAACATTTAAAGGGAATTGACCAGCTTTCCTTTCACCTTTAGTAATTAAATCAAACTTAATTGGTATATAAGATATTGGATATTCACCTTTTTCTTTTATTCCGAACCCTTCAGGTTTTGGATAACCTAAGTTTGGTGGAACTGTTAACTCGAAAGTCCTATAGTCATCATTTTGTGGGACATATCTATTAAGGTTAACATTTTGAGTTGTTCTAAAAAATGTACCTAATGGAATCATTTTTTCATCTTCATTATAATGAATAGGTATATTCTCATCTAATACCCCAAATACTGGTACATTTATTATTCTACCAATATCATCTAATTTAGATGCTAAACCAGATTGAGTTAATGTTTCATTAACAGGTCCAGGCAAATTTCTATTTAATAATCTATTTCTAAGATCTTCAGTAGAAATTGCGCTACTCTGATAAAATGTTCCTTGATGGTCTAATATTCCTGCCATATATAATAATTCTTATTATATAAATATTAGATACTAAATTTTCAGGGGATATAATTAATATTATTATACTTGTTCTAGTTTTTTCTTGTTCTTGTTTTAACTATTTCAAGTATTAATCTGGTCCTTGTAATAATAGGAAATAATATTTAATAAGTCAATAGTATAATTGAACTTTTTTATTTTTATTTTGGTTACGTTCCCGCAACTCTATATGGTCCAGGTAAGAATTGACCGTCTTTCGCCCCTCCATTTAAAAACATTTTCTCTACTACACTAGTAAAATCATCTCTGATGCTTGATATGTCTAAGTTAGGGTTATCCGATTTAACGTTTACATTAATTGTAGCCACCCCACTAAATTTAACTTCAGAAGAAATGTTAATATCTTTTCCACCCATCTTTTTAGGGTCACCAGCGAATAACATATCCCTATCGTCTAAAGCAAACTCACCGAAATCATCTGTTACCGTTCTTGATTTACCTGGATAAGATATTAAATCTCCCGTCTTATTAATACAATGCCCATCCACCCACTTCCCACCTTTAGTAGCACATTGCGATGGATCGGTTATACTACTATAGTCAAAGGCAATATCGGGTCCATCCTTGCCAGTAATTATGTTACCAGTTCCTTTTGTTATCAAGGTATCTACGTAATCATAAAAATCTTTTAAACTATCTAATAACCCATCACCAGATTCACCTTTTATTATAGCGTCAACATAATCAAAAGTTTTTTCTAAACTTTTCGCCATTCTATCCCCCAGCTCTTCTTGTTTTTTTTCATTAAAAATATCATATAGTGGGTTATCGCTTTTTCCCGCCATACCCTTTTTAACCTCTTCATTTACCGTTTTAATTATTTGTTTAGACCCTTCACTTAACTGTTTCGTAGAGTCTTCTAACAACCTTTCCCCTATTTCATAAAAGTCCGATGATATTGACACACCAGCCTCAAACTCTGATAATATATTTTGTAGTAATTCATTAGTTGTAAAAGAAGCGTCTACCATTTTCTCTAATGGTTCATCGTCTCCTTTAGCAATTAACATACCAGATTCTACCGCATCCTTTAATTTAGAATCATCCAACCCTAATTCTTCATCACCAACCGTAACTGTCCACCCAGTATTCTTATCAAACGTTGCCATTTGTGCAATTGCAGATTGTTCATCCTCAGTAAACATAGTTGATCCACCAAAAGCATCTTTAACATCCTTTAATTTAGATGTTTGAAATGCCATATCAATAACGTTGTCTTTGGCTAAACCAAGTTTATCCGCCATAAAAGTCAATTGTTGTCTAGCTTCTGCTGGTAAATCATATTGACCAGTTTCTTCATTAAATGTGACCATATTTGCGGTCATATCAGCCACTTTTTGTGCTAACTCTTCAGGTTTGTTCCGAGCTAAATACATCACCTCAAAAGGGTCACCGAATGCTGCTGCAATATCACCACCCATTAATTGTAATTCAGCTGCAGCCTCTATAGCTGCTTCAGGGTTATAGAATTTATCAGCCATACCTAACATATCACCGACTTCCATTCTCATATCAACAGCTAATTTAGCCATCTGAGTCATAGCTTTAACACCCCCTTTAAATGACATTCTTTGCATAGACGCAAAATTACTTTGTAGTACGTCCATAACTTTTTGAGAATTTAACCCTAAATTTCTAGATTCTTGAAACGAATCTTCTAAAACCTCATAAGACTTCTGAATATTAATACCCATTAATTGGAATCTATCTGCCATTTCTCCCGCTTCTTGTGTGGACAATTTAAATGCTTTTGACATCATAGTAAGTTTTTCTAACTCATCAGTGGATAAAAATTGAATTCTCCCACTGCTTGAAGCTAACGAACTATATATCTCTTCTAAATCTGCAGCATGTAATCCTAATCTTTCTGCGAATGGTACAGCTTTTTTAAATGTCTCCGACATTGCTTTACTTTGACCAACTGTTAGACCCATATTAAGAGAAGCCTTTTTAAATGATTCCGCAATTTTTTCACTAGTTTCATATTGTTTTCTAGTGTCAACTACAAATGCAGCCATTCTTTGACCCGCATTCAATACCATATTACCATAAGCTGCCATTACATTAGAGGAACCTTTCATGTATTCTGAAATACTCTTCCACTGACTAGTATTATCCATCAAGTCTCTATTAACTTGATTGTGCCCTTCTCTTAGTTCACCATTAAGTTCTATTTGTTCTTTTAATAATTTATTCGCTTTTTCTAATTCCTTATTATCCTCTTCAAAACCTTTGAAAAAACTTGGTAATGGATTTTTAATATTTAATAAACGGGCATATTTTAAAGATTTTCTATTCCCCAATACACCCATTTTTTTAATACCCCTAACTCTAGATTCGTAGTTAGGTTCGTGTTTGGTATTAAATATACCTATAGGCACACCTAATTCTGGGTGAAACGCAATATAAGGTTTACCTCCCGATAAAACACCTTCAATATATAATTGTAAAAAAATATTAACCATATTAACTAATTCTAAGTACCTCGAATGTGAGTCGTTTTGGGTCACCCACATACCTACCATTTTTGTAGGTTAACTGGGACATGTTACTTTGTACCCTATCCTCCAACGACTTTGCATATAACAATAGAGAAGTATCCCTACCCATTAACCTATTTTTTAAGTTCATTATATAACCCCTATTAGTTTCTTTAATTGTTAGAATATCAAAATCTACATTACCACCAAAATATTCCTTAATCTCTTTTCCTTTACCAGGTATAACTGAAACTTCATTATTACCTTTGAACCTAATTTTTATTTCATTATATGATAATGTATTAGACGACCCCTTAGTTATCGCACCCATACCTGCTGCTGGAATTACAGTAAGTATTTTTTCTGTTTCTATTTTATTGATTTCAGCTCTCGCCTCCAACTCCTTAAGCTCATCAGTAAGTTTCTTTCTCGTTTTAATAGTTTCCTTATCTATCACATCTGGTTCATCTGGTAATTCCGCTTCGTCCTTCTCAACCTTAGCTAAAGGGTTACCATACCTGTCAAATAAAATTTGATCCACACCAGCATCACCAATAGCATTTATTTTTCGACCTAAATAATCATAAAGATTCAATTGCCATGGTTTACTAGTGTCATAACCAAAGATATCAACCTCTAAAAGATAATCGATTTCACCATTAATATCATTTATGATGTTATCGTGTTCATTTAATTTTTTCATAAGTACTTTATTAATAAATATAATAAAAAAAGTAATTATCCTTCACTAGGTGATAATTCCCTTAAAAAAATTAATCTTGAATACGTGGGCATATTTAAAATATCTGAATATGAAAAGTTACCATATTTAACTAATGCGAATATATGTTTGTGTAAGCCCTTTAGGTGGTTATAATTCAGGAAAGAAAAAAGATGTCGTGAATCTAAGAAACCCATCAATGGACTCCCCCCCCGCAATCAGTACTTTTGTTTTAAAATTAACCCCTGGTTCTATATCTGAGACATATTTATTTAATTTTCGAATATCCATAATTTTCATCCTAGCAATAGTTTGAGACATTTTTAATTTATCTTTCTCCCCATCTATACTATGAATCAATTGTTCCAATCTTAGTGTGGGGATAAAAGATATGTTGTTGTCTTTTACTCTTTCTTGCATCCTTTTATTTCTTTCTTCTATAGTTTTATCATCCCTAGCCGTTAATAATTTAAATTTAATTTTTTGTTTTGATATCGGTAATTCGTAATCAAAATGACCATTCTCATCTGGGGATACAGTTAATTTTTTCTGTTCTAACTTAGATAAGTCTATTTCACCTTCCACCATTTTATTATTTTTAACATCCCAAACAGATTGTGGATACTTTTCACCAAAACCCGTAACTCTAAGATAAATTAATAAAGACATTCTATCCCCAATTATTAAATCTAAAGGGTCAAAACCCAAATCCTTTACTTTCCTATTTAATAATATATCTAAAACTGAGTCACTATTAGAAATATTAGGGGAACTAAGAACATTTTCATCCATAGCGGTTAAATATTCTAATTTTACCTTAGATTTTTTATTTTCATATAGTATACCCTGTGAAGGTAACTCTATAATATCATACGGTACCTTCAGTTCATCGGGTACGTAATTGGGGTCAAATACATTGTTAATCTCTTCCATCATAAAACTATTTTATATAAAAATAATAAATTATTTCTTTTTGTAAATATTAAATTATTTTTTAATCATTACCATTACCAAATTAAACTTGACCTTTTAACTTCTCCCCTGCTTTTTTAAGTTCAATATTGTGTTTCTCCATCGATTTTTTAGCCTCCTCACATTTTACCAATAATTCATCAATATCACCACCGGCTAAGTCCGTATATATCTTCACCTCATTTAGTCCTAAGTCAATGTTGCTAAGTTCATCCATAAGGTAACTCACCACCTCCTTATTCCCTTCAGCTTCCAGATTTTCAGTATCAAACGACATAATCATTTTTTTCATGTTAGGGTCTTTAAATATTTCGATTTGTGATGTATCAACATCACCTCCTATTTTCAACCCCTCATCAACATCTTTTTGTAAGTCAATCAAACATGTCTTTAACTTACTTATCTTATCCAATGTGTCTTTTCCATCTTCTACAACACCTTTAACATCGTCCCTTACCTTAAGAACTGCATCTTCTAATTTCTTTTGTGATTCCAGAATAACTTTCAATTTTTCTTGAACTTCTGGATCATCTGGACCATACCCAAAAAAACCGAGAAAGGTGTCACCTGCACTTATAAATGTATCATAACTATTTTGAATTAGCCACCCGATTGGTCCCTTTCCCCTTAATAGATCCTCCTCTAATTGCCACAGCGCAGCCAAACGTTTTGGAACCGCGTATAAAAATACTGCCTGAACCAGTACCTTCGCAACCCAAGTACGTATAAACTTAACCAAAAAAATCGAAACTGTTTCGAAAAAATTGAGTACTCCTTTAGACGGTCCTAAGTCTTGCTTAAAAAATTTACTTATGTGTTTTGGTATCCAGTCAGCAAGCCAATTCATGAGTTGACTAATGAAACCGGTACATGTATCAATAATTGAAACAAGCAATGTCCGTAAGAAATTAAGGGATCTACCAGTATACTCCCCAGTATAATGTCCAAACTTCGCATATTTATTATCTCCAGTATATTTCCATTTTTCTTTGATATTACCCACCCTCGCATTGTGATTCTTCATCAGTACAGTTTTTATCCAATTATATATTCCCTTACTTACACTCATTAAAAAATCTTTTAAAAACCTCATAACATCTGCAAACACTATCCCAGTTTTACCATTAATAAATTTGGTCCAGTTTTTAAGAAACTTACTTTGTACCTCTGCAACCTCCGGAAACACACCTGAAATTAATGGATCGACAATTTTTATTGTCTTATCATAATTATCTCTTAGTGCGCGAACTAAAAGATTTTCACCACCATCCTCTAAAAACTTTATTTCATCTCCAAAAGTATCAGCTATAACATCACCTAATTCTTCACCATTCTTAAAATTCCATTGCTGAGGGTTTACTAAAACTTCCACCAGTTGCTCCTCCAATAATTTGAAGTCCTCTACCATATTTTCTTGAACCTCTCTTAATGTTCTTTCTATAGTTTGTTCAACACCATTTACCATAATTACTTTATCTCTAACTGATCTATCTAAACCCTCAATAATGTTATCCCAACCATCATTAATCGACTTACCAATTTCTCCATTTACCAAAATATCGACAATCTCATCAATATTCTTCTTTTGGAGTGCCAGTAATTCCTTTGCAGTAAGATTACCAGATATGGAATACCTCGCTAATTTCGATAATTTATTTGTTACTGTAGTAATCCCTTTACTATTCGCAATATCAGTTATTATATTGTTTGCTGATAACCATATTTTAGAACCAGTATCACTTTTACTTAGAACCGTAAACAAAGTCTCAATAGCATCAGATATTTTATTACCCTCTAATAATAGTTCTTTTCCGTTATAAGTTCTTTCATTTAACCACGTAAGGTTATCTATTGTATCATTTAAGTGGGGGTCAATACCCATTACTTCTTTAATCCTATTTAATTCTAATAATAATTCTTTTTTCATAATATTTGTTTTTTTTATATTAAACCAGCGTCAAAATATCTTCTATTGTTTTCACCTCCAACAACTCATCAATTAACAGTAGTTCATGATGTATTTTATGTGTTCCCCCTTTACCTGTGATTTCCGATGTCCACATTCTTTTAACCTTACAGTCATCACCATAAGAACCACGAAGGACAACATTTCTCACTTTCTCCACCTTTTTTGGTCCCCAAAATTTACTTGAATCAACATGATGGATTTCCGTCTTAAAATAAACATCAATCGCAAAAGTATGATCTTCGCCTTTATAGTGCCCTTTTTCCCAAAAAGAAAAAGTGATATTGGATATTGGACGAGTCTCCATAAATTTTAATTTTTTACCTTTTACTGTAACTAAAATTACACAACCTTCTAATTCCCCTTGTTTATATACATCAAAGTCCATGCTCTTATCCCCTAGTATGTCTTTAACACATTTCAGGTGGGGGATGGTATCAATATCGGTTTTACAAGTATCATTACTACTACTACCTCCTTTTAATACTTTATACCCTTGATCATATAAAAAAAGAGTTGCTTCATCCGCATCAATATTTCCATCACCATCAGTATCGGTAGCGTATTGTTCTTCTATAAGATTACCATATAATCTACCATTATTAAATAATGATTTGATTCTTAATATTTCTTCATTTAAATTGTCCATATATTATAAATATATTATAAATCAAATAAATCGTTTAATTCTTGATCATTACCTAAATTAATAATTATCATCTCATTAAAAGTTTCTAAAGACATGTCACCATATTCTATCGAAAGACAAAAATCCCCAACATCATTTTTTGACTTACCTTTAGATAAACAAAATTCTTCTAATATTTTACCAGATTTTTTACAATCATTAATAATATTTCCCCATTCACCATTTTTATTTTCATATACCCCCTTATAATCACCAAACATAACAATGATTTTATCTTTATACTTAGTACCCTCTCCACTCTTTTTCCATTCTTTCGACTCAATATAGTCTTTTATTTTTTTAATTCGATCATCACTATTTTTTACGGTAATATCTATGTCATCCAACATACTATCGTTATCATACATTGGGTCATCATAACAAAGATTATTATAAAGATTTGCGAGACTATCAACATTAGATAATTCGTCTAATTTATTTGCTGCTCCCGTATAACTATCTACAATTATCTCCGTCTCCTCATCCACCACTTTTTGTAGTCCTTTCATATAACTCTCCCACTCATCAGTCGGCATTTGCTCACTAGCATTTAAAATTGTAGTGTCTAAAGGTTCACCATCCGTTATTTTATACTTATCAAGTTCACTAATCTTCTTTTTAATAGAGTCTTTTTCTAACAAAAAATCACCTATTTGCTCCTGTTGAATTTTCGTAATATTTTGTTCTTCCATAAAATTACGAAAAGCAATATAATGTGAACCCAAAAAAACCACACTAAAAACTGATAGTCCAGCTACTGAAGAAGGGAAATCAATGATATCTGCCCAATATCTTTTTAATGTATATCGTTCAGAACCCCTAGTAACTGTAGTTAATACTTCGTCTGCTGCTGCGAGAGCATTGGTTGCCTTTATTCTTTTTTTTGCTGCATTTAATAAATTATCTAATTCCGCTATCGCCGCCTTATCACCGGAACCAGCTTTTTTCATTAATTCATCTATATTTTTACTTGCAGACGCAATCTCATCACTATGTTTCTGCATATATTCGATATATTCCTTCACTACTTTCTCTTCTGCCTTTGTTAACGAATATTTTCCAATAACCTTTTTAATGTTCTTCACCCCCACTCGCATAATTTCCAAAGCAACTCCCCAAAGTTTCACCACCCCGGATTTAACCATTTTAATTCCTTTAGATATCATCTTTCCTATTATTGGTCCACCGAATAAACACAAAAATCTTATACCAGCATCTAATTTTCCATCTTGTCCACCAGTCTCCACAACTTTAGTCATAGAAATCCCCAAATTAACCAGCTCCAAAGCAAAACCAACAACTAATAACGCACCTCCTCCTGTTGCAACAGCACCTATTATGAATGCCACTGTTGCCGCAACATCTATCCAATCCTGAGTGTCAAAACTTTTAAGGTATCCCGCCAAAGATTCTAAACCTTCCGGTATGGGGGTAATGGTTCGGCTATATTGACCAACACCACACCAAGCCATTCTAGTGGTGTTTTTTATTTGACCAACTGCCTTTTGTAATTTCCTTAACCCCTTTTCTTGATTTTTAAGATATGTTTTATAATAGTCAGGCATAGGGGTTTTTACCAATCCACCCCCCTCTAATTCTGGTGCTTTTTTCATATAGAAGTAACCACCTCTTTCCCACTTATCCCACATATTTTTAATATATTGGTTAATACCATAGTAAATAATACCGTTACCATTTTTATCATTATTAAAATTCTTTTTCCCTAAATCCCATATTTCCTTTACCACTTTTTTTACCTCTTCATTCTCATACCCATACATACCAGTCCATTTCCCATATGTGTCATTCCAACCCCTCATACCAAACCCATCTACTATTGGTTGGCAATTTTCACATGATTTATTATATGAACCACAAAAATGTTTTAAGTTTAATGGTTCCCCATACGTTTTATTTTTAACTGGGTATCTGTCAACTAAAAAGTTACCCGAATATGCTCCCCACGTATCTTCATAGTTTCCTGACTTTGTTGACCATAAACCGTCATTATTACTTACTTTTTTTGGACTCCTCCTTATCAAATCAGCTTTTTTCTTTTTTTCGTCTTCAACCCCTTTCATTATCTTTACCATCTTCTTCTCAAGGGTTGGGGTGCAAGCTACACATCCAGACCTTCCAGGGTCTAATGGACCAAAACAAAGACCTTGTTTATCACATTCTTCAGGTCTCTCCATAATTTTAACGGGGTGAATTTTTTCATCACTCTGTTCTCCCAAAAACAACCTACCATACTGAGATTCCGATATCACAATTCTATTTGTCACAATTTTTTTAAATTACTTTAATTTTTATTTGTTCCCCACTATACGAAGTACCTTCAGTTTTTAAAACTTTAAGTTCATTACTATCTTTAATTTCCGTTTTCAATTCTGGGTTGATTTTCAATATCGCTTTGATTAATGCTGGGATAAAATTATCTAACACCTTATTAACTTGTGACCATTCATTATTAGTTACAACACTTTCACCTTTTACCACCCTAATCAAAAACACTTTCTGACGGTTTTTTACTATCTCTACAGTTCCCCAATTACCATCGGATTCGTCAATAATATCAATAGCATCGGAAGTTGTTACATTATCTTTTCTTTTAAAGATACCACCCTTAGTAACTGTTTTATATTTATTTCTTTCTTCATCCCCCTTAGTTGTGTCCAACATAATCAATAACATATCTAAAATATCATTTTTGGACATATCAGCGAAATTAGGGACATTTAATTTATCTTTATAGTTATTAACACAATACTGTAATTTCTCTTTATGTAGGTTAATATCCTTTCCTGAATCATCCACAACTGTATCTATATCCTGTCTTGATTTTGGATTATCTGCGAAAAATGCTTTATGGTAATAGTTTAAAGATTTGTTACACCCCTTTAATCTATCTTTAGTATTAATATTTTCATCGTCAGCATCCACATTATTGTTTATTTTCGCATTCTTCTTTAATTCCCTTGCCTTCTTCATACTAAACATGTCATCATCATCATTTTGTTCAGTAATTAAATTACCATACAATCTTTCTTCAGTAAATAAAGATTTAATTCGTTCGATCTCTTCGTTTATATTTTTTCCCATATTATTTAATTATTACTTTAAACTTCTTACCATTCTTGATATCCAAAGTGGTGTTATCACTATTTAATTCTTTTGTATACCATTTACTTAATGTATTCCAGAAACTTTCTTCAGTTCGTTTTACCAGATAATCCGTTTTTTTACTATAAAATGGGTATTTAGATATTATTTTAAACACCTCTTTATCTTTATCGTATTCCATTTTCCCAAGTTTAAATTCCCGATTTCCTTCTTTTTCGCTTATATATATAATATCTTCCTCAGTATTATACCCCTCTTTCATTTTGGGTTTATCATCCTCTGCTGCTAATTTTTCTGCTGCTAATTTTTCTGATGCTGCTAATTTTTCTGCTGCGTTTGGATCTGTAGTAGTTATATTCAGATCACTAAATAATTCTTCTTTTTTATATATAAGTACACCATCACTGGATAGGTAGGTACCAAAAGGACCTTCTTTTGGTTTCTCTAAATTAAATTCATGAAATTCGACACCTGTATCAGAGTCCATCGTAAGTGGTTTACCATCTGATAAATCAATATCAAATGTACTTTTTAGAGTGTCTATAGCACCCTTCTTATCATCATCTGACGAATCAGGATCCATAATTATTTTTATTAATTCATCTGAATTTTTAGGGTTACCACCTTCCTTATCTTTTATTATTTCATCGTT
>Ga0114918_10001656_pt1 | contig 19938 bp, 15 predicted proteins | sample LantaG_FD_87015 | JGI IMG/M metagenome (GOLD analysis project Ga0114918, IMG submission 87015) | Deep subsurface microbial communities from Baltic Sea to uncover new lineages of life (NeLLi) - Landsort_02402 metaG | ecosystem: Environmental > Aquatic > Marine > Oceanic > Sediment | place... | reverse complement strand
TGCGGAAGTATAGTAAGCTGGGTTTTTGGGCATGGCCGTGGAATTGGATCCTGTGGGCCACACTGGGCTATGGTTATCGTGTTCACCGCGCGCTGGGGTGGGCGGCCGGAGTTGTCCTCTTGGGAGTGCTCGTCTTCTGGCTGGGCCATGGAGCGGGTCTTCTTTCGCCGACTTTTCCCTCGCCCGCCGAGGCGGCCGCGCCCTCTGAGAAGCGCCTCGACCAGGCGTTCTGTCCCTGGATGTACAGCCTCGACACTTTTCTCCCCATCGTGGAACTGTACCAGGAAGGCCGTTGGCTCCCGAACGACGGCGGCGGCGACGTGGTGACCACCTTCTGCCCCGACCGCTGCGTCGGCATAACGTGGGGGCTTCTGGTCTGCATCTGGTTCTGGCTTGAGATCGGACTAGGGTGGCTGCTGACGACGCTCGCCCTGGCAGGCCTGACCGGCCTCATCCGCCGGGACTGACGCGCCGGAAATGACCCCAGGGGTAATTTCCAGCCCTTCGGGCTGCCTTCGCCAAGGCCCGCCCGGCCACGCCATTCGTCATTCGGACCCGCCACAGGCGGGTAAATTTCGGGTTTGATTCGTCATTCGATCCTCGGATTTCGCCATTCCCTGACCCCAATTCCGCCGTTCTCCGCGTGCTCGGCGGCCTCTGCGTTGAAATCACCTGCCCCCGCGTTCTGCGTTGCCTTGCCTCGCCTCCTCGTACGCCTCCCGCCCGAGGGTGACCGACTTGATGTAGACCAGGTCCTCGAGGGTCGTGTCCAGCGGGCCTTTCTGGCGGTCGTGGAGGATGAAGCGGTCGGTCTTCCCCTCGTCGTTCGACCCATCGCTCGACCCACCCGTCGAGAGCCTCTGGGTCGAACGAGAGGCTCTCGACAGGGAGGCTCTCGACGGGCGGGCGAGGTACAGCGGCTGGCCGAGGATGTGCCCCGTGATGGTGTGGCCCCCGAGGAGCGTCAGCCGGTAGGCGAACTTCCGGGCGGGGTACGACCGGCCGGTATAGACCTTCTCCGGGCTGCCGGCCTCCTTGAAGCGCCACTCCTTTTCCATGCGCTCCCACTCGAGGACCGTCTCGATTTTCCGGATGGCAGGGACGGGCACGTACTCGTACACCTCCTTCTGGAGGTTGAAAATCTTCACGCGCTTGGCGCGAGTCGTAAAGATTCGTCCGGGCACTTTGGCGCCGGACGAAAGTTCGACGTATCCGGGGACGGCATCCTTTCGGACACCGCCTTCCTCGCCGGCCGCAAACGGGTTGACGGGCTTCTCGCCGACCTCGCCTCCCTGCCCCTCCTCGACGAAGGTGATGTCGCCGGTCGGCGGGATGGCGGGGGGTTCCGGCTCTGCGGCCCCAACAAGGCCGGCGAGGAGCAACACGACTCCCAACAACCAACCCCACCGTTTCATGGCCTCAAGCCCCGCTCTTTCACGCGCCGGGCAAGTTTACCCGCCGTGGCGGGCCCGGCGGCTAAACATGCGCGCCCCGCACCCAACCATGCGCGCTCCAAACCTGTCCGCCACAACGCGCCCCGCCCGCCTTCGCTCCCGGCGCGCCGGGACTTCGGCGTGGCAGGCAAGCGGGGCGGCTAAACATGCTGCGCTTGACACGCGTGTCCGCCCATCCCATACTGCCGCGCATGGCCCCGCCGCGCATCGGCATCCTGGGCGGCACGTTCGACCCGATCCATCTCGGGCACCTCGTCCCCGCCGAGTACGCCTGCAGGCATCTTCGGCTGGACCGGCTGTCTCTGGTTCCCTCAGCGGCGCCGGTTCATCGTCCGCGCCACGCGCCGGCCTCCCCGGAGCATCGGCTGCGAATGTGCGAACTCGCGGCCGAGCCCATCCCGCCGCTTGCCGTCTCCGACTGCGAGATTCGCCGGACGGAGCCGTCCTATACGATCCTCACCCTCGAGCATTTTGCCCGGACCGCGTGCCCCGACGCCACCCTTTTCCTTCTCTTCGGCGAGGACAACTTGCCGCTCCTTCACACCTGGCACCGCATCGCGGATATTGCCGCCCTGGCGACCCTGGCTATTCTACCGCGACCCGGCCCGAAAGCGTGCTACCTTGGTCCCCTCTGCGAGGCGATAGGCGAAGAAGCGGTCCGGCGAATTCTCGCCAGCCGCGTTCCCGCCCCGCTCGTGGACATCAGCGGCACGGACATCCGCCGGCGCGTCCGCGAAGGCCGCTCCATCGCCGGGCTCGTCCCGGCGACCGTCGCCGAGTATATCGCTCGCCACGGCTTGTACCGCGCCTAGCGCTCTGTGACACGTGTTCTGAAGGGTGCCATGCTTTCGCGCCTTTGCGAAAGCATGTTCCTGGCGGGGGCGCACGCTTTCGCAAGCGAAAGCGTGGCACCCATCGGTTGACGTGTCACAGAGCACTAGCGTCTTTCGACCCCTCTATCGGACGCGGCCACCTACCCGACGGCAACCGCCGACCTCGGCCCAGTTGATTGCCTTTCTTCGCCGTCCTCAACATTGCAGGGGACGACCGTTCACCTTGGGCGACCCATTTCCGTCAAGGGATTGGGGCCGTTGCGCCCAGCGGCGTGAGCTTCTCCTAACGCGTCGCTTCCTCAAAATACTTGCTGCAGCGGGCGACTATCTCAGGCATCTTTTCGGCTAGATCCTTTGTTTCGCCGATATCGTTTTCCAGGTCGTAGAGGGCGAACCGGTCTTTGCCGCGGCGGTGCAGTTTCCATTTGCCCACGCGAATCGCCTAGATCCAGTAAAGGTACTCATGCTTTTTTTGCGCTTCCGACTGCCCCAGCAGTTCCGGCAGGTAACTGATGCCGTCGATATCCACGGGCGGCTCGACGCCGGCCACTTCGCAGGCCGTCGACAGAAAATCCCAGAAGGCGCTCGGGTGATCGCTGGTGCGACCGGGTTGAATCTTGCCCGGCCAATGGGCGATCGTCGGGACGCGGATCCCGCCTTCACGCATGCTGCGCTTGGCGCCGGACAGCGGGCCCGTGCTGTTGAAAAACTCCAGGCTTTGCCCCCCCTCCGACGACGGGCCGTTGTCGCTGCTGAAGATCACCAGGGTGTTTTCAGCCAGTTTCAATTCGGCCAGCAGATCCAGGATCTGTCCGATGCTCCGGTCCATGCGCGAGATCATTCCGGCATAGGCCGCCTTGGGATGGCTCTGCCCGCAATAACCTGCTGTGTATTGGCTGCCGTAGCCGCCGCCGCCATTGTTTCCCTTATCCACGAACTTTGGAGTTTCGGGCCAATTCAATTTCAGGTACGGCGCCATCGAGTCTTCCGGCACGGTCAACTCCGCATGCGGAATGGTATAGGGCAGATACAGGAAGAAGGGATGGTCTTGGTTCTGTTTGATCCAGTCGATGGCTTCCTTGGTGAATTCATCGTGGCTGTATGTCCCCTTGCCCGGAATGTATTCGCCGTTGACTCGCAGGTTGTGGTTTTCCGGATAGAGGACTTTCTGGTCGTTGCGCCAGAGATATTCCGGATAGTAGAAGTGGGCGAAGCCCTGATTGTCGTAGCCGAAGAAATGGTCGAAGCCCTTGTTGTTCGGGCTGCCGGGGTGCCCCGGTCTTCCGACCAATCCCCATTTGCCGATCATGCAGGTTTTGTATCCCGCCTTTTTCAAAAGCATGGGAACCGTGACGTCTTTTTCCTTCAAGCGTCCGCCGTTGTCTTTCACCGACGCATGCCCCATGTGCTTGCCGGTCATGAGGGCACAACGGGAAGGCGAACAGACCGTAAAGCCCGCATAGTGACTGGTAAATCGAATGCCTTCCCGAGCCATTCGGTCCAGGCGCGGGGTCTTGATCTTTTCCTGTCCATAACATCCCAGGTCGCCGTACCCGAGGTCGTCGGCGAGGATGAAGAGGATGTTCGGTTTTCGTTGCGGCGATTCGGCACGCAGGACGCCGGCGGCGAGCGCAGGCCCGGCCGCGGCGGCGAGGACGCCGCCCCCGACGCGGGCCACAAACTCGCGGCGGGTGATGTTCGAAGGCACAGAACGAGTCATGGGCATACCCTCCTCGGTCAGCCGGAAATCACCGCCCACTCGACACCTCCTCCGCGGGCTGAATGAAATTGTGTCCCCAGAACTCTCCAGCACTCTCCCCAGAACTCTCTCTACCCCGCTTTCTCCAGGGGTATTTCCCGCCGGATGCGGAGCGTGTCCCCGACGTCTTCGAGCTCGAACAACCGTGCGCGTATCTTGCCCTGGTTGGGCTGGTGGATGGGCATCACCAGCCGGCCGTCAAAGGTCTGGAAGATCATACCATGCCCGCCGTCGATCGCCAGCAGCGGTTCGTCCATCTGCTTCCACGGGCCCGCGACCTTCCCGCTGGTGGAGTAGGCTATGCCGACCATGTATTTCCGCTCCTCGCCGAAACTCGACCAGATCATCAGCAGCCGGCCGCTCTTGGTGCGGTAGAGGAAGGGGCCGTCGGTCACGTATGACGTCTTGGTGGGATGCGGGCGGGCCCACTTCGCCTCGCTGGCCTTGAAGAGCGTTTGCGGCTCGCCCACCACGTCGGAAAGGTCGTCCTTGAGGCGCACCAGTTCCATGGTGCCGTCGGTAACCTGCACCCACTCGTGGCAGAAGATCATGTACGGCACGCCGTCTTCGACCCAAAATGTGCCGTCCAGCGACAGCCAGTCTTCGGGCGTGTGCGGCTTGTTGGCAAAGGGCTTGAACGGCCCATCGGGCGAGTCGGACACGAGGATCTGTGTGGCCCGCTTTGTCTTCCCGCCTTTCGAGTTGAAGGTAGCGAACACGTAGTACTTGTCCCGGTAGCGATGCATTTCCGGCGCCCAGACGTCGCCGTCCGCCCAGAAGCCGTCGGGGGAGTGGAAAACCGGCTTGGGGCCCTCCCAGCGCTCAAGGTCCTTGCTCGTATACACTCCTACGCCCTGCCGCGTGCTGCCGTCTTCCAGACGAACCGCCATCTTGTCGACCATGTAGTACGTCTGCGTTTCGGGCACCGGCAGGATGAACGGATCGCGGATCTGGATGTCGGAGCGATGGCGGACTTCGGCGCCCTGCGCGCCCAGAGCAGGCGCGACCATCGATGCGGCAAGGATGGCGATCCGAAAAGATATGCCGTTGAGATAGTTCATTGGTCTATCCACTCGGGCAGTCTGCGGGGAAAGGGGACATGCTGCTTTTTCGCCTCCTTGCGGGGTCGGCCACAGGGGTGAAGCGTGAATTCCACGCCCAGCATCACCTTGATCGCATCCGCCCGATACGATCCCGTTTCCTGGGTGGCACTGGCGGCCTGCTTGCCCCGAGCCTCGTCGAGGGGGCCGCCAGGGCGCACCTCCGCATCCGCCTGCTTGGTCTGAGCATCGCCGGGTGCCACTGGTCCCGGCGCGCCGGGACCCGCCAGTGCTCTCTTCTCCGCCACCCGCGCGCCTGGTTCGCCGGCGGGCTTGGCGGCCGCGTGCCTTTCACTCCGCATTCCGCGCTCCGCGCTCCGCACTGAGCCCCCCGCCGCTTTCTTCCCTGCCCGCGGCTCCGCCTTTTTGGACTTTGGACGTTGGACTTTGGACTTGCCTTTCGCCATGGCTCTTGCCCCTGGAACCCGAATTTCCCCCTCGAATATAGCGATTTTTGCCCCCCGCGTCAATCACGACAACGCAGAATGGAGAATGCCCTTCGAGCGCCTCAGGGCCCTGAGGCGCTCGAAGGGCAATCCTCAATCCGCAATCACTCTCTCCCCCCCTCGTCGTCCTCCGCCTGCCCCTCACACCTTCTCCAGGTCCCAGCCCGGACGGTAGGGTTCCTCGACGAATGCCTGGGCGGCCGGAACGTTCGTCACCTTCATGGCCGGACCGTCCCACTGGATCTTCTCTCCGGCTCGGACCGCCACGTCGCCCAGGAGAACGAACTCGGTCAGCCGGGCGCCGTACTCGAACCGGCTGCGGGCCGGCCGGCCGCCCTTGCAGGCGTCCAGCCAATCGCGGTGCGGGCCCTTGGTCGGCGGAAGGGTCCGCGGCGGCGTCTTACCCTTGTTGGCCTCCTGGTACGCCTGCATCTTGGTCTCGGGGATGAGGCGCGGCGACTGGCTCCACCCGCCGCCCACAAGGGTTCCCTTCGTCCCGACGATGAGGACGCCGTTGCCGCCCATTCGGCGGCCATCTTCCAGTTCCGCCGGCCTCGGCGGCTGCAGGCTGCCGTCGTACCAGTGGACCACGAGCGCCGGCCGGCCGCCCTCGGCGGCGAACGTCCACACCACGTGGTTGTCCGGCCCGATGACCTCCGCGTCGGCGAACGACGTCTTGACGCACTCCACCGTCGCCGGGTGCCGCTGGTCCAGTTCCAGGGCCGCGAACGCAGGGTCCACGTTATGCACCATCATGTCGCCGACGCCCCCCGTCCCGAACGCCCACCAGCCGCGCCAGTTGTACGGGGCATAATCGGGATGGTACGGCCGGTCCGGCTTCGGGCCGAGCCAAAGGTCCCAGTCGAACCCCTCGGGGACGGGCGGCGTGTCCTTCGGCCGGCCCCGGCCCTTAACCCACCCGCCCGCGCCGCTCCACGCGTGGACTTCCTTCACCTCGCCGAGGGCCCCGTTCCAGATCCACTCGCACGCCAACGCGTGCGACCCGCTGCTCCGGCCCTGGTTGCCCATCTGCGTCGCCACGCCCGTCGCCGCGGCCGCCTGGGCGATCATCCGCGCCTCATACACATTGTGCGTGAGAGGCTTCTCGCAGTAAACGTGTTTGCCGCGACGCATCGCCGTCATCGTCACGAAGGCGTGCCCGTGGTCCGGCGTGGCGCAGAGGATCGCGTCTATCCCCTTTTCCTTGTCGAGCATCTCCCGAAAATCGACGTAATCGCGGCACTTGAACGACTTGTCGTCGCGGAGATACCGCCCCTGGACCTCGCGCTTCACCGGCAGCCGGCCGGCCTCGCCCTTGTAGTAGAACCGCCCGTAGTCGGCCCGCTCGCGGGGGTCGGCGACGGCGATGATCCGCGCGTCCTTCTGCTGGAAAAGGTTCCGCGCGTTGGTCCGGCCCTGGCCGCCGCAACCCACGATCGCCACGTTCACCGTCTCGCTTGGGGCCACGAACCCGGCCCCGCCGAGCACGTATCGCGGCAAAATGGTGACGGCCGCCGTCGCAGCCACGGTCCGCCCGAACTGCCTTCGCGTCATCTTCGCTCTGCGGAGCATCGTAGGTCCCTTTCAATAGTTTGAACCCCCATCCCGACAAGTTGCGCCGATTAGACCACACCCAGCCACGTTTGTCAAGCCGCACGCCTTGTCGAAGCGCAGCGGAGACCCGCCGTAGTGGGCGAAGCTTGCCCGCCTGTGGCGGGGCTGGGCCCGGCGCGCCGGGACGAAGTTTACCCGCCGTGGCGGGCCGGGTTGCCGTTTCGCCGTTCATTCCGCTCGCCACACCCGCCGCGGCGGGGTGGCGACATTCCGCACTCTCCCTATTCCTTCATAGGAGCCCTTCGGGCCGCGTTTGAACGCCCCGCGCTCGTCTGGAGCAGCGCCTCGTACTTGCCCGCCTGGGGCGGGCTTCGCCACCATCTGTTCCGCGAACGTCGCCATGTCTACCTCAAGTCTGGCAGGCTGGGCCGGGCCAAAAGAAGAAGCCGCGCGGGGGGGCCACGCTTTCGCTTGCGAAAGCGTGCGATGTGCCATGCGCGCGTTTCTCGTTGACACGTCTTTCGGCGCGCGGTAACCAGAAGCAAGCCCCCGGTGCGCGAAACGGATTTCGGCTAAAGCGGCTGCCGCCGGACGGCCGATACCGATAACGCGAGAGAGTGTCCATGTCTCGGCCTCTACGCCGCCCGGCTTTGCTGTGACGACACCCGGTATGATGGGTCCGATTTTTGCGCGCGCCTGCCGGATGCCCGCCGCCTGCCATTGGTCGGAGAGTCGCTTCATGCCACATCATGGAAAGGGCAATCTCATGCGGCACAAAGGAACCATCGGGGCGCTGATGATGGTCCTGGGCCTCGGCCTGGCGGCTGCGGCACGGGCCGACGAGACCGAGGCGCTCAAGGCCTATGCCCGCGGCGAGTACGTGGCCGTCGTCGCGATGCTCGCGGGGCCCTACGGGGAGGGCAAGGCCGGGATCCAGGAGCGGCTGATTCTGGCCCGCGCGCACCTTCACCTTGACCGCGGCGACGAGGCCCTGGCCGTCCTTCGCTCCGTTCTCGAGAGCGACCGCGAGAACCCCGAGGCGAACGCCCTCACCGGCCGCATCCTCCACGAGGCCGGAAAGCACCAGGAGGCCCTTCCGTACCTCAAGGACGCCCACCGCCTCAAGCAGGACGCCGCGACGGCCGCCACCCTCGGCAAGTGCCACTATGCCCTGGGCGACCTTCCGAAGGCGAAGGCCCTCCTGGCGGCGGCGCTGGCCGAGGACATCCGCGACCCGTCGAACGCGCTGCTTCTCGGCAAGATCTGCCTGGCGACTGGCTTCGGGGCGCTGGCCGAACGGTATCTCCTCCAGGCCGAGGAGGCCGGCCTCGAGTCCGAGGAACTGTGGCTCCTGCTGGGCCGGGCGTACCTGGCCCAGAAGAAGGAGGTCGGGCCGATCGTGACCCTCCGGGTCCCCGACTTCGCCGTGGCGATGCCTGGCGGCGCAAAGCCCGGCCAGGTCGTCCACGGGCACATCATCCTCGGTCCCGCCGAGGACGCCCCGGACCGGTTGCGGGCCGCGACGCGGTTCTCGGCCCTTTACGAGGGCTACCGCCTGCTGGAGCGGTCGCCGGACCATCCCGACGCGCTCCACATGGCGGCGGCGGGGTGGCTGGCCGGCGGCGAACCGGCCTTGGCCCGCCCGCACCTGGACAAACTCGCCGCCCTTGAGCCCGACAGCCGCCGCACGGCAGACCTTCGGGCACGGCTCCTCCTTGCCGTAAAGGACTTCGGCGCCCTGGAGCGCCTCGTCGCCGACGCGCACCAGAAAAAGGTCCTCGACGACCGGACGGCCGCCGAGACGTATTACCAGGCGGCGCTGATCCTCCGGGCCGAGGGGAAGCGGCCCGAGGCCGTGCGCCTGCTGAAGAAGGCCGAGGCGCTCCATGCGACCTCCTCGAAGGTCCTCCGGTCGCTGGCGGACCTCAGCCTCGCGACCGGCCGGCCCGCGGACGCCGAAGGCTACTACGCACGCATGGTCGAACTGTTTCCCGACGCGCCCGACATCGACGAACTCAGGAACGCCCTGAAGGTCCTCCAGGAGAAGCGAGGGTCCGAGAGAGGAGCCGAGCAATGAGACCACTCGCGCGGATGGCGCGGATTGCAGCCCTGGCGGTCCTGGCCCTGGCAGTCGCTGGCGCGGGCGCCCAGACCGTCGAACAACTCGAAAAGCAGGTGCGCGACGACCCCGCCTCCATCCAGGCCAGGGAGGCCCTCGCCGAGGCCTACCTCAGGCAGTGCGAACTCGAGAAGTCCCTGGCCACGTGGCGGTGGATCCTCGGGCAGGTTCCCGACCACCCGCGGGCCAGGCTCGTCGTCGAGCGGCTCACTCTCCAGAAACTCGACCTCGACAGCCACCTGGACGTCCTGGAAAAACTCATCCGCCAGGGCATCGCCGAGGGCACCACCCAGATGCTCGACGCCGCGACCCGGCGCGCCGCCACCGACGATCAGCAGGGGCGGCTGCTGGCGCTGCGCGGCGGGCTGGCGGCGCTCGAGGGCGACGAGGCCGCCGCCCGCGCCGCCTATGAGGCGGCCATGAAACTGTACCCGGACACCGGCGGCGCGGCCCACGCGGCCGTGGCGCTGGCGCGGCTCCAGGCGGCGCGCGGCCGGCGCGACGAGGCCCGGCGGCTGCTGCGCGGCGTCATCGAGAACAAGAAACTCCAGGACCGGGCCGCCCGCGAGGAGGCTGTCCTGGAACTGGCCGTCCTGGACCTGCCGGCTGCGACGCCGCTCGAGGCCGCCGCGGCCGTCCGCAAGGTCGCCGACAGCCTCTCGGCCCCCGAGGTCAAGCGCGACGCCCTCGGCCGGGCCAAGACGATGTTCCTGGCGGCCTCCGAGAAGTGGCTGCCGGAGACCGTCGAGGCCGTCGAGGCGATTCTGCGGACCGACCCGCCCTACGAGGCGGCGATGGCCGAACTGCGGGCCCTGGCGGCGGCCGTCGCGCGCGGCCAGGACGCGCCGACCCTCGACCGGCTCCTTACGGCGCTGGACGCCCTGAAGTTCAAGGACGCTGCCCTGGCCCGCGAGGCCCGGTTCCTTCGGGCCGAGGCGCTGCTCGGGCGCGCCGCCATCGAGGGGGACGCCAAGGCCATGGCCGCCCACGTCCGCGCCGCCGAGAAGGCCCTGGGCGACTTGGCGGACGCCGGGGCGCCTGCGGCGGACCGCCGGCGCCTGGACGCGCTTCGCGGCCGGTCGCGCCTGGTCGAGGCGCAGAAACGCCTGGCCCTCGAGGGACCGGCGCAGGCCCTGCCTGTCCTGGTCGGGGCCAAGGCCCGGTACCTCGAGATGCTCCGCGACGACCCGGCCGAGGCGCTGGCGCGCCTCGGCAGCATCGCGACGCTCCTGGAGCACGTCCGGGAGTGGGAGATGGCCGCGTCGCTCGGCCGCGAGATTGCCGCGCGATTTTCCCACCGCGTCGAGGGCCGCGACGCCCTCCTTCGCGTGGCCCGCCTGTATGAAGAGCGCCTCGACGCCCCGATGGACGCCCTCGAAGTCTATGCCGAGTATGCCGCGCGATTTCCCGCGGAACTCCCCTACCGCCAACTGGAGGTGGGCGCGCGGCTCCAGCGGCTGGGCTATGCGAACGTGCTGGACTTCCAGAAGCGCAACCGCCTGGCGCCGGACGGCCTGTTGGGCCCGAAGACGCGGGCGAAACTCGAAGAGGTCGAGAAGGCGTTCGGCGAGATCCGCCTCCGCGACGGCGACGAGGAGGTCCTGCGGGGCGTCTTCGTCCACCCGGCGATGTTCGCCATCGCCCGCCGCCTCGAAGACGCCGGACGCCATCACGACGCCATCGTCGCCTACCGCCTCTTCCTGAACCTCTTTCCAACGAAGAAGGAGGCTGACGACGCCCTGATCCGCATCGCGAGGCTCTTCCGCGACAACCTCCTGTTCGAGGAGGCCCTGGGCGCCTACGCGTCACTCATGGAGGACTACCCCGACGGCGCCAGGACCAGCCTGGCCTACGTCGAGGCGGCCGCCTGCAACGAGAGCCTCGGACGCTGGGACAAGGCCAGGGGGCTCTACGAACTCTACGCCAAGAAGTTCCCTAGCTACGAGTACGTCCGCCTTGCCAGGGAGCGCCTGGCCCCCCTCGACGAGATCCGCCAGTACGCCGACTTCATCACCGACAACCCCGACAACCCCAAGCGCGCCGAGGCCCAGTACCAGATCGCCACCATCTTCTATAAACAGTTCAAGAACTATACGAAGGCCGCCGTCGAATTCGAGAAGGTGGCCGAGAACTACCCGAAACACATCCGGGCGCCCGACGCTCTCTTTACGGGCGGCACGGCCCAACTGCACGCCGAGAACTTCCCGACCGCGCGCACCCTGTACGAGCGCCTCGTCAAGGGCTACCCCGAGAGCCGACTGGCCGACGACGCCCAGTTCTGGATCGGCCACACCTACGCTTACAGCGCCCGCGCCCTCGGGAAACTCGACGAGCGGCGCATCATCCTGAAGCGGCGCGGCCTCCGCGATCGCGAGCGCCTCGTCGCCGACCTCGACCTCCGCCGCCTCTACTACCCGGACGCACAGCCCGGACACGAGGTCAGCGAGGACGTCTGGGGCGGCGACACCCTGGGCGTCCTGGCGAGCGGCTCGATCCGCGACCGCGTCAATGCCGACCTCTTTCGCGCCATCCGCGCCTACCGCGAGGTCGTCGAGAAGTTCAGGAAGGGCGACATGGCCGGTGAGGCCCTCCTCCAGATCGGCACCATCTACACCAAGTATCTGAAGGACCCCGAGAAAGGCATCGAGGCCTACCAGGAACTCCTGGCCCACTACCCGGCCAGCGAGCAGGCCGCCGGCGCCCTGTTTGAGGTCGGCGAATATCACCTGAAAAACAAGAAGTACGACGACGCCGTCAAAGCCTACCAGCAGTTCACCTACAACTACCCCCAGAACCCGCGGGTCGAGGACGCCATGCTCGCCATCGCCCGGTGCTGGGCCGAGCAGAAGGTCTGGGACAAGGCCCTCGACGCCTACCAGAGTTACCTGAGCAAGTTCCCGGCTGGCCGGCAGGCCGAGTTTGCCAAGGCTCAGATTGCCTGGATCCGGATGTACCACTTCTGAGCGGCGCCGGGTGCCAGGGTGTCACGGCTGCACAGCAGCCGTGCCGCCCACCGCGCGAACCGACCGGGGCAAGCGAGCGATGGGCATGAAGCGACATTTACCACGAGCGGTGCGGGTCCTGGTCCTCGCGGCTATCGCCCTGCCGGCCGTCGCCGCCGTCGGCTACCCACTGGTCCGCTGGGTGCACGAGCGCCGCGCCGAGGCCCGTCTCGACCGCTACTCGGACCTCATCTGGCGCGAGGCCGAGGCCAACGCCCTGCCGCCCGACCTCGTGCGGGCCATCATCCGCGCCGAGAGCCGCGGACAACCGCGCGCTGTCTCGGCCACCGGCGCCAGGGGCCTCATGCAGATCATGCCCATTGCCGAACGTGAGGTCCTCGGCGTCCTCCGCCTGCCGCAGGGCGACCCCTTCGACCCCGACTACAACGTCCGCGTCGGCACGGCGTATCTGCGGCGGCTGGTCGAGCGGTTCGGGGGGGACCTCCACCTCGCCATGGCCGCCTACCACTGGGGGCCGGGGCGCGTCCAGACGCTTCGCAATGAGCACCCGGCCCTGTCGGGAAAGGACCTCGTCGAGCGGCACGCCCCGCGCGTGACCGCCCGCTACGTCCGCGAGGTGCTCAAAGGCCGGCCCATCGTCCTTCCGGGTAATCGGGTAATCGGGTAATCAGGTAATCAGGGACGCTTCCCCATTTCGGGCTTGACTGGGCCTCGGCGGACAAGTCGGATTTCGTCATTCCCCCCATCCCTCCTCTGCGTCCTTTCGGTGGATAGCTTCGCGGTGCGTCGTTTGGCCTTCCCCTATCCTCCCTTTGCGTGCTTTGCGCCCTTTGCGGTTAGAGGTGCGCACATCCCATGCCAAAGACGCGGGAAAAAAGTTGTGCACATAAAGGTATGCACATGGCATGGATGGAAAGAGTGCGAAATAGGGCACAAAAACCGGTAAAAACCGCGCCAAAAACGTGAAAAAACCCCCAAAAAAGTCAAAATCCGCGCTAGCCCATCTTACCAATAGCACCCCGTCCGCCGAAAAAACCCCCCGGACGCCAGCGCCAGGGCCGGTGGGTTCCAAAAAATCGCCCCAAAATACCCCTGAAAACTCGCGCCAAAAAGTTATCCACAATCGCCGACGCGCGTAAGTTGAACCTCGGCGATTGGGCACGTGACCCGCCGCGGCGGGCTCGAATCCCGGCGCGCCGGGACGGCTACGCCCTTTTTTCGAGGCGGAACTTCAGGTCCGAAATGAAGGGGGCTTTGACGCGAGCCTGGAGGCCTTCGAGGAGTTCCTGTTTGCGAAAATTGTTGAGCTCCGACAGGAGCGTGCTGGAATCGACGACGAAGGTGGCGGCGCCTTTGCGGAGCCCGTCGAGGCGGGTGTGAACGGCCTCGGGGCCGAGGATTTCCTCCCAGGCGTGCGTGATCCGTTCGCGGTCACCGGCGTGGGCGAGACCGGACCGCTTGATCCACCGGGCGAGGATGGAGCCGAGGGTCGAGGCCTCCGCCTTCGCCTCGCCTGGTCGAGTCCTGGCGCGCCGAGACCTGCGGGCTTCCGCCTGGCGAAAGTCGGGATTGGCCGGCTGAAGGAAGTCGCTCATGCGGCAACTCGCTCGCTTTTCGGTTTGAACGACACGCGCTCCCCTTCGGGTCGCGGCGAAATGTGACGGACGCTAAGCCGCAAGCGGCACGGCGAAACGGCAAGCGCCCCGCAAGCGGGGCGGCTAAACATACCCGACCGGCACGCGGCAGCGCGGCGGCGCGCTACACGACGCTGATGGGCATGACGACGTAGGTGAAGGAGCGTCCTTCGGTCATCACGCCGGGTTTCGCAGGCCCTTTGAAGGCGAAGACGAATTCCTCGGAGTCCATGGCCTTGAGTGCGTCGACGAGGAAGTTGGGGTCGAAGGCCATTTCGAGTGTTTCGCCGCCGTAGGTGGCGGGGAGGTGGATCTCGGCCTCGCCCATTTCGGGGGCCTTGCTCGTCAGGACGACCTCGTCGCCGGCGAACTTCAGGTGGATGCCGCGGGATTCCTCGTTCGTCAGGAGTGCGGCCTTGCGGACGCCGCCGAGGAAGGCGGCGGTGGCGAGGGTGACCTTCTTGTCGCACTCTTTCGGGATGACGTCGTCGTACTTGGGGAAGTGGCCTTCGACGAGGCGGGAGTAGGCGACCCAGTACCCGCCGTCGGCAGAAGGCGACGTGACGAGAATGTCCTTTTCGCTGAGTGCGATGCGGACGTCGGCTTTTTTGTCGGAGACGTCGGTGAGGCAGCGCTCGATGAGTTGCATGGCCTTAGAGGGGACGATGGCCTGGAGGCTTTTTTGGGGGCCGTCCTTGCATTTGCCTCGGGCGAGGGCGAGGCGCCGGCCGTCGGTGGCGACGAGCGAGAGGTTTGTGCCTTCGACTTCCCAGAGGACGCCGTTGAGGGCGTAGCGCGTGTTCTCGCGCGCGGTGGCGAAGATGACGCGGTGGATCATGGCGAGGAGATCATCGGGTTCGAGGGTGAAGGCTCCGGAGTCGGGGAATTCGGGGATGCTGGGAAAGTCTGCGGGATTGTCGCCGAGCATTTTGAATCGCGACCCTGGCGCGGTGATTTCGGCGGCCTGGTCGGCGCCGGCGAGAGTGATGGTTTCGGCTTCAAGTTCCCTGAGGATCGCCCCAAGGCGTTCGGCGGGCAGAAGGGCGTCGCCGGGTTCCTGAACTTCCATTTTGGCGAGTCCGAAGCGGATGCCGACCTCCAGGTCGGTGGCGAGAAGGGTGATTCCGTCTTTGCGGACCTCGATTTTAACACAGGCGAGGGCCGGTTTCGGACTGCGGTGCGGAACGACGCCCGAGGCAACCTGGATGCCATGGGTTAATGCGGCTCTGTCGCAAACGGCTTTCATGGAAAGGGTCTCCTTTTTCTGTCGTGCAGTTCGGTTTACCGTGACTATCTGTCCTATTATAGAATAGGTTGTAAAGAATTATCCTTCATCTTATGGTTGGTGAAAAGTCCTTTTTTGTTTTCGGATTCGGCACAAGGCGTTTACGTGAAAGGACTTGGGGCAGTCCGGCCCAGGTGTGGATTGTGGATAAAATGTGAAATAGGGCGTGGCGCACGCGCGGCCGATTGGTGGCGCACGGCGTCGCCGGTCGGGCGGTGCGAAATGCGGCTCGATGCGCCACAGGTGCGCCACGGGTTATCCCCCAGATTGCGACCGCAAGATGTCGCGTTCAATGGCCTCAACGAGTCCGCGGAAAGCGGGGTCGTGTTCGATCATCCGTCGGACCTTTCGCTCGGCGTGGAGGACGGTGGTATGGTCGCGTCCGCCGAAGAAGACGCCGATTTCTTCGAGGCTCCGGTTCGACAGCCGACGCGCGAGGAACATGCAGATCTGGCGCGGGACGGCGACGGATTGGGCCCTCTCGCGGCCCTGGAGATCGCTGAGGCGGGAACTATAGCGCCGGATGACGGCATCCGCGACTTCCTGGATGGTGATGGCGCGGGTGGGGGTGGCGATGAGGTCGCGGAGGGCTTCCTTGGCGAGGGCGAGATCAACCTGGCGGTTGCAAAGGGAGGCATAGCCGAGGACGCGGACGACGGCACCTTCGAGTTCGCGGTTGTTGGTGTCGACGACGTTGGCGATGTACTGGACGACGTCCTCCGGGAGGTCGCGTCCGCGAAGGCGAGCCTTTTTCTGGACGATGGCGACGCGCGTCTCGAAACTCGGGCGATCGACGCGGACGACGAGGCCCCATTTGAAGCGCGAGACGAGCCGCTCCTCGAGGCTAGGGATTTCATGGGGCGGCGAATCGCTCGAGAGGACGACCTGCTTCTGGGCCTGGTAGAGGGTGTTGAAGGTGTGGAAGAACTCTTCCTGGGTCCGGTCTTTGTCGGCGAGGAAGTGGATGTCGTCGATGACGAGGACGCCGAGGTGGCGGAACCGTTGGCGAAACTGTTCCGTCTGGCCGCGCTCGATGGCGGTGATGAAGCGGTTGACGAAATCCTCGCAGGACATATAGGCCAGAGAGCGGTCGGGCTGGTCGGCGAGGATGCGGTGGCAAATGGCCTGGAGGAGGTGGCTCTTGCCGAGGCCGACGCTCGCGTGGACGAACAGGGGGTTGTAGGTGCGGCCGGGGAGGTCGGCGACGGCGAGAGCGGCCGCGTGCGCGAGGCGGTTGCAGGGGCCCGTGACGAAGTTGTCGAAGGTGTAAAGGGGGTTGAGGGCGGGCGTGTCGCGCAGGGGCGCGGACGGCGTTTCCTGGGCGGCCTTCGGGGGCTTGGCGCACGCCTCGCCCGCCTCGACGGCCGGCGAGGCCGACGGGCGGCGACGCGGGTCGGAGGGTGCGGGCCCGGCCGGCCCGGCATCGGCGCGGAGCGCGACGGCGGAGTCGGGGTGGCGAAATTCCAGGTGAATACGGCGTCCGACGGTGGCCTCGAGAGCGCGCTGAAGGGCGCGCTTGAGTGCGGCGGCGACTTTCTGGTCGGTTGCCGACTCGGGCAGTCGGACCTCGATGTGCGAGCCGGCCGTAGAGCCGAGGCGTGCGTCGGCGAGCCAGGGCGGAATCGTCACGCCTCGGGCCCGGTCGCGGAGGCGTGTGAGGGCTTCCTGCCAGAGCGCCGGGTCGACGGGCTGGCCGGAAGATCCGCGAGCGGAGGATGCCATGTCTGTCGCCTTCTTGTTGCGCCTGTCCACGCGAAAGATGCGGCGGTCCGCCCCGCCACAGGCGGGTAAACTTCATCCCGGCCCCAACCCCAACGGGGCAGGCGGGGCAAGCGCGCCTGGAGAGGCAGCCGACGCAACGCTTCATTCCTACCACAAAGCGAGGGGGGCGTCAAATGAAAGTCTCCGCGAACGGCGGGAGCGCCCGGATTTTCTGGCACACGAAGTCTTTTCGCGCCGCCCGCGGAAGCGGGCGGTCACATTCCCTACCCTGGCCCGTGCCACGGTAGGGAACGTGCCCGGCGGCTCCCGCCGCCGGCTCGAAAGGCGCAAACTCCCGCGCCCGGCTCGGGGCGAACGCGCCCATGCAAGAAAATCCTGGCGCACCCCTGCGGCTGGGGGGAGCGGAGGATCGGCGGGGAAGGAGAGAAAGACTCACGGCTGCGCGGGCGGACGGCCGAAATAACCCTGGACAGTCCCGCGCCGGAGGAAAGTGCGCATGGGTCCCGTTAGGCGGGCGTTCACGCTGGTGGAAATTCTGATCGTCGTCATTATCCTCGGGATTCTGGCGGCGGTCGTGATCGTGAACTTCGCCGACATCCCTTCCTCGGTAAAGCAAACCAACCTCAAAGAGAATCTCTCGAAGATTCGGGCCCACATCCAGGTGTACCGCAACCAGCACGCCGACTTCCCGGCCGGGGACCGGTTCGCCGACCAGTTGACCAAGCCGACGAACTTCGCGGGGGACGTGACCGACGTGCGAGGTGGAGAGTACATCTACGGGCCGTACATCGAGCAGATGCCGGCGAACCCGATGACGGGCCTGGGAACGATCCGCACGACGGACGAACTCTCGGCCTTGTTCCCGCCAGGCGACCAGAACGCGGGCTGGTGGTACAACGAGGTGACCGGCCGATTCTACGCCGACTTGGCCGATGGCGTGGCGGACCGGGACGGCCAGGCGTACAACCGCTACTAGGCCGCGCAGGGTCCGGCGCGGGTCCATTCCTGGCCGAACTTTACCGCCACGGCGCAGGGCAGGCCTCCTCCAATCAACTCACAACGACCCCGGCCCGTCGATTGTCCCAAGTCCAGTTTTCACAAGGGGTTACGGCGACCGCCTTGGGTTCTCCACAGGATATCCACAATGGAGGACTTGGGCGCAAGTCGTGCTGCGCCAAGTCTTTGCGTCCCGGCGCGCCGGGACTCACTCCAGGCCGACGTCGCGGAAGCGGCGGTACAGGGGGCACCGCTCAAGCAATTCCGCGTGGGTGCCGACGTCGACGATTCGGCCGGCGTCCATGACGGCGATGCGGTCGGCGATGGCGAGGGTCGAGAGGCGGTGGGCGATGAGGAGGGTGGTCCGCCCTCGGACGAACGCCTGCAGAGCCTCCTGGACGAGTTGCTGGGTTTCCTCGTCCAGGGCGCTGGTGGCCTCGTCGAGGACGAGGATCGCCGGGTCGCGGATGATGGCGCGGGCGAGGGCGAGGCGCTGACGTTCGCCACCGGAAAGCGTCGTAGCGTGCTCGCCGAGGATCGTGTCGTAGCCCTGGGGCAGCCGCTCGATGAAGGCGTCGGCGTGGGCGGCGCGGGCGGCGGCGACGATGGCGGGGCGGTCGGGGGGTCGGCGATCAGCGCCGGGCGCGCCGAGGGCGATGTTCATCTCGACGGTGTCGGCGAAGAGCATCGTTTCCTGGGGAACGATGGCGATCTGGTCGCGCAGGGATCGCAGGGTCACTCGGCAGGTGTCGGTGCCGTCGATGAGGATCTTCCCCCCGGTGGGTTCGAAGAACCGGGGGACGAGGCTCACGAGAGTCGTCTTGCCGCAACCGGTGCGGCCGATGATGGCGAGGACCTCGCCGTGGCGGATCGAGAGGTCGATGTCGTGGAGGACGGGTTTGCCGGTCTCGTAGGCGAACGAGACGTTGCGAAATTGGATGGACTCGTGGTGCGGGGCGAGGACGGTGCCGTGGCTGCCGTAGCGGGGCTCCAGGTCGCTTTCCGTGAGGGCGAAGACTCGCTGAGCCCCTGCGGAGGCCTGCTGGACGCGGTTGTAGACGTTCGAGAGTTTGCGCACGGGGTCCAGGGCGCCGACGAGGAGGCCGAAGAAGACGCTCAGGTCGCCGATCGTGCTGGAGTCGAAGCCGCGGTCGAAGATGATCTTGCCGCCGATGGCGATGGCGACGGCGGCGGCGACGGTGAAGATGGTTTCGACGGCGGGACCGGTCACGGCGTCGATGCGGATGGCGCGGAGCATGTTCTTGAAGAAGCGGCGGCTGGAGTCGAAGAATCGGCGGCGCTGGTGCCCTTCCAGGCGGTAGCCCTTGACGACGCGGATGCCGAAGAGACTCTCCTCCATGTTGCCCATCAAGGCGGCCTGGCTTTCAAGGGTTTTTCGGAAAGCGCGGCGCATGAGCGTGGCGAAGCGGCGCACCAGAAACGCGACGAGCGGCAAGGCGAGCAGGACCGCCACCGGCAGCCACGGGTCGATGCCGACGCCGATGACGATGGCCGGCACGACGCAGATCAGCGCGCGCGGCGGCATGACGACCGCCTTGCCGAGGACGGTCTTGGTGCCTTCCAGGATGTAATAGCAGTCCTGCTGGAGTCGGCTCATGATGTCGCTGGCGCCGATGCGCGAGAAGAGCGACAGGCGTGAACGCAGGACGTGGTCGTACACGCGCAGCCTCATCGAGAGAAGCGCCCGGTTGGCCGTGTGGCCCACGAGGTACTCGTAGGTGTAGTCCATGAGGCCGCGCAGAATCGCCGTGGCGCACAGGAGGCCGACAATCCACAGAAGGCTGTCGTAGCGTCCTTTGGGGAAGCGGTCAGCGAGCCAGCGCATGACGGAGGCGTAAACCTTCTGCTTCTGCTCGGCGTCCTGGGCCAGCCCCGCCAAGCCGCTTTGGGGCCGGACGACTCGCACGCCCGGCGCAACGAGGATCCGACGGCCGCTTACCGCGAAGCGCTCGACGGACGGGTCGGGAACGACGTCCCACGACGGGTCGGCCTCGAGCACGAGTTCGGTTCGCCGGGGATCCTCCTCCGTGGGGGCGGGGCGGGGTCCGAAAT
>Ga0114918_10001654_pt1 | contig 19939 bp, 12 predicted proteins | sample LantaG_FD_87015 | JGI IMG/M metagenome (GOLD analysis project Ga0114918, IMG submission 87015) | Deep subsurface microbial communities from Baltic Sea to uncover new lineages of life (NeLLi) - Landsort_02402 metaG | ecosystem: Environmental > Aquatic > Marine > Oceanic > Sediment | place... | reverse complement strand
TGTGTGTGTGTGTGTGTGTGTGTGTCTCGTGCGCACGGGTGCCAGAAAAAAAGCTGCACGAAGCAAGTCGCGTGTGGCCACGCGCTAACACACATCTCCCCCCCCAGCCCGCAGAATTCTCCCCCCTCCCTCCCTCCCTCTCCCACTTCAAGCCGCCACCGCCCGCCGCGCGTCCACGCTCTGCTTCAGCTTGGCGATGGCCTTCCCCGGGTTCAAGCCCTTGGGGCAGACCTTGGTGCAATTCATGATGGTGCGGCACCGGTACAGCTTGAACGCATCGTCCAGGGCCGCCAGCCGCGCGCTCGTGTCCGTGTCCCGGGAGTCGATGACCCAGCGGTAGGCCTGGAGCAGCACCGCCGGCCCCAGGTACTTGTCCTCGTTCCACCAGTAGGAGGGGCAGGAGGTGGAGCAGCAGGCGCAGAGGATGCACTCGTACAGCCCATCCAGCACCGCCCGGTCCGCCTTGGTCTGGACGTGCTCCCGCCCGTCGGACGGCGGGGGCGCCTTCAGGTAGGGCTGGATGCCCTTGTACTGCGCGTAAAAGTTGGCCATGTCCACCACCAGGTCGCGCACCACGAACATGTGGGGCAGGGGCGCGACGCGGGTGGCGGGAGACCCCTCAGCCCGGTCGACCTTGGTCAGGCAGGCCAGCCCGTTGACGCCGCCGATGTTCATCGCGCACGACCCGCAGATGCCCTCCCGGCAGGAGCGACGGAAGGAGAGGGTGGGGTCGGCCTCGTCCTTCACCTTGAACAGGACGTCCAGCATCATGGGGCCGCAGCTGATGGAAGGGAGGAGAGAAGAGAATGACAGAGGGGGATGGGGATGCAGGGGTTGAGGGAGACGGAAGTTGATTGGTGTGGCGGCACGGGGTGCTCTCTCCCTCTCGCGGCCGCCTCACTCTCTCTCCCGCCTCTTTCCAGACGCTCACCTGTTGATGTCCACCTTGTACGTCTGGTAGTGCGGCTTCTCGCCGGAGGCCGGGTTGTAGCTGTGCGTGGGAGAGCGGAGAGAAGGGGGAGGGCACCGAGTGAGGGCACCACCACCATCGAGCACAGCGACGCGCGCGAATGGGGGGGGGGCATGGCGGTGGGCAGTCGAAACGGCCGCCGCGCGCAGGGGCTCCAGGGCGTGGTTACGCTTCTCGCTCCCCTGGGACCGCCTCGCTGACACGCCCAGACCCTCTCACCGGTAGATCTGGAACTCCTTGATCAGCGGCGCCTTGCCGGAGGAGGAGGCGGCAGCCGCAGGTGCAGGCGCGGCTGCCGCGGCCGACGCCGCCCCCTCCACCACCCCGCTGGCGCTGGGCCCGCTCGCGGGCGGGGAGGGCGCGGTCGCCAGGGCCCGGGCGGCGAACAGGCTGGCCGCCTTGGAGCGGGCGGCCTTGGCTGTCGCGAGCAGCATCACAGGGCGAGAAGGGCGTGTTCAGGGAGAGAAAAAGAACCGAGTGTGAGGGAGAGCAGTCTACCACGTCACTCTGTGCTTGCTCGCTCAAAGCAAGCGTCCGCGCACGACCACCCGCTCCTCCCACTCTCCCCGCGTCACGCCATGTGTCCCTCGGCCTGATAAGACGTACACACACACACACACACACACGCACGCACTCTCTCTCTCTCTCTCGACTGTGCCAAGCCCTGGTGTGACCCTCTGAGAGAGAGAGACCCACAAACACACCTGTCCCCGATGGGCGGCGCAACCGCTGGCCGCGCCCTGCCCTCGGCAGGAGGGCCGCTCCGGCCGCCCCTGCGCACCGCCGTTGGCCCGCCGTCCTCCTCAGGACGAGGGGCGGGGCGCGCAGTGTCGGCCTGGCCGGCTGGGCGGCCTGCGGGAGTGCCCTCGCCCCTGGCGGGCCCTCCGTGCGGCCGGGCCAGCCACGTCACGCCGCATTCCCGCTCGGCCCTGCCCCCCTCGCCCGCCCCGCCCTCCCGGCGCGGGCCCGCCCTCCGCCCCTACCCCACTCCGCCTGCGGCTGCATCGGACAATGTAGCACCTAGCAGCACCGACTGGCTGGCCGAATACTCGGTCTCCGTGGAGGCCGGCGGCGGCGAGGCGTCCGCGCCAGCGGCAGCGCCCCGGGCCGGGGCGGCCCCGACCCCACCCCCGCCACTGCCGCCACCTCCTCTGGCTACCTCCACCGCGCCCCGCCTCCAGGCCGCCCTGGCCCGGGGCGACCTGGGCGCGGCGGCCCACCACGCCGTCGCCCTGGCGGGCGAGGTGGCGTGGAGCGGGCGGAGTGGCAGCGGGAGCGCCGGGGCCGGGCCCTCCACCTCCTCCACAGACGCGGCGGCCCTGGCGGCCGCCCTGGACCCTCTCATCCGGGGCCTGTGCGAGGTGGCCGGCCGGGCCGCGGCCGCCAATGGTTCCGTGCCCGGCGGCGGCGGCGCTACCGCCGCGTGGCGGCGCCGGTCGCCCCCCTCCACCCTCCCCCGTTCAACCCACCCCGCCCCGGGCCGCGCGTTTGACGACGCGTGGCGGGCCTACCGCGCCGCGGCCGCCGCCCGGGTCCATCCGGCCTCCTACGCGACATACCAGGCCCTGATCACGGCCTCCCTGGAGGCGGGCGACGCGGCGGCCGCCCTGGCCGCCTTTGACGGCCTGCGGGCGTCGCCGGGAGGGCTGCGGCCCAACACGGTGACCTGGACCGCCCTCATCTCCGGGCTGGCCCGCCTGGCGCGCCGCCGCCGGGAGCAGGCGGGCGCGGCGCCCGGCAAAGCCGCGTACGCGCTGTGGCTGGAGCTGGAGGCCGACCCGCACGCCGCGCCGGCGCCGTCCGACGCCGCGGCCCTGGTGGTCGGCATGAACGCGTGCGTGCTGGGCGGGGACCTGGGCCGGGCGCGCGCCCTGCTGGACGCCGCGGCGTCCGCGGGCGCCCGCCCGGGCGCGCGCGCGTACAATGTTCTCCTCAAGGGCCATGCCGCGGCGGGCGACACGCGGGCCCTGCCCCGCGTCCTGGCCGAGATGGCGGCCGCGGGCGCGGCGCCCACGCCCGTCACCTTCAACACGCTCGTGGCCGCGCACGCGCGGGCGGGCGAGCTGGGCGCGGCCCGGGCCGCCCTGGCCGCCTCCGCGGGCGCGGGCGCGCCCGCGGACGCGTGGGCGTGGGGCGCCCTGGCCCAGGCCCTCGTCCAGGCGGGGCGGCGGGCCGAGGCGGAGGCCCTGCCGCCCGAGATGGCGGCGTCGGGCGTGCCGCCGAGCGTGGTGCTCTGGTCGACCCTGGTCGCGGGCGCGGCGGCGGCGGGCGACCTCCCCGGCGCGGAGCGCCTGGCGGCCGCCATGGCGGTCGACGGGTGCCCGCCCAATGCGGTCACGTTCAACGCGCTCCTGCGGGCGCACTGCATGCCCCGGGCCGGTGGCGGCGGCGGTGGCGGCGGCGGAAAAGGCGGGGAGGCAAGCGCTGGCCCGTCTGAGGTCCTGGCAGCCGTCTCGGCCCTGCCCCCTACCGACGCCGCGTCGCCCTCCACCGCCACCACCCCTCCCCCTCCCCCCTCTTCCGCCGGCGGCCTCGACGCCGTCGTCCGCCTGCTGCGCACCATGGGGACCTCGGGCGTGGCCCCCGGCCTGGACACGTACAACACGCTGATGGCCGGCTGCCTGGCGCGGGGCCACGCGGGCGCAGTGCCCCGCCTCTTCCGGGCGGCGGCCCGGGCGGGGCACCGCCCCAACGCGCTGGCCTACACCACCCTCATCTCCGCCCTGGCCCGCCTGGGCCGCCCCGACGCGGCGGCCCGGGCCTTGGACGAGCTGGAAGCGGCGGCGGGGGCGACCGCGGTCGACACGGCCGCCCTGTCTGCGGCGGTGGATGCTTTAGCCCGCGCGGGCGCCATGGGCCCCGCCCGGGCGGCCCTGGACCGGGCGGCCGCGTCAGCGGCGGTCGCGGGCGACCCCCCACCCGTCGCCGCGTACGGGGCGGCCTTGGCCGGCCACGCCCGCCTGGGCCAGACGGGGCCCGCCCTAGAAGTGCTGGCCGCCTTCGTGTCCGCGGGCGGCGAGCCCGACGGGGCCATGCTGGACGCGGTGGCGGGGGCGTGCGTGCGGTCCCGGGACGCGCGGGCGGCGCTGGCCGTCATCCGGGCGGTGGAGGCGCACGGCACGCCGGGGGACAAGGCCCGGGTGAAACGCACGATGGCGGGCCTGCTGTCCCGGGTCGGGGTCGGGGCCAGGGATGGGCAGGGCCGCCGGCGGAGCGGTGGCACCGAGTCTGGGTCGGCCGGCTCGGCTGCGCCGCGCCGGTCTGAGGCCCTGGAGCGCATCAAGTTCTGGCTGGGCCTGCCCAACTCGTACTACGGCGGCGGCGAAGAGGAGGAGGAGGAGGAGGGAGGCGGGGCCGGGCGCGGCAGCGGCGCCGCGCGCGGCGGGCGTGGCCGCGGCGGCAATGGTGGGGCCGTCGCCGGCGGTGGCGCCCCTGCCTCCTCCGCCCCGGCCCCGCCCTGGGCTTCGTCCGACCGGCTGGACGGCGGGGAGGGCCCGGGCGTCCTGGCGACCGTGCCTGCGCCGCGCGGGCCCGGGTGAGAGGGAGACAGCTGGAGAGGGAGAGGGAGTTTTGAGTTTTTCTGTTGCCTAGACACTTCGACCACCACACCGCCCGGTGGGGGGGACCCTGTGCGCCCGCGCCGTCCCTCGCCGCCTCTCGTGTGTGTGATCGCTCACTCACTCACAAACAATTGGAATGGTTGCACACTCCTCATCATCTCAAAACACGCCCGCATCCCCCAGGTCCTGGCCCTCCATGCCGCCATCCTGCACCGCCCGCTCGAAAAAGGCTTGCAACGTGTCCGTCCCGTACTCCGGCGTCGCGTCCGCATCGTACGCCCCCGTCGCCGGGTCGTACACCAGCATGGACTCGGTCGCGTAGTACCGGCCGATACGCCCAAACTCGGCCGCGTCCGTCAGGCCCGGGAACACTTTCGCAAGCCCGGCCAGCACAGCGATGATCCCATCCATGAGGGCCACCGGCACCTGAATGAATTTGGGGGGCTTGCCCGCCAGGGCAAACAGGGCCTCCCCCTGCTCCCGCGCCGTCCAGGCTTTCCCGGGCCCCCCAATGGGCAGGATGGCGTTGGCCTTGGACGGCTCGGCCACGCAGTCCGCCATGAAGCGGGCCAGGTCGGCCTCCGAGATCGGCTTGCAGGCCGCGAGCGTGCCGTCCCCAAACATGACGTACGGCTTGCCCTGCTTGACCAGGCCGACCTGGCCGGCCAGGGACTTGAAGAAGGCGGTGGGGCGGACGATGGAGTAGGTCGGGCCGCCCGCGCCCGCCGCCGCGACGAGGTCCGCCTCCAGGGCCAGCTTGGCGCGCTGGAACTCGAGGGTGGGTTTTTGCACGCAAATGGCGGAGAGCAGCACGAAGTGGGACGTGCCCGCGGCGGTTGCTGCGTCCAGCACGTTCTTGGTGGCCCGGTAGTCGATGGCCCACGAGTCGGCCACGCCGCCGGTGCGAGAAGCCAGGCAGCAGACGACCGCGTCCGGCGGGGACGGGCCGCCAAAACCGACCGCGGCCAAGGACGCGGGGTCCGAGACGTCGCCGAACCGCACCTCCGCGCCCGGGAAGTCGGCGATCGTGTCCTCCCGGCTCTGGCGGCCCTTAATGCCCGCCTTCTCGCGCGCCAGGGCGACCACCCGGTACCCCCGGGCCACCAGCTCCCGCGTCACGAACTTGCCGATGTAGCCTGTCGGGCCGACGACCAAGACGGTCGTGTCGGCCGGGGCTTTCGTGCGGTAGTCCGGGCGTGGAGTGGTGGCCGGGGCGGTGGCGGAGGGTGGGAGGGGCGCCCGGGCTCGGGGGCGGGCGGGGAGAGATGGAGAGGGCGTGGCGGCGGCGGTGGCCTTGGGAGAGGGAGAGAGGGTGGGATGGATGAGGGTCGGGGTGAGAGAGCGACGGCGGCGGCGGGGCGGTCGGGATGCAGCTGCATCGCTCTATCTCCGCCTCCCAGCCTTTCTGCGGCCCCGCCGATTACGCCAGGTCGGTGATCCATGGCCACGGCCGCCGTTTAGTGGTGTGCGCGCAGCACCAGGGCTCATTCCCTCCGCCTGTGCTCCTGCTCTACCCAACACGACGGCGCCCCCCTTTTTATCTCTCACCCTTTGGGGCCCCGGCACTAACACACGCACCTGGCCAACGCGCACAGGCGGCAGCCGGCCCGCCGCCCGCCGGGCGCCGGTGGGGCGGCGTGTGGCTACGGCGGCCGCCAGGCGGCCGGGCGTCAGGGAGACGGCCATGTTGCAGTGTTATTTGGAACGGAGCGCGAGGACCGGACGTGCGAGTGAGCAGGCGGGTGTGAATTCGCGCCTCCACACCTCCCGACGCGCCGGAGCGAAAATGGCCACCTCTCTCGCCGCCCGCCCGGCGACCCACCCCGGCCGGCCGACCCGCCTGGTGGGGCGGGGACACTCCCAGGCCCAACCACTCCGCTGCCGCGGCCCGGCGGAGGCCCGCCCGCCGGCGCTCACCACCGCACTCGCGGATGGCACGGGCGCGTCTCCCGCCCCCGCCCCCCGGACCACCTCCCCAGCGCTCCGCCTCCCCATCTCGCCCGGCGACCAGGCCGACCAGGCCGCCGCCGCCGTCCTGGCCGCCCACGCGGCGGGCGCCACCCGCCTCCGCGTCGACCTGCTGCTCCCCATCACGGGCGCGACCGACCTGGACGACTGGCCGGGCGGCGTGAGGATGCAGGCCAAGGCCGCCCTGCCCCTCGTGGAGCGCCTCCTGGCCGCGGTCCGCCGGGGCGCGCCCCGCCTGGGCGGGCGGCTGGAGTCGTCCATTTTAGATGATGGCGACGCGGTGTGCCTGTGGCAAAACCCGGCCCTGGCGGCCGTCCTGTTCCCCACGGCGGAGACCCTGGCCGCCTGCGTGGCCGCGGCCGAGGCGCGCGACGCGGATGCCGGCCTCACCCTCCTCATCAACCCTCAGTGGAACGACGGCCCGGGGCAGCTCGTCCCCGACTTTGGCTTTTGGGGGCGGGCCAAGAAGAGTGCGGCCGCCGCCTCCTTCGAGTTGGCCTACTCTCTGTCGCAGATGCGGGTCGCGGGCGACGACACGCGCCTCCAGTTTTCCCTCCTGTCCCAGAGCGACGAAAGTGAGGGTGGGGCCGCGCCGGGCAAGAGCACCACCCCCACACCCTCCACCCCCTCTGGCGGCGCCTGGACGGTGTGGTACACGGCGGACGGGTCGCGCAACGCGGCCGTCCCCCTGGCCCGGTCCGCGGCCCGCCCGACCTACCGCGAGGTGGAGGCCGTGCTGGTGGCCACGCCGGGCACGGCCGCGGGGCTGCCGCCCCTGGAGCGCGCCCGCCGGGAGGCGGCCTTCATCCAGCGCACCATGAAGGACAATGTGCGGGAGGAGTGAAGGAGAGTGAGAGAGGGATGCGAGAGAGAGAGCGCGTTTGTCGTTTAGAAACGAGAGCGAAGACGGGGGAGGTTGAAAGAAAGAAAAAAGACGGGGCCAAACAAACACTCTCTCCTCATTTCCGCGCCGCCACGCAGCACGCCTCCAGCGTCGCCTCCAGCGCGTCCGCCCCAAACTCTCCCGTCACCACGCACCCGCCCAGCGGGCCCCGCAGCAGCACCAGCCGCAGCACGCCCGCCGCCACTTTCTTGTCGAGCGCCATGAGGTCTCGGAACTGGGCCGGGCCCATGCCCGCGGGCGGCGACACGGGCAGCCCGTACGCCGCCAGCAGGCCCACCGCCCGGTTCGCCAGGGCCGGCTCAATCCAGCCCAGCCGACGCGAAAGGTCGGCCGCCATGGCCGTCCCCATGGCCACCGCCTCGCCATGGAGGAGGGTGCCGTAACCAGAAGCCGTCTCGATCGCGTGCCCGAACGTGTGCCCCAGGTTGAGCGTGGCGCGGACGCCACCCTCGCGCTCGTCCGCCGCGACGACGGCGGCCTTGTTGAGGCAGGATGCCTCGATGGCGTGCGCGATGGCGGCCCCATCCCGGGCCAGCAGCGCGCCCACGCCCGCCTCCAACCACTCAAAGAGGGGCGCGTCCCTGATCAGCCCGTACTTCACCACCTCACTCAGCCCGCTCACGTACTCCCTGTCCGGCAGGGTGGCCAGGGTCCCGATGTCGACCAGGACCAGTTCCGGCTGCCAGAAGGCGCCCACCATGTTTTTGCCGGCCGGGTGGTTGACGCCCGTCTTGCCGCCAACGGACGAGTCGACCGCAGCCATGACGCTGGTGGGCACCTGGATGAAGTTGACGCCCCGCTGGTAGGCGGCGGCGGCGAAGCCCGTCATGTCGCCCACCACGCCGCCGCCCAGGGCGATGAAGGTGGTGTCCCGCCCGTGGCGGCCCGCCAGGGCGGCGTCCCAGACCTGCGTGAGAAGACGAGAGGGCGGGGTGGATGGATGAATGAGGGAGAGGGTGTGCAAGGGTGCGGGGTCTGCTGTGTTCGCGCTCTCTCTGAATCGCCCCCGCCCCTTCTCCCTCTCTCTCTCTCTCTCTCTCTCCATCACCACTCTTCACCTTCATCAGCGTGCCCATGTCCTTGTACTGCTCCCCGTCCGGGAGCGTGACGGAGTCGACCTGGACGGGCGGCAGGCCGCCGCCGGGCGAGGTCAGCGCGGCCGTAAGGCGGTCGAGGTAGAGTGGGCCGACAGTGTCATTTGTGACGACCAGGGCGCGGCTGCCCTTGATGTGCGGGACGAGGAGGTCGCCCCGGTCGATGAGGCCCGTCCCAATGTGGATGGGGTAGGCCCGCCCGGGGCCCAGGTCGACGGTCACGGTGCGGTGGACGTCGGTCGTCGCGGGCGAGGTCGTGGGCGCGGATGCGGGGGCGGCGGTGCGCGGGCGGTGGGCGCCCGCTGGGGGCGGTCCAGCGGTGCGGGTGGCTGGAGTGCCGCCCAGGGCGGCGCCACGCATGGTTAGGGTTATGTGTGTGAGCGCGAGCGGGGAGAGGGGTGCACGGCGCGGTGAGCGCGAAGAAAGGAAAGAGGGAGTGGCAGAATTGGCCAGACACCTCGCACACCTCGCCTCTCGACCTCGCACCTCTCTCAAGTTTGCTACAGTTCACGCCTGGCGCTCTCTCTCCATCATTCACCCCGCCCCGCCCGCGCCGGACCGGGACCGCGTCAACGGCCGCGGCGACGGGGCGACACCGACCACGCCGCTCCCAGGCCTCGGCGGCGCCAGCGGCGGCAGGAGGCCCTCCAGCGACGCGCGCCGCCGGCGGGCGGCGACCAGCGCCGGCCTTGCCGCTCCCGGCTCCGGGCTCTCCGACACCCGCCGCGACCGGGCGGGCGAGGGCGAGGCCGACACGGCTTTATAAGCCGCCGTCGCCTGACGGTACAGGTACCGCCCCGTCGACGCGTCCAGCAGGGCGCGGGCCGCCGCGGAGAGCAGGGCGGTTGTGGTGGGTGGGGCGGGGTGTGGGGGCTGGGTTGGGATAGTTTGTGTGTTGAGAGATGGAGGGGGAGGCGTGAGATGCATGCGCCGTCTCGCTCACCAGATCTCTCCTTTGGACGCGGCGTGGAAGGCCGGGGCGCCGGCCTTCCACAGCGGAGGGGGCATGAACGTGGTCGTGAAGGGTGGGTGGTTGAGCAAAAAAATGGTGGTTGCGGCGTCGCGCACGTATGCCCATGTGCCATTGGCGCCTCTCACCTCCTCCTTGCCGGCCTCGTCGTCACTCCAGTCGTCCTCGCCACCCTGTGGCCTGAACCAGGACAGGAGCGTGGACAGGGCCGCGACGACCAGCGAGGCCGCGACCAGGACGAAGCGCATGGGGCACACCATTTTTTGGGGCGCGAGTGAGGAGTGTGTGAGCGCGAGCTAGGAGCGCGCCCGGCCCATCACTCTCTTGTTTCTCCTTTCGCGCGCGCGCCTGGCCACATGCTCCCCTCCCACCTGGCCGCCCGGCCACTCCCTGCTGGCGCTCCAGGGCCTGCTCATCACAGCGTGCTAGGCGGTGCGTGGATTTTTGCCGGGAGGGAGAGAGAAAGGATGAAGAGGGGTGCGCGACGCCGACTCACCCGCTCTCAACATTTTTCTCCACTTCTCAGCCGCCCTGTGCGCCGCCGGCCTCGCCCTGGCCGCCCACCTCGCCGCCCCCCCGCCCGCCCTCGCGGCCCCCTCCACTCCCTTCACCGACTCCCAGTCCTTCGTGGCCGGCTCCCTCACCCCGGGCGGCCGCATCCGCCCCTGCCCGGGCTCCATCCCGAACTGCGTGTCCACCTCCTCGACTTCCGACCTGTACAGCCCGGCCCTGTCCTCCCCCGACGCCCCGCCCGACGCGGCGGCCGCCCTGGACGCGTCCGCGGCGGCCCTGCTGGGCGCGACCCGCGTCGCCGCAGCCGACCCGGCCTGCCCGCCCGGCGCGGTGTTTCGGGCCTACAGGATTCCGCGCCCGGCCTCCGCCCGGGGCGGCCTCACCTCGGGCGGCGCCCTGGAGGATACGCTGGAGGTCCCGCTCAAGCCGGCGGGGAGGGACAGCGACGGGGCGGGCTCCACCGTGCTCTTCCGGTCGGTCGCGGGCGGGGCGACGTACGTCTTCCCTTTTCAGACGCCCATCCTGGACTCGGTCCAGCGGGACCGGGTGGCGGCCCTGTTCCGGGCCGGCCTGGGATGGCGGCCCATCGGGTGCGACCTGCTGGAGTGCTACGACGGCAATTGAAGAGAGAAAGAGAGACAGAGAGTGGGCGGGCGGGGGTGTTGGGCCGGGGGCGTGCTCATGAGAGAAGAAGGAAGGATCAACGAACGAACAACAACCAACACAAACTCACTCAACTTCTCTCTCAATCACGAGGGCGAGGGCGACCGGGCGGCCAGCGAACGGCCCCGCCCACTGCCCGCACCTGGCCCGCCGATCCAAAACTCGACGGGTGGCGGGATGGGCACGCCCCGCGGCGGCGCGGCGGCGGCCGCTTCGCCGGTGCCCCCTCCAAGAGCCGTCGGCGGCACGCCGCCCCCGCCCGCCGCCGCCTCCTCTACCTGGGGCAGGGGCGGCGGCGACTGGGAGGGCGGTGGCGGGGGTGCCTGCGGCGGGCTGGCGCCCGACTCGAGGCCGCTCCGCACGGGCGGCGACCACCCCGTGGGCGTGGGCGAGGGCGAGGGCGGCGTGGTTGTGGCGGCGGCGGCCTCCCCGCCCGCCCCACCACCACCCGCGCCTCCACCCAGCAGGGGCTTGGGCGGCGGCCGGGGCGGGGTCGCCCCGCGCAGGGAGCCGCGCGCGGAGCCGCCCCCCGTCCCGCTGGCCCGCCCGTCCCCCGCGCCCGGAATGGCGCGCGAGGGCGACCCGCCCCGCAGGGGCGGGCCCACGCTCCCGATCCCGCCGCCGCCGGGCGTCCCCGCCCGGGCAAAGCCGGTCAGGCTGCCGTCGTCCCCGCCCGCCCGGATGGGTCCCACCTGCGCGTCCGACGGCAGGAACTGGTTGGCCGCCCGGATGTCCGCGTTCAGCTGGCGGGCGACGCGGGACCAGTCGACGCCGACGGCGAAGGCGTGCGCCGCGCGCGAGGACGCAAACCCCCAGGCCGCCTCCAGGGCGACCCGCCGCAGGCCGGCCGCGTCCATCAGGCCCAGCGTGTGCGCCTGGACGGCCATGCCCACGTGCGTCTTGTGCACGTGGATGCCCTCCCCACGCCACTCCGCCAGCCAGGCAGGTTTGTTGGCCTGCCGGTGGCGCAGGGCGGACAGCGTCGCCAGGACGGGGACGGCTCGGTTGATGAAGCAGGCGGCGAGGGGCAAGGGGGGCGGGCCGCCGGATTTAGCCGGCGCCCGGGCCCGCCGGTACAGGGATTCCGCCACCAGCACGTCGCCCTGGCCGTTGTCGCCGACAAACACCCAGGCGGCTTCCGGGTAGAGCGCCGCGAACGCCTCGAAGCGCTCCAGTTTTTTGCGGGCGAGGGCGACGTAGAGCGAGTTGGTGAGCGTCCCCGCCACGCCCCGGGCCGCCGCGCGGGTGGAGGAGCGGGACACCCAGCCCGCCAGGGCCGCGGGCCCCGCGCGGAGCGAGCCCAGCAGGAGCACGGGCCAGGAGTGCAGGTCGCGGGACCGGACGAGCGGGCGGAAGATGGAGCGGTAGGAGGACGCTTCCGTGTAACCTTTGTACGTCTCCGGCCGGGCGGACAGGAAGACCAAGTGGCCGCCCCGCTGGTGCGGGATGGGGGGCGCCGATGATGAGGACGGCGGCGCCGGGTTGAAGGCCGCGGACAGGCCGCCGGGCGCGAGGTTGCCACCGCCACCAGCACTGGCAGACGTACCGACGCTCCCCGTCCCGCTGCCCGTGATCGCGGCCGCCTGCGTGACCCGGTGGCGGGCCGACTCCAGGAAGTCCGGCCGCCAGGGCCCGAGCACCGCGCCCCGGATGCGGGCGGCGGCCGCCCGGGTCGCCCGCTCGTCGTCCGTCGCCGCGCCTAGGCCGGGCGTGGAGAGGCGGGGCGAGCGGCCGCCAGGGGTGCCGGACCCGCCGCCACCCGTCCCACCACCGCCCGACGCGGCGGCCGTGCATTCCAGCACCCGGCCCGCGTGGCCCGCGTCCAGCTCGTTGAAGAAGGCGCACGCGCCCGGGTAGGCGCAACCGCGGGGCAGGCGCCGGTCCACGCCCGCCGGGTAGTGTCCACCCGAACAGACGAGCGTGTCATCTATGTCGGACACGACTTTGAGCGTCACGCCCGGCGGCCCGGCCGGGTGGGCGGCCCGGAAGGAGGCCAGCAGGGCCGACCCCTCGGCCGCCACGTGCGCCAGGACGGCCGCCTGGGCGGGGCCCTGGAGGTCCACCGTCGCCAGGCGGAAGAACGAGTGGTGGTCGCCCCCGTCGTCCAGCAGAGACTTCAGGCGGGTCAGGTCCGCGCCCTTCGTGTGCTTGATGACGGACACCACCCACCGCTGGCGGCGGGGGCGGTGGCGCAGGCCCACCTTTTGCAGCGCGTCCACCAGGGCGGCCCGGGACAGGACGTTCAGGTCGTCCAGGCGGCCGCCGGTCGAGGCATCACCACCCGCCGCGTCGCCGCCCTCCTTTCTCGCCGTCGTCGCCAGCAGCTCCACCGTGCGCGCGCCCGCCACCTCCACCAGGGCGGCCAGGTTGGTGCGGGCCAGGATGTGGTTCAGCCCCGGGCGGGGCGCGGCCGCCAGGATGGCGAAAATGCGCCCCCGCTCGCGCGCCAGGCCGCCCGCCGCGCGCGCAACGACCTGCGAGGCCGAGACGGTGGGGCCCCGGAAGCGGGAGATGGCGGCGACGGCGGCCGCGACGGCGGCGGCCGCGCCCTCCGCCTCCGGGCTGCCCTTCAGGGCGACCGCCTCGGGCGGACAAAAAGGGGTCAGGGCCTGGCGCTGGACCTCGTCCTCCACCCAGGAGGCCGCGAGGATCTGTTGGAAAGAGAGAGAGAGAGGAGAGAGAGAGAGAGCGGCGTGAGTGCGGGGGGGGATCCAGGGACAAAGCACCGCGCGCAGGCTGACACCGCGGCGTGGCGGCGGGGGAAACAAAATGATGGGACCAATTGGGGCGCGGGATACTTGCCTCCACCTTAGGAGCTGCTGCGCCTGCGCTCGCCCGATGCGTGCTCGCCAGGACACGCGCTCCATCGGGGCAGCGTGCGGCGCAATGGCAGGCGCGGCTCTAAGCGGGGCGGCTATGCCCGTTCTCTGAGAGGGCAAGGCAAGCGGCCAGCGACCGGCCCACCCCCTCTCGCATTTGCTCTCTCTCCAGCCCGCGCCCGCCAGGCGGTCCACCCAGTCTTGGCCACTAGCCAGGTCGGCCAGGACATACACCAGCAAGCAGCCGCGCGGGAGGGCCAAGCCCGCGGCTTTGCAGGCGGCCGCCGAGACGCCCTGCGCCCTGACCCCTCTAGCCCCCTCTCCCCCTTCCCCGCACGCACCGCCGACAGGACCAGCCATGACGCGTCCATCCGGTTCAGCGTGGACGACAGCCAGTAGCCGATGAGGGCGGACGTCAGGGCCCAGTAGGTGCGACGCACGGAGCGCGACGTGTGTAGGGGCGTCCCATCCAGGGCCAGGTACAGGACGACCGCCAGCACGGCCAGCCAGAGCATGGTAAGAGTCCCGGAAAGAAGAGGGGAGTGGAGGTCGTGCGCTCCCGTCTGCCAGTGTTCGTTCGAGAATGCGCTGGTCGGCGCTCGTCTCCTCTTTCCGGGCCTTGCGCACCGCCTCCCCACCCACCCTCGCCGCCTGCCGCACCCTCAGGCCCGTCAGCGGCCTTCCTGCAACCATGAGGATATGCGTGTCGGCGTATGGCCTGGCCGCGTCCGCCGCCGTGGCCGCCCCGATGCCGGCGACGGCGACGCTGCGCGCGTTCGCGCGCGCCTCGCCGACCTCCACCCCCTCCCTCTCCCGCTCATTCCGTGGCGCCGCGCCCGTCGCCGCCGCCTCCCGCCGGCCCGACTCCATTAACGCCATGGCGGCCGACGTCGAGGAGGTTGACGAGGAGGAGGAGGAGGCCGCCCCCGCCGCCCCGCCGCCCCCTCCAACCCCGCCCCTCCTGGCCCCGACCACAGCTGTCGGCCCCGCCCTTGCCGCGGGCCGGGCCGCCATGGGCCGGCCGCTGACGGAAGCCGACGCTGTCCTGGTGGACCGCCTGGAGGGGCGGGGCATCGGAGACGTGGGCGGCCTGGTCACCCTGACGCCCGCATCGGCGGCCGCCCTGCGGGTGCCGGCCGACCTGCTGGCCCTGCTGAGCGCGGGCGTGTCGGCCTGGGAGGCTGACAGCGGGGGCGCTGGTGCCACGGGCGGCAAGGCCAAGGCCAGGGGCGTGCGATCCCGCCGGGGCGGCGCGGCCGTGCCCTCCCCCACCCTGGCCGCGGCGGCCCGCCCCCTGCCCGGCCGGGCGGCCGCCCCCGCGCCCACCCTGGCCTCATCCTCGGCCTCGACCTCCTCGGCCTCCTTCGCCGGCGACCCCTCCGCCCCGCCGCCCGCGGCCGCCGCCGTCGCCGCCATCGAGGCCCGCCACTGCCCGCCCATGGACCGGTACAAGATCGGGTTCCTGCAGGACCCGGACGCGCCCCGCGTCCGCACGGGCGGCGGCTCAAGCGCAGCGACGGGCGGTGCTTTTTCGCCCGCCACAGGCGTCCTGCGCATCCCGCCGGGTGCCTCGCCCCGCCTGGACGCCGACCTGGCCCGCCTGCGCAAGTTCCTGACGGGCCGGTTCCCAGGCCAGCAGCAGGCGCCAATTCGCCCCGTCACGGCCGCCAAGTACGACGACCACCTGCGGCGATGGGCGGGCTGGTGGGCGGGCATGGCGGATGATGAGGACACGGGCCTGCCGCCGACCGCCGAGGCGGCGGCCCGACGGGCGAGCGTCGTCGACCTGGCCACCCTCATCCCAGGGACAGGCCCGGACGCGGCCGCCCTGGCCATGGAGTACGCGGCCTGGCTGGAGGACGAGCGGCGGGTGACGCCCCACACGAGCGGCCTCTTCCTGCGGTCGGCCCTGGCGGCGGCCAAGTGCGTGCACCACAAGGCGTCCGCGGCCCGCCCGCGCGACGGCGACCGGGCGTACGCGGACCTGGGCGTCGTCCGCGAGCTGCGGGGCCTGTCCAAGGACGCGCGGGCGGCGGGCAAGCGCGCCCCGCCCGCGGGCGACGAGGCCGTGAAGTGGCTGGAGTGGGGGGAGTACCTGTCTCTGGTGGCCGAGCTGAAGTCCGAGGCCGCGGGCCGGGACCACCAGGGCCGCCGCCGGTCGCCCGCCGCCGTCGCCTGGTCGGTGCAGCGCTACCTCATCTTCGCCATCCTGGCGTGCGTTCCCGACCGGCAGCGCACGCTGCGGGAGCTGGAGGTCGGGCGGACCCTGGTGTGGGAGGGGCCGAAGAGCGGCGGGGGCGGGGGCGGGGGCGGCAGTGGCAGTGGCGGCCAGGGCGAGGCCGCCGGCGCCGGCGGCGGCGCTTTCGCTTCCGGCCGGTGGACCATCCGTCACGGCGCGGACGACTACAAGACGGGCGGCACGTACGGCCCCCGCCCGCCCCTGGTCCTCTCCCCCTCCCTCTACCCGGAGCTGGGCGCCTTCATCTCGACCTTCCGGGCCGCGCTCAAGCCTGCCGACCACGGCCGCCTGTTCTGCATAAAGAACGGGGAGCCCCTGACCTCCCAGGCCCTGCACCGCCTGTTCGTGTCGGCGGCCTACCGGCTGACGGGCCAGAAGACGAACCCCCACCTGGTGCGCGACATGGTCGTCACGCACGTGCGGGCCAAGGGCGACGCGACCGAGGCGGAACTGGAGGCGCTGGCGCTCTACATGGGCCACTCCGTCGCCATGCAGCGGGCGACGTACGACCGCCGCACGGTGTCGCAGAAGGTGGAGCCGGCGGTGGACTTGCTGGCCCGCCTGAACGGGGAGGGCGGCGGCGGCGGGGTGAACACGGGGTTGTGAAGAGGAGAGAAGGGAGAGGGGGGGGAGGGGGTCGTGAAAGGAAACCCAGGCAACCCCAAGGCAACCCCATATCATTTTTTTTTCATTTTTTGTCGCCCCCCACCCGCTCCGCCGCGGCCAGCAGGTCCCGCTCCACCTCGGCCAAGCTCGGCCGACTGGACGGGTCCGGCCGCGTGCAGGCTTTGGCCGCCCGCAGCAGGGCCCGCGACGCGGACGCGCGGGCGACAAAGCCGCCACCGCCACCACCGCCCTCGTCCCCGCCGCTGCTCAGGCCGTGCGCGGCAAGCTGAGCCAGGAACAGGCCGAACGCGCGGGCTTCAAAGGCCTGGAACGCCCAGGCAGGACAAGAGGCCGGTGGCGCGTCCAGATGGTAGGCGAACGCCGCGCCAAAGTCCACCAGGACGGCGGGCGAGGGTGGGGCCTCAACCCCGCCCGCCTGTCCATTTCCATCATCATTTCCATCATTTCCAAGGTCATGGGCCAGCACGTTGTGCGCGTAGAAGTCGCCGTGGGCGAGGCCCTTGGCATGCAGGTGGGCCAGGCCTCCCGCCAGGGAGGCCGCCAGGCGCAGGGCGGCGGCCGGCGCCAGACGCGCCCCCGCCCGCCAGTGCGGGCGCAGGAGGGGCGCCCCGTTTGGCCGGTCCGCCAGGGGCGACCCCCGGACCAGGGCCAGCAGCAGGGCGGGCGGCGGCGCGCCCCGCCCTTTCCCTTTCCCTTTCGCTTTGACGACCGCCAGGACAGAGGAGAGCGCCGGGTGGCCGCCGCACCCCACGGCCTTCGAAACAGCCACCTCGTCCGCGGCCGCGCCGTCGGGGCCGACGTCGCCCCGGAAGGTCTTCAGGGCGGCGGCCCGAGGCAGGTCGCCCCGCGGGCGCAGGCTCGCGACGCACACGTCGCCCGACGCTCCCGCACCCAAGGGCGCGCCCGGGGTGACGTCCCGGGCCGGGACGATCGGCGTGGTGGACGGCAGGGGCGGCGGCGCAGCCGCGGCCGGGTTGCCCGCGAGGGAGATCCAGGCCAGGCGCGGCGCGGCTGCGAGGGAGGCCGGGAAGGCGGCCAGGCCGCAGCAGGCGACCCGCAGCATCTCCAGGGACGGCAGCGGGGTCGCCAACCCTCCCAGGTCCACCAGCGCGTTGAAAGAGGCCTGCACCTTCTGCAGGCGGCCGCAGGCGGCCAGGGAGGGCGGGAAGGTGGACAGGGCGTTGCCAGTGACGTACAGCTCCTCCAGCGCCCCGCAGCCTCCGATGCTGGCGGGGAGCTCCACCAGGCCGCACCGGGCTGCGCCTAGCACGCGCAGGCGGGAGAGGGAGCCCAGGCAGTCGGGCAGGTGCGTGAGGCCCGGGTTGCCCTGCACGTTGAGGCGGACCAGGCGCGGCGCGGCCGCCGCGAGGCTCTCGGGCAGGTGGGCCAGCGCGTTGCGGCCCAGGTCCAGCACCTCCAGGCGCGGGTAGAGCGGCTTGGTAGTGCCCGCGGGAAAGAGGGCGTCCACCGAGGTCAGGCCGAGGCCCGACAGGTCGAGGACGGTCAAGCTGGCCGCGGGGCGGGGCAGGGGTGGGAGGGGCAGGGGTGGCGGGAGGGCGAGTGGGCGAGCGGGCGAGCGCCGCGCGGCGCTCGCACTCACCGCCACGCCCCCGCCGCTCAGGTCTTGTTTTTTCACGCGGGGGCTCTCATCACGGGCTTCGCGCTGGCGACACCTGCGCCACAGGGCGACCATGCCACCGGCGGCCAGGGCGGCGGGGAGCATCGGAGAAAAGAAAAAAACACGATGATGCGCCGCGCGCGAAGTAACCACCCTGTGACCTCGTGCCCTTTCTTCATTTTCAGTTTTCAGTTCCCGGCCCCATCCGCGGACGCGACCGCGCTCCCCTCCTCGTCCACCCCCTTCCCCGCCCCGCCCACCTCGTACAGGCGGGACATCCAGCCACCCGCCGTGGTGAAGACGCGCGCATTGTTGGCCCGCCCCTCGATGCCGGTCGGCACGCCGTTGACGACCACGCCAGGGTTGGACAGCACGTTGAGGCGCGGGCACTCCGCCTGGCCCCGCCCCGTGCAGGGGTAACCCATGACCGTGCGGTAAGGGGGGCGGCCGGAGAACAGGCGCAGACCGTGCGCGTCCGGGTTGGGCCAGTTGGTGGGGTCGTGGTCGTAATCGTGGCGGAGGCCGGCCAGGTGGCCGATCTAGGAGAGAAGAGGAGAGAGGAGGAGAGAGGTTGGAGGAAGGAAGAGTGAGAAGGTTTAAAAGAGAGAGGGAGCGGGAAGGAGAGAGGAGAGAGAGCGGGAGCGAGAAGGGGAGGAAAAGAATGAGAACCCCACTCTCTTTTCTTTCTTTTCTCTTCTCATTCTTGCCTCATGCAGCACGGAGTGCTTGGCCACGCAGACGTGGGAGACCAGGGCCACCGGCGACGGCGTGGACGCCTCCTGGCCGATGCCCACCGCCAGGCCGCACAGGTCGATCAGGGCCACAAGCATGACCGTGACGTCCGCCTTGGAGGCCGCCCGGTCGCGCCCCGTCGCCCAGTCGGCCCACCCGTCCGCCGGCGCCGCCAGCTTGTTGCGCAGGGCGAACCAGCCGTCCGCCTCGCGGGCTTCAGGCACCACGGTTGCGCCGCCCGTCCACTGGAAGCGGGCGACGGAGGCGGGCACGCCGGAGTTGGCCAGGCCCGCGTTGGCCAGGTCGACCGAGTGAGCCGCGAGCGCGCGCGCAGGCTCATCCCCACCCAGCGCGCCCCGCGTGGCCGGCGTGTACAGGAACTGGACCCGGATGAGCGGGGAGGCCGCCGCCGAGGAGGCGGACGGGTCGGAATCGTTGGCGGCGGACGGGGCGGACACGCGCGCAGGCCTTGTGCCGCCCTCACCCGTGGCCTCCGTCGGCCCTGGAGCGGGCGCGCCCGCCAGGGCGGCCGCCTCCTCGGCATCGTCCGGGGGGAAGGCGGCCTCGTCGACCGCCACCAGGGCCACCACCGCGCCGTTGGCCAGGGTGGTGATGGCCGGCTTGGTGGCCACCAGGGCCGGGTCGGTGCCGGACACGCCCGGCGCGCCCTCCTCGGACATGGGAGGCGGCGCCGGCGCCTCAGGAGCAGCAGCACGTCCCGGCACGACCGTGCGCACCTGCCACAGGCGCCCGCCCTGCCGCACCGTGCCCGCCACCGCGCCGTCGACGACCGTCAGGACCGCCTCGTACGCGGGCCCGTCGCCCGGCACGCTCCCCACCCCCTCTACCGCGCCGGTCCAGGTGAGGGAGCCGGGCACGGAGCCGGGCTCCAGGGAGGTGCGGGTGATGAGGAGGGCCGGCGGGGGCGGGGTGGCCGCAGCCGCGGCCGCCTCCTGCCCGCCGACGCCGGACGCCCAGGTCGCGGGCGGCGGCGGGACGGCAGCCCCTATGGGCAGGGTTAGGGCCGGCGCCGCAAGGGCGGCCGCCGACCAGGAGGCCAGGGTCAGGGACGCCGTGCCCGGCGCGGCCTCCAGGGCGGAGACGACCTCACCCGGCTGGCCGGGCCCGCCGGCGGCGGCAGCGCGCGCCTGGGTCGGGGTCAGGGGCACGAGGAGGGGGGGGGGGAGGGCGGGGGAGGGGGAGGGGGGGGAGGCATCCTCCGCGGCGCCCGGGGCGAGGGTGGCCGCGACCAGGCAGGCCAG
>Ga0114918_10001653_pt1 | contig 19942 bp, 28 predicted proteins | sample LantaG_FD_87015 | JGI IMG/M metagenome (GOLD analysis project Ga0114918, IMG submission 87015) | Deep subsurface microbial communities from Baltic Sea to uncover new lineages of life (NeLLi) - Landsort_02402 metaG | ecosystem: Environmental > Aquatic > Marine > Oceanic > Sediment | place... | reverse complement strand
TTTTGGAAAAACGCCGATGCAAACATTTTTAGATTCAATGCCGTTGGTTCGAGAGAAAATGTTAAACAATACCTTACAGACAGAAGACCCTGTTTGTCAGATTAAATAGTGGCTACTACAAATCACATACTTTCTACTGTTCTCAATCACCTTGTCAGTTTGTGCAGAAACATCCTGTACGTACCTTGTTGCCATCTGTAAATCTGCGTGGCCAAGAAGCCTTTGAACAGCAAATGGATCGCCTGATCTTGCTGCTATCGTAGCAGCAGTTCTACGAAGTGCATAAAAACCTGTTCCTTTGGGAATATCAAGACCAGCTTTTTTAATCAGCCTTGAAAATTTTGTCGTGATTGTATTTACGGTTGTATATTTCCCGTTGCCATTGCTCTTGAAGAGCGTCTGTACGTATGGGTTGCCTCTGGATGTATAAAAGACAAGTTTGCCTGTCCTCGGAATCTTTTCAAGGGATTCGACAGTCTCCGGCCATAATGGCAAATCTCTTGAAATACCTGTCTTTTTTCTTGGAAGTTTTACTCTGTCATTGGCCAGATCCAAATCTGTCCACATAAGCTCTGAACAATCGGTACATCCGAAACCACAATTTAATCCAAGCCATATCATCGCTCGCATTTTTATATCTGCAGCAGATAGCAATTGGGTTATCTGTTCCGAATTAAAGGTGAACCTTTCCAGATGAACTATTTTGCTTCTTGAGATTGCATCAATATTCGGAATATTCTCAAGAATATCATTCTTTCTTGCCCAATGAAATAACGCCTTCATAATACTTATATGCAGGTTCAACCTGCAGACTGACACATGGCTTTTCTGTATCCTTCTTTTGTAGTTCTGCAAATCCAAGGTTGAGATGTTATTGATATCTATATTCTGACCCAGAAAAGCCATCAACTTGTTAAGGCTACCGATTTGTTCATTGTGGTGGCTTGCAGTAAGGTCATTGGCTTGGAGCTTTGAATACTGATACTTTAGATACATATCACAAAGCTGCTTTAACGTCACATTATCGCTTGTTGGTTTTTGCAAATTGTTTTGACATCCGTGTAGATATGTTGCCTGATCCAAATATCTTTGTATCGCCTCTTTTTTGTCAGAACCAAAGTAATACATTTTTCCTTTAATCTTCTTGCAGTATTGTCCCGTTGGATGAAACGTAAGTGGGAATTTGTCTGACCGTGTTTTTCTTTTGAAAGTTTTCATAGTCCTACCTCCGTAAAAAATGGTTTTCATTTCCAGGTAATCCCGGATTAGTTGTAGTATTGGTTGTTATTTTGAAATAATCAGCTAAAGTCGAAAATTACAACTAACTGCAAAATATTAGCTTATGATTATTATACGAAATGGAAGTCGATAGGTTATATAAGACTATTGACTGCGGCACAGAGCTATCGCTACAACGTGGGAAAAACCGCAACCAGAAAACGGCTGCGGTAAAAAGGAAATGAAAGAAGTCAGTGGTGCGAAGGAAAGAAGATAACCCTTTTTGCCTGCTTGTCGATAGCCAGACATAATTCCGGATTCTCAAACATAGGCAAATACTCGTTACCTTCCTCATCTGATGACAACCACACATGATAATCATCGCTGAGCTCATTTCCAATTTCATTTAAAAGCTTCTTTAGCGAAGCAACTGTCATAATATTTTGTTTAGCCATAGCGACTACTACCTCCAATTATCAAACTGGTTCTAAAACTTTGATTGTCTTCGGCACAAGGATTTCTTCTTCAGTGACACGGTAGTTGCAGCACAGGTTGATGTAGGCCGCCGTGATATCATCGCAGAGCCTGTCAAAATTCTGAATCAATTCGACTCTTTCTCTCAAGTCACTTAGCGTCCAGTCTTCGAAATCTTCGTGCATATCAACATCTTTGCCGGCCCAGGTAAAAACCTGCATATGCGCCTGTTTGAAATTAACTCTTGCCTTTGCATCGCATCTACCACAGATACCTACCTTGTCTTCTGGTACATCTTGGTAATTCTTCTGGCCACAATGTGTACAGTAGCTCTTATAGCCACTCGGCTTGATACCGCCTTTGTAGAGAACAACATATCCACCGCTTCTGCCATTGATACCTGCTTGCCACTGCCAGTTATATTTGCTGCCAAAATCTTCAAGCAGGTCACTTAATTTTTCCTGCCATTCGGTAATCCATAACATCTCCCACCATGTGTCGTTGTCAACATCATCAGGCTTATCGATGTTGTATAATTTGATGTTATTCGCATAGCTTGTCGATCTGTTCCAACTGTTCATAGTGTTGTATCTGTAATGCTTTTTCAGGAAAGCCGTCATCGACTCCCTGTACCGTTTATCAATTTCTTTATAAAACATTGTTTTCACCTCATTAATTTAATCCATAATTAAAGCACCTTTTTTCATTGCCTCGCCGATATTTGAATACGAACTGCCCAGAATCTGGCTTTCAGTTAATTCCTGTTCGCTATCATCAATGAGATTCAGCACAAAAAAACTGTTATCCTCAGGGTAATACCTGATGTGCTTGGAACTTCTCAAGTTGCCATTGAGCAGGATATAACAATCTAGTCCGTTCTCCTCCTTTGCCAGCTCTTTAAGCTGTTCAATTGTTCTTATTCGTTTATCTTTGCTTTCTTGCTTTGTCATGGTTACACCTCCAATAAAAATGGCTTAGCGATAGCCACATTTTGCTATCGCTAAGCTCTGGTTAACATTAGCATGCACCAACATTTAACTCTGAAGCCAGCAGGTTAATCTGGATATCAGGATCAACCGGCAGTAGCCGAAGATACTTTGTGAATTGAGCCAGCATAAATCCTGCCGCGATATTGGCACAATAGATAGTTGTCTTTGCCGTACAGGGCCCGGTATAAGCCTCGTCCGCCGCAAACAGCGTTGTTGGATAGTGCTTTCGAGACTGACTATCACAGGCTGTTATTACCCGCAGTACTTCAGCAGACATCCGGCCATCACAGTAAAAAGAAACCTTGTCTTTTACCGAATCCCATATAAGTTTCCGGACTACTATTGAATCAACACAGGCAAAAACGCAATTACCCACAGGTGTCGACCGCTTGAATCGCTCGAATATAACTTCAACGTTCAAGTCACGATTCATCTCTCGGGTAAACTCGGCTGTTACATCAACCTTGGGTCTTTTCATATCTTTTTGCAGGAACCCCTGTGTAGCCAGGTTGGATGTTTCCACATGGTCAAAATCGATAAGCTGTAAATGTGGTACTCCTATTGCAGTGAGCTGCAATGCGACCTGTCTTCCGATAGCACCAACACCAATTATTGTTGCCGTACAATCTAAAATCCTCTCACGCGGCACAATGTCAGCCTGTCTTGAAAATCTGTCATTCATAGAACACCTCCTTTTCTTCATCCCAGAAATCACTTCTTACAGACAGCTCTTCCATAAAGATTTCGCGTTCCATTGGATCCATCTGGTTAATTTCTGAGAGTAGATCCTGGTTTGAATATTGAGATACACCGTCAAAACTTTCGCTACCGAAAACACCAATTTCCTGTTGCTGGCTATCTGATGTTTGTTTTGATTTATCTGTAAGTTTGAAGACTTCGTCTTCAGTAACATTGGCTTTATACTGCTGTTTCCAGACTTCAAAATCAGCAGCATCAAATTCATAGTTGTAATCAACACAGACAGGAATCTTTACTTCGCCGTCTGGGCCTGCGTTGAATCTCAGCCTTGCATAAGTACCGCTGTCTTGGGCGACAATGCACATAACCGACCAGTCGCAGCTTCCAAAAACTCTGGTGAAAGTCTGTTCATCCGTCATACTTGGTTCAGGCGAACTACCCGGATGGCTATGAAGCCATATTCGGGCGAATTGTTCAGGCTTTCTGCCAGCTTCGACCTGGTCCTCAAAAAAATTGGCAACTGATTCATCTTCAAAAGATACTGATACAGCGGTTACTTTCTGTTTGACCAGGACGAAATCTGTGACAAATAAAAGGTCATCCGCTTCAGTTATTCCAAATCCGCCGACTTCATTGTCAGTAACATCACGCATGAACAGCAGCTTGGCCCACGCTGTCGGGCTGAACCGCAGCACTGGTTTCTGTAATTTCTGATTTGTTTTCTTGGTCTTCATTATTTTGTTCCTTTCTTTGTTCTTCACAATTTTTACATAGACCTTCTTCAGTTAAGCAGTCTTTGCAAAATACTTCTTCACACTCTTTACATTTAGCGGTACAGCTCTGGCAAACCGGTTCATTACAACCAGGACATTCATAAGCACATCCAAGGCAGAGTGTGGTATCACACATCTGGCAGTAACTGCTGCACTGTGAACAATAATCTCTGTCACAGTATTCGCAGTAATAACATTCATCGCCCGATACGGTATAGCCACAGTCATAACATGAGACCCCCTCCCATTCATTGAGAGATACATATGGGCTGTCCGGGTTGTAGGTCTGCAGAATATTTACTATCATCGTAAAAAAATCACACAGCCGTCCCTGTTCGATAGTTTTTCTAATAGAGACAACACCATCACCTTCACAGAGTCTTTCTGAAGTTACGTGCGGGTGGGTGACACTAGAGTCAGCACCGGCAGGATTGGGTTCAAGTGCTATAACCCTGTAGCAACTTTCACTGTAGAGTTTGCTTATTTCATTGAGGGACAGTTTTATTTCAAATGGCCCTAGCGGAATATCATCCAATGTAATCGATTCGGTTATTACCGAGATGGTTTTTTCCTTCAGGTCGAATTGATACTCGCCGAGCTCTTGGTCTATCTGCGACAGCTCTTCAAAGATATCAGCCGGTTTCGGCAGTTTGGTCTCATCTGAATTTACAAGGTCTTTGAATCTTTGAAGGTGATATGAAAAATCAGATAGGTTCCTGTTTACCCTTGTTCTGATTTTTTCAGCCGAGCCAAACCAGCCTTTTTCAACAGCAGCATAAAACAGGTGTGAGTTCTTGGTCGCATCACGGCATTTGTAGCTAAAATCTTCCAGGCTGGCTTGAATCTTCTGCAATCTTGCTGTTTTAAGCTCATTTAGAGCATCTAAAAGCAGGTTTGACAGCTTTATGATATTTCTGTATTTTTTCATAATTTTTTCCTTGCGCAAAAAAGGCCTCCGCCTATAATTGAAAATAGACAGAGGCCTTGTTGGTTAATGTTTGCTTTTACGCGGTCTGCTGTTTGGGTCAGCAGGCCGCACCGTCGATCTTCGTGGGGGTTATTGTCACCCGGTCATTTTCCTTAAGGACATAATCCTTAGGAACCGGCTGACGGTTGACCCTGATCAGGTAATCGGCAGTTTGTTCGTTTGACATCTTTTGCTTGAAAAGCTTTTCAATATTTGTGCCTTCTTCAACGTTAATGAAGTCGGCAAATCCACCGCCGTGATTGTTGATAAATAAAATCCTCATTTTATTTTCCTTTCAATTTTTCAGGTTAAAAGTTTCTTGTTTAATCCATACAATTTACAGTGACACCAAATCCACTTAAGGCGGACTGCGTATAGAGATTCTTCTACTTTGCATAATATATCCTTTCGTTTGAGGGGTTTTAGAGATTTGTACTTACGGTTGGTTTGTTACAACGTTGGGGTTGATTGGCTTGCAACAGTTAGATGGTTGTATTGTCAATAAAGACATCCGTCAAAGTAAATTCTTCGATTATCTCGCTGTTGCATTTCTTGCAGAGATAGTGCATGTGTATCGCTTCGATACCTAAAAAGTCTTTGCCTGTAAATTCTCGCTCATCGCAACCTGCACCGCATTCTGGGCAGCTATCGTTTACATCTGGCGCAGACTTAAGAGCATCTTTCAGCATTGCAATTTCTTCTGCAAATTGCCGGGCCTGCTCACCGCCGATATCTAACGTATCTAAGATTTGCTGACAGACATTTCGCAGTTTTGTACTGGGTGTTTCGACAGGGTTATATTTGCCAATAGCCTCTTTTGCCTGCTGTATCTCCTCAACATCATCAAGGTTTATTTGATTGTCTAATCTGTAGAGCAAATCCGTCGTATAGGATGTTATTACCTTGCAGGCTTCCAGTAAGTCCGCTGCCGAACCGGTAATTCGCCTCGTTATCAATTCATCCGGCAAATCCGAAATACTGTGTAACGTAATTCGTGTTCTTATCCACTCATTGAGCGTGGTTTTCTGGATGCTCTTAATCTTCAGCCTGATACATCCGCCGACAAATTCAAATTCATCAGGATTGTCGGTGTTATGAACCTGCGGCTCATCACCATCATCATACCATTGCCTGAAATAATCTCTGGCTATCTGCCAGGCATGGTCAATGTTCTCGGCAGCTAATAATTTACTCTGAGAGTATTCCTGCTCACCGTTGTATTCAGTTGCTTGTACTTCAAATAGTTTCATGATTGATCTCCCAATTCATTGGCAATAATATCCCCCAGGGTTTGTTCCAGATTCTGTCCGCTGTCTTCGGCTAACTCTCGAAGTCTTATCATCTGGTTGTAGCCAAGTTCTACCGAGAACAGCCTTTCGTTCTCATCATTTTGCGCGATAAACATAATTCACCTCACTTTCCCTTGCCTTTCAGTCAAAAACGGACAGGCCTTAAGCCACAATTTTATTCGATACCACAAGGAGGGTATTTCATAGTATTCAATAACATCAGGATCGAAGTATTCCGTACCACAGTACCTGTCAATAATGTCCTGGGCAAAAGCCTGCTGCAGTACAGCATTATCTTTTACCTCGTCCGGCAAAAATCCTTGTCCACCGGTAACATTTACTGTTACATGCATTTTTCAGTCTCCTTTCGAAATTTACTGAGTTATATTGTTTTGGGCCTGTAGAGTCTGCAGCACGGCCTCTACATCCGCCCTGGCTCGCTCCAGAACCCGAATCGCTCCATCCAGGGTGCTTTCGCCACCCTCAACGATCTCAACTACTATGAACCTAAATAAGCTGTCTCCGATGTTTTCTGCGGTGACTTTTGACAATAAGCTCTGTAGGCTGCGGCAGTCCTGATCCGGGTCGATGCCCAACAAGTCAGCCTGTGGATAAGCATCGTAGATTATACGGGCGATATTGGTTTCTTTATTGGTTTCAGTCATGGTTTTTCCCTTTCAGAATTTACAGGGTTTCTGGTTTTCGGATACGCAGTGTATCATTGTGCCGCTCTGCATGTATCCAGACAGGATTCACTACAAAACAAAAGACCTTTCCATTTAATGGATTCGGTGTCTACTTCCTTTTTGCACCAGTTGCATCTCATGCGAGCAGTCTCCTTGGCTTTCCGGTTGTTTTTCATTTTTATCTTTGACCTCACTTTCTTTTTTGAAATTTGAACTTCTGGTTATGTGGCTTATGCCACTTCTTCTTTTACCTGCAGGTGTGTGTTAAGAATCTCGTCCAACACCTTGCCAACAATGTTTATCACCGCAAGACAGGCTCGCTCGATGCTCTTTTTGGATTTCTTGGCATACGATTTGATATACTCATACGAAAACCCAAGATTAGCTTCAGGACAATACAGCTTGCTTAAGGTTGCAGCTGTAAGTTCAGCAATAACCTCCTGGCTCGGTACCTGACCGCCCTTGAGCTTGCCTGCAATACGGTGGTGTGCGGCATGAGCAAGTTCGTGGAAAAACACCTGGATTTCGTGACTTGCCAGTACAATCCTTTTAGACTCACCCTGGTAATAGCCGTAGTATCTGCTGGCAAAGGTTTGGTAGCTTACTGATAATCCGAACTCTTCCGCAACATCAACTAATGGCGGAGGACTCGCCGGTTCATAAGGCAGCGGTTCGCCATCTGTATCTTCAGCCCTGAATACAGGGATAGCGAAAAAGCCTACCACTATAATTTTCTCGGTCTCCTGGCCGTTCTCATCGGTCTCTTTAACCGTTCTGGCCTTCGGCCCTAAGATATGAAAGGCCTTGGCTCCCTTGTTGACCTTGCGTCCGGCCTCCTGCCACTGCCGGAAACCCCTTGCATCGGATGTATCTGCCAGACACTGCAGAACCTTATTGCTCCAGCTCCATTTTGCAGATGGAATACCGGCCTGTGGCGGTATGGTTGCAACCGCTAACGCTTTCGGAATATTGCCTTCCTTGAACAGATCAACAATCCGCTGCAGACATACACGTGCTTTCTTTGAATCGTTCATTGTTTATCACCTCAAAAAAATGGGTATCTGTTTGGTACTTAGACAAACAGATACCCTGATTAATATTTGTGATTTAACGCTGCCTTAGCCGGCTTTCTTCTTTTGGGCTAACCGCTGACATCTTTTACAGGGTCTTTTTGCGTACCTGAAGTATTTGACCGGCAGACAATACTCGCCTTTTATTCGACCGCATAAGGTCTTGAGCCTGTTGTCAGGCGTTGTGCAGTGTGCGGTTTTTATTCTTTTCTTTACCTCGGTGTTGCCTCGTTCCACGAAGATTTCTTTGAGTCTCTTTTTGACCGTTTGAACACCTTTACTGTCAAGCAGTTCCAGAGCATCTTTGATTGCCTCTTTTCTTGTAGATGGTCGCTTCGTTATAACTAAGCAGCCGGTCTGAAGCTCTATAACACTCCAGTAATTGGAAGAGGCTATCTGGTCTCTGGTCAGACCAAAAGACAGACCTTCCCATGTGAACAAATAACCCTGGCATTTTGTTCCGTCCGCTGTCCCGAATTCGATTTTATCCATTTCTATACCTCACTTTCTCTAACGTTCAAAGAATCATCTTGAATTGCTGATATGGGTTCTCTGGTGGGGTAATCGGATTGCCTTCTTCATCTTCATAATCGACCTGGTCGCCGGCAATAAACTCCTGCTTCGTGCAGATAAATTTGCCAGCGGTGTTTTTCTCAAACGTTTGGATCACGAATCCAACCGTTATTTTATTAAACTTTTCCATAACTAATCCTTCCTTTCATATTCTGATAGTTTCTTCTTTAACTCCGGTGCCGTTTCAATAAGCGCCGCAGCTTCCTGGCTGAACACATCAGCGATAATGTCACCGTTGCCATCTACAATAGTTGCAACGGCAAACTGGTTGGCCAACTGCGTTTTGTCGTTGTAAGGTACAGCCTTCCAACTCTCTTCAACTGAGAAACCGCAGGTCTTCAAAAATGCCTGGCGGTCGAAAAACCGATTCTCAGACTTGAAGTAATCGGCAAGTTCATTGGCCGTTCGCTTTATGCCATCATGCCAGCCCCTGTCGTAGTCTTCGCCGGTGAAACCATCTCCGACCACTCCTTCTATAATCTGTGCTATCTTTTCAAACATGATTGTTTTCCTTTCATTAAATTCTCAGTTCACTGAGAAAATTCTTCGCAAACTCTCTGTCATTTTTGGCACGTTCGAGACTGACACCAAGAAGCTTGAGCCTCTCAGTGACGTCATCTTCAGTCTGTTTCAAAATTATGCTTCGGTACTTGCTATAAACCTCCTGCATAGCAGTATTGAGGTCATCGTAATCCATCGTTGTTGTGTGATTACAAAAGTGCTCAAAAAAACACTGTGTGTCCTCACCGGCTTCAAAGTATGTTGAGTAAAATCCATCTCTTGAGTAATGTGCGATGAAACCACAGTGTAAATGCAGGTGGTTATACAGCCTCTTTGTAAAATGTTTCCTCTGCAAGCCGTGCTTCAGGAAAGTCTCCCAGTTCTTAAGAACCAGTTCTTTTTCCCTTGCGGTCATGAATTGTGCATCTGTAAACATATTAATCACCTCCTTCTTCATTCTTTTTGAACATCTCCGGCGCAATTTCTTCAAGCGTTTTTGGCTTAAAGTAAAGGTCCCGTTCAATTGGCAATCCCATAGGCCCTCTGACTTCTTCAAGCTCGCTTAACAGGAAGTATCCGAATTCTTTTTCATGGCCAAATACCAACCCAAAAAATCTGTAATCAATTTCATTTAATCCGGACTCATCCAGTACAGGCTCACCCTCCTGAACGTACCAAGACCAGCCTGCGCTTGGGGTGAAGTATTTCGCATAAACAACCGCTTTACCGCCTTTGCCATCCTGACTATATAACGGAGGAAGTGTTTCACGGATATTCTTTGGCAGTAGCTTCATACCGCGGATTTTATCGTTAGCAATTACCTTTTTCGCTCGCTCTACCGCTGTTGTTTCACCAACAGCTACAGCTCTGGTTTCGGGTATTCCTAACTCAGATGCTAATCCACAGAGAAAACCTGCCATATTTTGTGCCTGTTCTTTTCTGCTGATCGGGTCAGATTCACAGGCAGGTATGGGTCTGCCAATTACTTCAAGCTGAACAGGCTCAAGTTCGATGACTACTCTGCCGTTTTGATGTCCATACCACTCTACGTATGGTGCTGATCCGTAGTCATGGGGCGGCAGTCCCGCAGTAATATCACCTGCCTTGCCGGTCTGTTGTAGTGCAAAACCTTCCATGTATTTCTCGGCATCTTCTGGAAAATCTCCTTCATATGCGTCTCCGGTAAAACGGATTTTCGCACCACGAATGTCCCTGTGGAAGTTACCTTCCAGTTCAAAGGTTACCTTTTCTTTCATACCAGTAAATTTCATCCATCCCGTGATCTTGCCAGAATTTCTGTTATCGAGTTCGCCTTCCTGCAAACAACTTGTTGGTCGCCATGCCATGGTTCTCACCTTGTTCCTTTCTTGATAATAAGATGTGTTAATAAACAAAAAGCACATCTCTCGACTTTGAAGAGATGTGCTTTGACGATTGGTGTTGAACTAATTTTAAGCGGATTAGGCAGGTGGTTTTACCACTTCTTTCCTGCCATCTTTGAAGAGAATCTCAAGACTGCTGTCTTCCAGGATAGTTATCTTCCGCCATTTGTTATATAAAGGATAAAGCTCTTTTATGAGCTGCTGTCTTACCGTCTCATATGGGCCAATCAGCTCATTCCAGAACTCATCAAGTTCCTTTTCAAAGTAGTAAAGCTGGGTATCGTAGCTGTCGCCTTCGAGATCGAATCCGCCTATGTGGAACCAGATGTTTTCTGAACTCAGATAGTCTCTTGCGTTCTTTGTTACACATACGGTTTCGTCTACCCAGCGATATTTACCCCTTGGTGATTCTGTCATGACAGTCATATCCACATCCGAACTGAATTTCTTCCCATCGGATGTTTGAACTGTTATGATGAGCTTATCGAAACACGCTATTTCGCTGCAATTAATTGAATGGCGAAGCTTTTCTTTGCCTTTTGAGACCTCAACTTTTGTTACCTTCGGGAGTTTTGTCCAACTGTAGCCCATGTACCCGTTATCGATAGTAATGGGTACAAAAGGTTTTCCGCTAAACTCACCAAGAGCCGAGAGCAGATGGACATTGGCTTCAGCCGTCTCATCTTTCAAATCTTTATTGAAGCACAGATAGCAGTCCTCAAGTTTGAAATCTTTAGGCATAACAACTTCCACAGGCTCGTTATATTCACCCCAGACAAGACCAGCCTTGAACTGGGGCTCAGCCTCCGGCAATTCAATGCCGAGTTCCTTTGCACGCAGGTACTCTTCGTAGTAGAGTGTGTGAGTTTTCTGTCTCTGGAAATATTTGTAATATTCCAGTTCAATAACAACCTTGAGTTGCTCGAAGGCTTGGTTTTCAACTAACCTTGTTCTTGCAGGTAGCATCAACCTTATATCTGTCTGGTCTGCGATATCAACAAGGATTGTAAGGCCCGGCCTGTTCTTGCTCGGCCAGTGATCTATCTGAACAATCTGACCATGAAAATTCACCAACACTCTGCCGTGATACCAAGTCGTAGTCCAGTCCCTGTGATATTTGGATATTTCCTTGGCTACTTCAATCCTGCAGCCGGGATTTTCATAATGCACAGCTTCACCGCTGCAAAACGGCATCGCGTGGCAGTACTTGCCATCAACGATGACTTTGATACCTGCAAATACAGCATGTTTTTCAACAATATCCATATTCCACGGTTTTTCATCCCTGAATTTCAGAATAGTGCCGGTTACTGCTTCGGCGTTCTCTGTTACTTCTACCGGTTTTCCTGTCCAGCCTTCTTTATCGATTATTGTTTTTTTGCCACCGGAAATGATAGTTACTTTCTTAGGTGCCAGACTGAATAATCCAACACCTGCAGGGTCTTCGCCGGCTTCGAGTTTTTCATCCCAGCCGCTGCCTCCTAAGTCCAGCAGCTTCTGGAAATCCTCAATACCAGAACCGTTGTCCTGGACTGTAATCAGTCCATCCTTGTTTGAGATTCTCACCTCTGTTGCACCTGCTCTTCTTGCGTTCTGCAGGATCTCAATTATCCTGCCATCCAGTGTGCCAGTGAATAATCTACTGGCCTTTGTCAGCAATCTTTCGCTAACTTGTGCTTGAATAGTTTCCATTTTCAAATACCTCCAATTCTTTAAAGTGTGATGGCACGCTTCATTTGGTGAGCGTGCCATCCGGTTAAAATTAGTTTTTGACAGATTTTTAGAAATCGCTCTCTCGTCGAGAGTCAACATGCAAAATTACAATAGAGAACTATCTAACAAAAGCTTCGGCTGGCCTTAGCCAATCCGGTTTTCTCGTCGGGGAATCGCTTCATAATGACTCAGGTTTAACCCTGGTGCTTTTATGTACGGTATTCCCGCGGGCAACTCTTTTGTTCAATACAAAAGATGTGCTCTTTGTAGCGTAGATATGAAGAATTAAGCGGGCTTTATAAAGCTTTGCTTTTTGATTCAGTCAGTTTATTTGGATTTGGCTCTGTCTTCAAAGCTTGGCTGCAGGGCCTTTTGTCTCAATGCATATCGTTCTTTGCTTATTCTTATTGCATAGTCCCGCAGTTGTGAGCCGAAAATCTTCTCTATGAACATTATCGTTTCAAACGACCGGACATACGCCTGGCCAAACAGATGCTGGAATCGCCAGCGAACTCCCTGTCTGGTTACGCCAAAGGTCTTGTGTATCTTCTCGCCGTATGTCCCCTTAAGAACCATACTGCTCGGCTCACCAGGCTTGAGCACTACTTTCAGGTCTTTCGAATCCATCAATTTCTTCAACTTCGTCAGAAATTCCTTGTCCTTTGTGGTAATCATCTTTCATCACCCAGATAGTATCATCCTGCTGATAGATTTCGACCAGCCCGGCATGATCTAAGAATATGGTAGCAATAAACTTCCAGATAAGGTCCAGTCGTAGGTTTTCTGCAAGCGGCGGTATCTGTCTTAAATCAACCGGCTCGGTTTCTAAATGTGATTTGATATGTTCCTGGTAGCTGCCAAGATCAAACTTGTCTTTCAGTTCCAGTGCTACAGAAGCTTCAAGGCCGGCAGTCAGGCCGTTTAAGGCATCAACAAGGCCAGGTACTGAATTCAAGTCAGGTACCTTTAGTGCCAATGGTTCAGAGCGGCACTCTGCCAACATTTGTTGTACACGCTGCTTCTGCTCTTTTTTTTGCCGGCGGGATTCAGCCATTTTCCGGCGAAAGTATTCTGTGTCGAATACGATCCCATCAAACAAAAACTTCGAAGTAATTTCACTTCCGCATTCTTTGCATTGATATCTTCTTACTCGCAGTATTGGTACTCCGCTGCAATTCAAGCACCGCTGAAATTCAATCGTGGGATCAAACTCATACCTGCACCTTTTGCACCTGCATCTGCCTTCGGCTAACATCGCCAGCGGTCCCTTACACTTTGGACAGCGGCAACCTAAAAGCACTATGCAATAGAAAAACCTTTTTGCTTTTTGTAGTAATTTTTCTACCGCAGCTGCAACTCCAAAAGCCAACTCAACAATATTAATCGACTCTACCATAGGAACAGAAAGCGTTTTTGCTTCTTGGGTGTAAATCTTCGTCCGCAGTCCTTGCAGAATCTAATCTTTCGCTTCCCCATGGTCTTAGTCTTTCTAATACCTTTACTAACTGTGTTCGTTGAACCACAGCCTTCATAAGGACATCTGAACGGTCTTCCTCGTGCCATAAAGATCACCTCCTGCGATACCTTCAAGAGGCCTGACTATATAAATGTATGCTTTTACCGGTAAGTAATTATTTGCAGGAAAAGGATTAGTTTTAAGATGACCGTCTCAAAACATTATTCCAAAATTTGGATGAAGAAATACCCTCGGTCCTTTTGTGTTTTTGATGTCTTTAGTCCTATCAAAAATTATCCTTTAACACAGAGATCTTTTGACTAAAATTATTCCTTCTTATCCACCTCACAAACAACAATTTGTGGATAATTTTCATACCTTGTGGTTTTATACTCTACGTCCTTTTTGAATGCTTCTGAAGATCTGTAAACATCACACAGCCTTTGGTCAGCCCCAGCACTTTTTATCCGTTCCCATTGAGCCTTCCGCCTGTCCAATGATTCTACATATTCATAAAAAACCGGGGTAGATGTATTGGGCCCAACTCTTTTATAACAGTTGCTGACTAGATAAACCCCTGGTGGTAGCTTCGAATAAAACTTTTTTGTAAGTTTGTGTCTGCAAATAAAGTCTTTTGCTTCCATGACACTGCTTCCAAATAAAACATTAAGCTCAACAGACATTATATCCCAATCCTGCGGAAAAACAAATATCGTCTTTAATTCTATTCGTGCGGAAAAACCCGTGCGAATTACATGGGCTCTCTTGTTTGTAAAACACCTTTGTACGGCGAAGTAAAAGCTCGCCGAAAAACGAAACAATTAAATAGTAGTAGCGCCACCAGGTCTCGTATGAGACTTGGAAATCCCTTCGAAGACCTGGGCATAGGCCGGTTCTTTGAAACCTTACTGCCGGATTTCGTATTAGCTTTCGCTTTTTTTACTTCTGTTTGCTATGCGGTCCTCGGCAAACGTTTCGGCCAGCAGAGACCTGCCATAGCAATGTCAGCGACAATCGGCTTTGCCCTGTCTGTAGGTCTTGTCTGGTGGGAACAGGCAAATGGCTTTTCAATAAGGAATTTAGGGCCTATTGCAGTAGGTTTTGCGATCATCATCTTAGCATATGTCATGTACCATGCTATTGGCCAGGTCGGCGGCTCCTGGGCAGGGGCAGGAATAGCACTCGGGGCAAGTATACTGGTTGCCAAAGTGCTCGGACTAAAGATACCGCTTGATAGTGAAGTTGTTTTAACTGTGATGATAGTAGCCTTGATCGTAGGGATACTGTCGTTTATGTCCCACCGTCATTCCAATTATCCGAAACTGCAATACAGTCGCCCCTTTGTTAGGGATATTCGACATGACATGAGCGACCTTTACAGGGACAAACATCTGTCTAATCGCCTGGCAAAAAAGATGCGTAATATTCGCCACGAGGCTGAGACACTCGATGAGCATCCTGAAGAAGCAGGAGAGATTTTACAGCAGCTGAGAAAAATCCTTCCCGCCGAAGGCTGGCTTACCCAGAGGATGGCACAACTGCGGGCAAAGGCACACAGGATCCGAAACGGCCATATCGCAAGACTAAAAGAAACCCGTCATTTGGTTGCCAAACTGCCGACATCAGCCAAGAAAAAAGTGTCCGCCGAATTAGCTGACCGCTACAGACATATCATCGGTATCGATACCCGCCTGCAGCGACTCGACAGGGCGGTTGCTGAAATCGAACGTCGTATATACGAGCTAACCAACGAGGCCCGGAAATACACTGCTCAGTCCAATCCAAAAAAAATGCACGATGCCATCAAGGCAGCTGAAAAACTTCAACGCCATAACAGCAGGCTTTTTAAGATAATCGTCCGCACCGAAGGTAAGCTCACCAGGGCTGCCATGCGGGTGGTGGATAAGACCAAGGAGGTTGATAAAAAATGAAGACAAAAACACAAGACCACGATCTTGAATATTACATGGGCAAGTTGGAGCCGGAGTACGAATCCAAAGGCCAGGAAACAATAGGCCATATGCTTGATGAATACCATATCCCGTTCTTTTATAAAAGCCCTATACTGGTCTGGGAGGATGGCGAGCGTCGAATTAAACGGCCTGTTTTTACCCTGTCTACTTACAATAATACAGTGATTGAGTATACCCCTCTACCTGATGAGGCTGCCAGGGAAGATAGCCGTGTCTACAAGGAAAATCGCATAGCTGCACTGTTCCTGCAAGATTCTGACATAACCGGGCCTGACTGGCAGCAGAAACTCTATGATAAGCTCGAAGAGATATACCATCAGCCACATAAATTTTCGATTGACAAGTATCAGCCATCCTAACTTATATCAAACCAGGTAAGCTGTTCAATATGTGGTGATTGATTTCGTTCGGTTGAATCAGTGGCTTTTTGACATGCAGTGACAGCGGCAGGAGATGTGGCGACAAGAATGATTCTGTCAAAACCTGCTTTCTTTATTTTAGCCAGATTGCCTTTGATATTGGATTTACCTGTTTCTACTTCAACGGCTATTTTTTGGCCTTTCCCTTCTGCAAGCAGATCTATTGCACCGTTTCCTTTTACAGGATGCTCACTTGATACATCGTAGCCTTTCGTCTGGAAATGTTTTGCCGCACGACTGACCCAGAACGAATGTTCGAGACTCTCGCGGGGCCGGGGGCCGGTTTTAATTCCTGCGGCAGAGCAGACCGAACGGCCGGGGTCTGTTAACTGATACAAAACAACCTGGCCGGATCGGGTAGCGATGGTGACCGCTTCTATTATACCGGCAGAGGCCAGGTGCTGACGAATGGCATTGCCGCGACGGCGGGACAGATGCAGTCTGTGGTATCTTGATACCGTTGTTGATAACGGCCGGGTGGCAATATCAGCTAAGAATCGTAATTCTTCACGATTTATAGTTTTACCGGGAGGTACTGGTATGGAATCAGAAACTTTGTTTGATTTATTTATTAAAGACTTGTCTATCTTAGTTTGTGATTCCTTGGGGGATGGTGGGTGGGTTATATTATTGTTTGTTGTTTTATTCTTGTTAGTTTTACTATCTGATAGGGGAATAGGTGAAACTACTTTTATATCAGAATACTCTCCTTCTTTTGAACTGGTATCGGTGTAATAACATGCCATTCGGTTCTTAACCGCCTTGTCCGAGACAGAGCCCTCTCTGACAGAGCAAAGGGGGATTTTAACTAAAAATGGCTCTGGATGTTCATCTGCTAATCGAACAACGGCGCTGCCGACAGGTAAGGTATTAAGTGATTGTTTTTGTTCATCGGTCAGGTTCATAGCTGACGCTATGGCCTGTACGTCACTGCGTAATTTCTGGCTTAAGGCTATTGTTGCATACGAATTGGCAAAGGCAACCTTAGATAGAAGGCTCGCAGACTGATCTACGAATACATAACCCAGTCCGTACTGCCTGACCATCCTTATCGAAGTTTCCAGTATGGACTCTTTCGCCTCCGAGGCCTTCTTTAATAACAGGTTATGTGCTTCTTCTATTATGATAATATTGGTTAGTTTTTCCTGCGGTCCCTGTGCGAGACGATAACGGTACAAATACAGCGTCAACGCCTCAGAGAACATAGTTCTATCCGATGAGCCTGATAATCCATCCATCTCCAGAACCACATTATGGTTCATAAGCTCAACAACGTGACTGTTATCCTGGGTATTTAATACGGATCCGAATTCACCGTAGGTCATCGCCAACAGTATTCTCTCAGCCGAGGCCTGCCACATCGCAGCCCTGCCTCTAAGCTTGACTGTCCTTAGCCATGCCAATAGATGCTGGATCGTAGGCCAGCAGGTTTGTGTTTTATCGAAAATACCAGCCTTTGAATACAAATGGTCGAGACCGGCAACTAATAAGCTGATAACTCCTTCACCGCCGAAATAAGCGCTGGCAATTACATCCACAATCAGCTTGATCCAGATATGGGGCTCGCAGCCAGGTGGTGGTATTAAGGGATTGAATCTGAGCGGTGAAACATCCCTGCCGACAGTGTAAACCCGCAGCTTCGGATATAGTCCCATCAGGTCCCGGTAACCTCGCTTCCAGTCCAGGGCAAGAACTTTTATTCCCTGGGCCATAATACCATCCATCAGTATAAAGGTAAGATTAGTTTTGCCCGAACCGCTTCTGCCCGCTATCAGGAGATGCTCTTTTAGACGTGGGCTCTTCAAAAAGAACGGATACATCTGTTTGTTTGCATACGAGATTGTACCTAACCTGATATCACCGGATTTGGCGAACTTCATTGCCGGAGGCGGAAAAGGCGAGCGGTCCAGTTCGTAATTTGTGCCTAAATGTTTTGCTGCTAATAACTCCAGTGTTTGCTCGATGTCGGCTTTGCCATCTGCATCAGATTCAGCTAAGTATACAGACCACAGCCTGTCTACCTTTTTACCTAAAACAGGCTTTAAGTTACGACATAGCTCCTGAATTCTAGTGATCAAGGCCCATCACCTTTTTTGTCCTCAAGGATAGAGACCTTTCTATAGGCAGACAGGTAATTCTGGGCCTGCTCAGGCAGCAGAAGTTTTAATTTTGATATATCACGCCAGAGGTTTACACGTTCTTCTCTTTGCTCGCTGTACAAATTATTCAGCCTTTTCTGAGCTGAATACTCAACCTTGCTGGTTGTCGGCCCGTGGTATGCCCGATGCTCGAAAAGAGAGTTTATGGTCGCACATTTGGCCTTCTCGAGTTCGTAGATATTGCTTTGGTAAACTTCGTGACGATTGCGTATCTGCCCGATGAGATCATCCAACCCTAACCAGGATGTGTTTTTTCTGTCGGAAATAATCGCTGTCTCAGGCTCGCCCTTAGGTATTGAAAAATAACCGTTACGAACAACATCTTCCACTGTTTGCGGTACAGGCCAGGAGCGTCTGACAGACAGATCAGATGAGAAATCGTATGAACCAGCAGGTCCATAGTTTAGCCCGGCCAACAGGTCTTTCTGATGCTGGTGGTATTGTTTGGAGAGACCCGATTCGTAAAAGTATATCACATAGTTGTAATCTGTTCTTTTTGGAAGTTTTATTCGTTCGTTTTGGTACATTTTACCACCTCGGGTTCTCTCCTGCTCAGTGGTAATATGTACTTATATTTAAGCTTTACGGTTTTCGTCGCTACTTGTCGGTGATGGAGGAGGGTGATGAAGGGATGAGGATGGGGGGTGCCGGGGGGAAGGAGAAGGGATTGTAAATAGCAACCTTTATATAGCTGCTGCGCTTCCTTCTTGCCGGTGATAATCATGGGTGAACTAAAGGACCGTATAATCCGTCTTATTGAGCAAGATGCAGCTAAAAAGGTATCACAGCTGTCCGGCGAGTATGTTCGGGCTAAATCAGGGCAAAAAGAGGCCATCTGCGATGCGATAGAGGTCGAACGGTGTGTCGCCGAGAGCTGTCAGGAATGCCTGGGCTAATAACAGTATATTGTCAATCTCTGCCGCCGGCTTCACAGGTTCCTGACCGAGGGTCAAAATACCAGCATTCTGAGCAATCTTTAATACATCCGGGTATGTTTTCATCTACAACTATTTCAGTCATCTAAGATACCTCCCAGAAGCTGTTTCTGTTCCTGCAGCTTTTCCTTGAGCTCCTGAATGAATTTGTTGTCCCAGTTCTCAAGGCAGAACCTGATCAGCCTTTCCTTGAGCAGGCTGTTTTCTTCTGCCTTTGCCCGCTCCTGGGGTGTGTCGTCCTTGAAGATATATTCATTCAGCTCCTCTATACCATCTTCCGTGTCCTCCCAGACTTCCCAATTGTCCCTATTACAGAGAGCTAAGGTCTGGCCGTCGCTTTCGATGAAATTTACATAAAACTTCCTGCCATTGTGCAGGATTGTCCAGTCCCTTGATATCTGGTTTGCTTTTAGTTGCATTTTTAGTACTCCGGCCAGAATGCCTTATTCATCAGGCAGCGGCACAATCAAACTCATACACTGCAGACATCGAAGGCTCTGCTGCTCAGACACCTTTGAGACAATAACACTCATCCCGCATTCAGGGCACTGGATAACGCCGGTCTGCCTGCATATAAGCCGGCCCTGCTCGCTGTCGAAATCAACATAGTTGTGCGGGTTCTCAATGTCCCTGAACTGGGCCAGCCGTAAATCGGCAAAATACCTT
>Ga0114918_10001652_pt1 | contig 19943 bp, 21 predicted proteins | sample LantaG_FD_87015 | JGI IMG/M metagenome (GOLD analysis project Ga0114918, IMG submission 87015) | Deep subsurface microbial communities from Baltic Sea to uncover new lineages of life (NeLLi) - Landsort_02402 metaG | ecosystem: Environmental > Aquatic > Marine > Oceanic > Sediment | place... | reverse complement strand
TTCAGACCACAGAATGCTACCAAGTAACAGAGCGACAGCGTCTAAGATTCCATTAGCTATTCTGTCCCAGGTAGATTCTTCTTCAGACGCATCCTGGCTGTAGTGTTGCCCAGCAACAGCTACACCCCAAGCAGCCCTTGTCAACTTCATAAGCTTAGGAATGTTGAATGACTTAGCCGCGTCCTTCGCCTCTTCGTCCATGCCTAAAATACTAGCTAAGATTCCTCTTATTCCTGTTACAAGCTCGTTCTTAAGAAGATCGTTTATAGATGTAGCAAAGTTTGCTAACGCCTCAGTTACGTCAGGAGACGTCTCGTTAATGTCATCGACATATCCATCCATTCCTCTTATGATATCTTCGAACATTGCTTGTGCTTCGTCAGTAGACTTGATAAGGTTGGTTAAGTTTGTAAACAGTTCTAAAACATTCTCAGTGTCTCTTCCATGCTTAGTAAAGAAGTCAGCTAATGGTCCAAGTATCTGATTAGACATTGTAGACATAGGTTCAAGCATACGTTTAATTAGATCGTTAGTAACAGTCGCTGATAGACCGGTACTGCCAGCGGTAAAGCCAACAGATCCACCAGCGGCCATTTTGCGACCAGTCTTCCATGTGTCCATAATAGCTTCATTTATCCATGGAATATCCATCATCCAGTTAGGAACAACAAATTCTCCTGGTTCAAGCATGGCCGGTACAGTGTCACCAGATCCAGTGCCGGGGATAAATCCACCTTTGTTCATGCCGAAGGCGCGTTCGAGAGCAGAGTCTGCTGAGCGGGCTACCCCTTGGCCAGCATCAAACAATCTCTCTATCCAATTAGCTGGGTTCCATGCGCTACCAGAGTATTCTTTGTCTACGGCATCACCGGAAACATCGCCAATACTGTTATCAACATCCCACACAACTTTCATCAATGCTTGTACGCCGATAGCAAAGGCATATCCAGCTCCAGCTGCAATAATGGCTACACCGGCACTGGCACCTAATGCAAGAGCTAACGCGCCACCAAGCAATCCACCAAGAATCTTAGTTATCAGATCGAGAGTGTTGCCTTCCCCGCCTGTTATATTTCTGATAGAGTTTGTAATATCCCAAGCCATAGCAGCAATAGCTACTATAGGCAGAAGTTTTAATACTCCGCCTGATGGTTTGACGCCAGCCTTCATTGTCGTAGCTAGCATACCAAATAATAGTTTGCCAACACCAGCTGCTCCAGCACCTAATAGAGCAGTTGCGAGTAGTCCGTTTTCTCCAGCCCATGCTTTGACAGAGTTAGCCATGTCGTCTTGTCCGAGCATTTCTAGACCCCAGGTTATTGGAGCGAACAATTTAGGAGCAATTGATCCGACTAGTTCCCTGATGCCAAACAAGTTCGTTTCCCAAGCAGCATACAGCAAGTAAGCCGCGGCGATTAGCCAAATTATAGGCTTGGTAAGCAGCGTGAACGATTTGTATAGCGCATATACTAAACCAACAGCAGCTGTTATCTTAATGAATCCCTTAATGAAGTACATAAGCTCTTCTCTGTTCTTACTTATCCAGAAGGCTAATGTCTTGACAAGAGGAACTAACGTGTCTCTAATAAACAGAGCCATGTCATGCATGAATACTTCCGCCGCGACTGATCCAAGGTCTAATAGTCCCGTGCTTAATACTCCAAGCTGGAACGCTATAGACTCTGTTTGTTTACGGAATGCCTCTTCTGCCGCTCCAGCAGCATGCGCCATTCTTTCTTGATCTGTCGCAAAATCCATTGCTGCGTCAGTAGCCAACGGAAGTACAGCAGTAATAGCACGAACATTCGAGAATAGTTTTTCAAGTCCAATGCCCGTCTTATCTGCCTCTTCTTTTACCAGCAATAATGACTCAGAAAAATGTTTCTCTTTTAGCATAGCAAGTCCGGAAGAGTATCCAAGCTTCTTGATGATCTTTTCCAGTTCAGCAGAAGGACGCATTAGCTGCATATGGCTCTGTCTTAGCGACGTGATAGCCCAGTCTGTCGCAAGACCGCGCCTCGTTAAGGTAGCAATTGCAGCAGAAAGCTCTTCGATAGTAGACCCAACAGGAGCGGCAACAGCCGCAAGACGACCGAACTGCTGGGCAAGCTCATGCATCGTAGTTTTTCCATGCTTGATCGTCGTGAACATGATGTCGTTGATGTGTGATGTTTCAGACGCCTCCTTGTTATAGGCGTTCAAAACAGTCGTCATCATGTCTGAAACTGTGAATACATCACTAAGTCCTGCAGCAGCACCCTTGAGAGATTCCTCTAGGATTAAAAACGCCGATTCTCCATAGAATGTAGCAGAATATATCTGATACATAGCCTTCAGGCTTTCGCTTGCAGTAACGTCATAGTCCATCGCCAGGTGTCTTACACGGTTACCAAGCTTTTCTATCTTCTCTCCAGTGTAGTCAGTTAGTGTCCATACGTTATGCAGTTCCTTGTTGTAGTTGACGTATTCTTTTGTAGCGGCCCTTATTCCCCTTATCGTGGCGTAAATGACAGACGCGCCAGCAATCGCCGTGATAAGACGGCGAGAACTGACAGCCATTGTGTTTAAGCTTTTAGATGTTGTTTGCGCGGACTTCCCTAAAGCCTTTGTTGCTTTGTCGGCAGAAGATGTTGTAGTAGCAGTAGCGGTAACTTCTAGCTGGAGTTTTCTCAGGACTTCGCTAGCCCTGTCTTCAGCACGAACGATAAGAGTCAGTTGTTGAGCCATTCTTTACTCCATGTATGTATTAAGTCTAATTCTTCTGACGCTTCTGATTGTAGAGCCTGCTGTCTTTGTGTGGCTAGTTAGCACTCCGTCTACTAATTTTGTATATCCTAGGACTACTCTAGTTCCTGTATAGTCACTTGATTTTTTCCTGATCCACACATTTTGTATTCCTTCAGGCGGCACTTTCCACACATCGTATTTCCCAGGCTTAGAAGAAAAGTATTCAATCACATACTTTCTGCTACTTGTCTCTTCCAGGGATTTTCCCTGACTTTGTTTTTTTGTGTTTTTCATTTTCAATAGACGATACCTCTGCACTAATCACATGCATAGCATGCACGTAGACAGACGGTTGCGTCATAATCCCTCCAGGATTTGGCAAGAACCCAGCTTTGTAATGATTGTACATTGAGTACAAGAAAAAGTGATTTATGTCTAAATAATTAGCAGGACATCTGTCTAACTCTATCGTTTGCTGGTCAGCACCTCTGCCTATCTTCAAAGGGTATTTGTATTTCAACTCAGTAGAGCAATGGCGGGTATCGAAGACACTCCGACACCCGCCTTTGGCATTGCATTCTGATGTGTGAAATTTACCATCCCTTTGATGGACGGTGTCAACCAGCAAGATTAGTTTTTTACGTCTTCTTCTGTAAGGGTAGATCCTTCGATGATGACGTTGGCTAGTTCAGTTCGAATTTCTGATTCAAGCCATTTAGCAAACCAGTTCTTTAGGGAGTTGGACGGAGCTTTCGGTCCTGGGTATTCAACTTGGTTCCCTTTACTGTCTATCAAGTTGCTAACGCTAACGATTCCGTGGCGAAGGATATCAAACTGTAGTTCAGTTCTTCCACCTGCAACGTCAACAGAGACACTGGCGTTCTCCATAGCTTTTTGATATCCGCCTTCTCCGCCACCAACTAATGATGCGCCTTGCATATTGATCTGCGGAGATACTCTTGCTTCTAAAGCTTGTTGTATGTCATAAGTAAGACCTCGTAATACCCACGTTGTCTTCTCTTCTTCTGCAACTTCTCTGTCGTCCATAAGAACGTATTCGAAATCAGCAAACCTGTCTACTACTCTCATTATTCCCTCCTACGGGTTATTGTATTACGCTGCTGCTGCTGCACACGTAATTGTTATTTCGTCGTTCCCTGCAGACTGAGCGAGCCTGAATGGGAAATCAAAGATCCTTGTTCCAGACCTATCTCCAGGAGATATGTTCATAAGTTGTGTCTTCGGTAGCGAGAACGTAACTGTCCCAACTGCGTCACCTACAACATAAGAAATCGCTGTTGCTGTTCCTGCCGCAAAAGCAGTCAAGAAAGCAATATCGGCTGTTGTGGTAGCGAGAGGGTTGAAAGACCCATCTCCGTTTCTCTTGGTGATATCTATCCCTGCGATTCCATAAGCCCTAGCGTCATCCATCGTAGGTCTTGCGTACAATTCGTTATTCAAACTGAACGACAAGGATTCAACTTCCGGAGCATCGCTTCCCCAAGCCAATGCCTGGTTAATAGCTACTAATGGTTTCCCACCAAATTCCGTGCATGTTGTTGGGAAAGTGGAATCTGTGAAGCCACCGCCGTACAATCCTTGGAACGTAAATGACAACATGACTGGTTCACCGGCAGTAAAGGTAAACGAAACGTTTCCTCTTGCGCCAGTTGACTTCCATAGCTGATTGTCTAGATATGCCCACAAGGTTACAGAACTTGCCTCAGCTGGATATGTCGTGTACGGTGTGTAAACACCTGACGTATCATATGCAAAACCACATGCCTGTAGCAGCGGACCACAAGGTAACGTCAGCGGTGACGCTAATGATGCCTGCAGTTCATAATCAAACGTAATATCCATGTACTGTCTTCCTAGAGTACCTTCTCTAGGAGACATTGAGCAGTCTTGTCCTTGCGTGTCATTCCACGATGTGTTAGGTGCTACACTTATGTTATGCGCTGCAATGAAATTCTCTGTGTTTGTTGGAGCAGCATCTGTCCCGTAGGCGGCGAGTGTTTCAATCTTTGCAAGTACTACAGTTTTCTCAGTTAACATCTTCTTTCACCTCTGCGGGTTCTTTGACATCTTTTACTGCATCTTTCTTTACGTCTACGACAACTTTCCTTACTTCTTCAGTAGGTTTCGTTTGTTTTTGCTTGGGCGGCTTATAGGGTCCGCCGTAAATAATAGGCATTTCTTCCTCCTATAATGTCTTATCAACTCTTGCTTCTGTTAGTACCCATACAGATCCTAGGTAAGCCGCTTTGTCTTCATCTCTTGTTGCGCGAGTATAGTCGATCCTTATGTCTGGACCGAACATCGTGATGTAGTCCCTTCCGTAATCGCTTCCGTTAAACTTCTTCATGAACTCAACGATTGCATCTCCGTATCGAGACTTCTTTTTGTCTAACATTGTTGGGTTCTGGTCTATGATCAACATAACCACAGCAATTTGATTCTGTGAAACAATCCTGTATCCTAATGATAGCCTGTCGTTAAGCTGTTGCGAAACTCCAAGGATCATACATACTGGATACTTATTGAAGACAGTGAAGTTTGGATCATAATCCCAGGCATACTCTGCTGGAACAGGCAGTTCTAGCGTCTCTCCGTATTGCGTAAGGTATCCATCTAGTATATCTTCAATGTTCGCCTTAAGCTTTTGTTCTAGCTCATATTTAACCGCTTCCATTACTCACCTTCAAACCCCATATCTTGGATAGTTGCGGACTGCCATTTTCCAGACCTTGCCGCGATAAAGAATGCATATTCTTCCATCATCCTAGCCCATTTCCCAGCTGTTCCTGGCGGTGGGTCAATAAGCTCTCGGACCTTGTTATGCCCTAACCCATACTGATGAGCGTATGGATAATGATATCCTCTCTCACTTGTAACTGCTGTGCCTAACTCTAATTGCATAGGACTAAAGTTGGCAATGCTCCCTTTAGCAGATGAGGTTGTCAGCGACGCTTTGGTGTGTCCGTACAGGACCATCAGCGGCCTTCCAGGAGCAACTCTTTCTTTCCATCTCGCGTACGAATCGCTCAATGGTTCCCATTGCTTGCGACCACCCATAGCATATTGGCGGCTCATCATCTCGTAGAACGACTGCTGAATCTGTCTCCATACTGGAGTAAAGTCCCTTACGCGAGATGCAGTTTCGTCGAGTTCTTTGATAACCTTGTCAGCACCAGTTATCTCAAACGTCAGAGAAAACACTAGTACTCGTCGTCCATCGCATGAATTGGATCATAGTTAATTCCGCTGTCTTCGAGGAATGCACTTCTTATGTCTGTGTCAGAATCGCTCGTAAGATCAGTTGCATCTGGCAGGTATCGCGGAGACTGCTCAATCTTTATTTTTCCGTCAAGAAATCTTCCCCAGAAAAGGTCTTCTCTTGGAGAAAGACCCATAACATTTCCGCCGTATGCAGCCTGTGTCCTGGCGCAAACACCGTCCAGTATTATGTTTCTTACTATCTTATACGAGACAGGATTTAGCGCAGACGTAGGGATTGCTAGTCTAGCCACATTGATGCTTCCCTTGACTTCAGCTTCAATATCATCTATAAATGATTCAACCTCGGCTGTAGAAGGCTGACTAGATTCACTGAACTCTATGTTTAGGACAGATCCAACGTCTCTACGAACTAGAAAATCACCCATCGTATACTCCTGGTTTGCATTTATCTACTTACACTCGGTTATATTAGCCAATTACGCATATGCCTGAACTGCTATGCCATCAGATGGACGTAGACATTTACTGTCTCAGCAGGAGTGTCTGTTGCCGCGTCAGACTTACAGCGAATGAGATAGAACAGAAATCCATCAGTGGTTGTACCATAGACAGAACTTGCTGCTGTTGCAGTAATAAACGTCCCAATTAGGAACACTCCGGCATCGCCAACCTCAGAAGTAAGAGAAGGGCATCCATAGATCGTTACAGTGATGTCTTTATTAGTCGGGTTATCGACACCATAGGTTAGTTTCGATTTTCCAAAAGGGTTGAATATCATCGCGTGGTAAAGCGCGTCTCCGCCTTCGTAACTTCCAGTTATCAATAGAGGCATCTGAGATTGTTCGGCTCTTGTACTCTCGCTTGAAATTGTCGGGCTTATTACTGCATCTGCCATCTTATGCTCCTATTATTCGCCTACAATCTTTAGATACAGATCAATGTAGTCAAACGTAATCTTGTTCTGTCCATTCAATGTCTTCAGTGACTCTTTGATCTTGTTGAAAACAATCTCATCAAGTTGGAACTCTCGGACACTAGTAGCCGTTTCTGACCATCGAGTTTCACCGGTGTTAGGATCAAACTTAAGATCAATCTCTTTTAATTCCTCGGCATCAAATCCAATATCGTCAAGCGTCTTTCTAAGCACCTTCATTAGAATGATGTCGCCTGTGAAGCCTTTCATAATCTGTAGCAGCACTATCCGTTCTTTAATCGTTAATTCAATATTCATTTTCCCTCCTAGGGTATTAGTCTGCAGGGTTATATCAGCACGATACAACCCTGCAGGATTATTTTTATTCCAGTTATTGCTATGTAATCGCTGACCAGCTAGTCGTTCCGGTACACACGTAGATGATGGTAGCCGCGTTAGTCGTGCCAGTACGCAGGTAAATCGATCCATCTACACCGGTTACAGATCCGTTAGGGTCTGCTGATCCAGTGATAATCAATGCTCCGCTAGAAAGCAGCACATCTGCTGAAGAGATTGTCTGATTATCTAACTTGATACCATATGTGGACGTTCCACCAGATAGTTCATATCCGGCAGTTAAGTCTCCATAAAGAATGATACCGTAGTCAATTGACTGGTAATCTCCACCAGAACCGTAGTTATGAGCAGAAATCAATGAAGACTTTGCTCCTCCGGTAAGAACAGCAGTTTGCTTAACATTAACGTACAGCCCAGTAAGCTCTCCTCCAGTGACGGTAACCGCATTGTCTGCAAAGTAGTTCTTGACAATCAATCCAGCGGTAGTCCCACTGTAGGCTGTAGCAGTAGCAAGGGTCGTCTTTATGATATGACCATTCACTGCCCCTGTAGGAGGGCCGTAATCGAAGTCACACTTACCAGCGGAATCAACATCTCCAGAAATTGTAACTCCGTCAAGCGAGATAGGTCCGACAAAGTCGAAGCTATTGGCTGTCCAGGTTACTGTTGGGCCAGATCCAGTATGCGTGATTGCCGTAACGCCTGTAACTGCGGTTGTCGCAATCGACATGTATACTGCTGCATCTGATCCAAGCCTGTTGTCGGGAGACTCAAGACTTGCAAATGCAGCACTTACGCCTCGAATAGAAGTAGATCCATCCAAAACCACAGTAGCGCCATTTACGTCTAGGTCACCAACAAAAGCGAGAGAGTCTGCAGTCCAGGTTACCGCAGGTGCAGTACCAGTGTGAGTAATGGCTGTTACGCCAGTAACCAATGTGGTAGCAACCTGCATGTAAATTGTTGCGCTTACTCCGAACCTGTTAGCTGGAGATTCTAAGCTAGTAAATCCGGCACTAACAAGTCTAGATGAAGTAGATCCATCTAGAAGCATAGTAGCGCCGTCCACACTAAGGTTACCAACCATGATAGACGCTGCACCAGTTCTAATACCCTGGGTAAAGTCTACATAGTTATCAACTGTATCCGTAAAAGAACCGGTCATGGAAGCTGTGCCGGAACGTAGAGGCCATCGACCTCTTAGTTTCCTGTTAGATCTCATGTGGTCCTCCTTACGCTACGGCTGCGTCGATGTAGTATCCTACGTCAGCAGCAACAACCTTGAAATCAAGGACGTTGCCGGACTCGATATATGTAGCCTCTTCAGGCTCATCGTACCAAGTTCGTACTCGTGCATCGCGAGACATAAACGTGTACAGAGCAGTAGGAGTCATAATTCCAGGTGTTGGAGTGATGTATGCGAAGAACGCATGCTTACCCCAAATCTGAGACATTGCCGCTGTCTGTGCTGGGTTGGCGGTGTTCTTAATAGAACGACCGATTACGATCTTTTCAATGTCGAATGCCTGAGCTAAAAGCTGAGGCGTAGCGATTTGTCGCTCGACGGCGGAAAGAATATCAAGAATATCGGGGTGGCGTCGCAGTTGCGACCAAACCTCTCGGCCCAATGCACCCATATTTAGCTCTTCGCCAGTTGCGGTAGCTACCGTATCCTGGGCTTCGATAATATCCTCAATTGGTGTAGATACCGCTGCATCCCACGTATTGGTAAGAGTCTTATCTGTTCCCCAGGTTCCCGTTACGTTGACTAGAGCGGCTAGCTCAATGTCGCGAGCCATGTCAACCTTATCGGCAACGTAGGAAGCTTTTGCTGTACGAAGCGTTAGAGGGCTGTCAGTATTCTTTAGAACACGGTCAGCAATCTTGGTTGCCAGTGCGAACTCATCTGCGTTGTAGGAATCAGTCGAGATTGAGAATCCACTCAATCTTGCCCTGGTACCAGGCGCACGTAGAGCCGCCTCGTTAGTAAACCAACGAGCTTTAGGGAACGTGTAATACTTATCCGATTCAAACTTAACCGGGATAACCGGTGCTAGTTCACGCCAGATGTATTTCTTGTTACGGTAAGCGATGGCGATATTTGTTAGGATTTTATCAACATGTACTTGTGATTTGGTAGGGATCATCCTATTTCACCGTCCTTACGACACAGATAGGTTGCCAAATGGGACGAGGAATACATCAATTTCGTCTCCATCTGCAGCCGCTGCTGTCAATGCAACGCCAACGTAATCGTCAAGATCCGTTGTGGTTGCGGCCAATTTTCCAGCGGCTTCAGGCGCGACTTTCGCAAATACGTCAATAACGCCACTTGCAACACCGATAGAAACACCAATCATTCCAACTTCAGCCTCTTCGCCTAGTGCATCAGGGGCGTTCTGTAGAATTCCCAACGTCTCACTTGTAGCATCAGCAAGAGCGACTCTTCCGTTACCGTCCAATTGGACACAGTAATAGGTCTTTGTGCTAAGGTCGCCGCTTGCAGGTCAGGTATGAGAATAAAGAATTAGCTCTAGGGCCATTATTCCTCCAGTCCTACAATATTTTCGGCCCTAATAACGGCGTCCTGATAGCTAAGATCGCTGTCTGCGTTCTGTAGTTTCACGGCTTCGTTATGTAGTCGATCCTCGTAAGAAAGGGTTGTTCCATCGTTTCCGCCTCTCTCTTGTAGGTCAACTACCGGCGTCCTTGCATTTAGCACGGCAACCGTAGTTTCTTTGTCTGCTCCATACAGCTTCTTGAAGTTGTCCCTTTCGGCAGGAAGCATTCTTCCTTGAGAAACCATAGAAGATAGGAACACGTCACGGTCCTGCTCAAACAGCTTCGTTTCCAAGGCGACGGTCTTCGTCTTCTCGGCGGCGAAGTCTGAAGACAGTTTGACAAACCTTTCATTAAGCTCTGTTAGCTCAACGTTAGGCTCATCGTCAGATGCCTTCGCTTCTTCAAGCTGCTTGGTCAGGTCGGAAACGTTGCTAGTTAGGTCTTTAACCTGCTTAGCGTTGTCCTCTACCTTTTTGCTTTGATCCTCAATGAACTGAAGCGCAACATCCTCGATTGAGGTGTTGTCTTCTAGCTTCACTCCTGCGTCCTGGAGGAACTTTGTCAATTTGTCCATAGTTTCTCCTTGTACCTCTTCTTCTATGAAGAGTTCTACGTCTTCGTTGGTGATGTTAAGTTCACCAAACAAAGGGTGTGTATAATCCCCTTCTCTTAATATCTCGATTTCATCCGGGTTATCACTTACCGGTCGCATGCCCCTTACAAAGGGGCGGTTAGTTAAAGTCGCTGCCTTTAGTACGTTTTTGGTTTGTTTTTGCGATTCCGGGTCTGTAGTCTTGCCGTATTCTGCTGAGATATAATCGTAGCGAGGGACTTGTTCTTTTCCCCATCCAGTCCATTCAATATCAGCAAACAAAGCCTGTTTGCCAATCTTCGTAGTGGATGGCCTTATCGATAGCCCTTTTACCCATGCGGCTGCGCCGTTAGATGGAGTGTGAGCAATATCGATTGCGACTTTGGTGCCTAAGACACCATCGTCAAAATTCTTCTTCATTTCTTGTAGGCTTGTTAGCCTAGCCAACTTTACATCGTCATAAACTAGCTCTTTAGCCGTCGTGTTGACGTTCTTTAATGCAGTACCGATAGCAAGCAGGACAGCCTTATCTTCGTCAGAGCCGTCTTCTACGGCGCTAAGTCTAATAGCCTCTGCCTGCACAATCGCTTTTCCTCTGGCCTCTTCATCCAAGGACTTGAAGGCGGTTGGGTAATTCTTGGAATCCCAAGGCATAGTGTCTCCTTGACAACTGCTGTGTAGTCTGATATAATATTACTGATAGGGTAGGGAATCCTATCTGCGCTTGTTCAGTCTGAGAAGGGGGCAGGGTTTCCTGTCCCTTTCTTATGAGTCGCGTTTGTCCTCTATTGTATTATCCTTTTTTATAGGAAGTCTGACACACTTGTACCAGGTACTAGTACCCATATTGTGATACACCTACATGGGTTTCCGTTAGACCCAAACTGGTTTCCAAGACAGTCAGGGTTCGGAGTTACAAATGATTGCTCGCTGCTGTTCACTCCGTGTAATCCCTCGCAAACATAACAGGTGTTCTGGTCAAGCACTGCGCTGTAGTATGCCTGAGCGATCATATCAGCATGCTCAGCAGCGTAGCTTTCGCGTCCAAAACCGAAAGCCCAGTTAATAGATGCCGCTTCCGCTTCTACGTGGTGGTCGCTGATAGACCATGCTCGTCTGGATACATCGTCCCATCTTGCTTCGTCTTTTGTGGCAATCTCTGTTGTTACGCTATCAATAATGCTTCGATGGACTAGCTCTGATAACGAACTTGCTGCCGATGCAGCCGAAATAGCGAGCAATGTTAGACGGTCATCGTCTTCTTCCTCTTCATCTTCATCGAACTCCTGCAATTCTGGGTCAGCCTGTTTCAGGAACTCTCTCCTAACAGACATCCTTCCTTGCACATGCACATCTAACATAATATCTAGAAACTCGGACGCCATTTCACTGGTAAAAGGCATGCCAATCTCAGAAAGCTGTTTAGCTTCTGCCCCAGTTATCGATTCACCAACAAAATCTCCTAGTGCATCTAGTTGCTGCTTCAGATACTTACGCCAGATCGTTATCCATTCTGCAGTAGCTGTATCTAGAACAGACTCAATCCTTGAGAAGTCCACCATCTCTTCCCATGGTAGGCGTTGAGTAGCGGAATTCCCAATGAATGGTTCTTCTAGTTTTGTCGTGTCCGGTTGTTGTCCGGATGTTTTGATTTTTCCCTGGGTGTCAGCATTTTTGTCTGTCTCTGTTTCTGACTTTGTGTCCGGTCTAGGATTTATGTCCGGATTCGGGTCCACCTGCAGTGGTTCCGTTGGGACTATATTTTCCATTGGTACTCCAACTAGACGGCGAGTATGCTTCTCCAAGGCCTCATCATGCACCAATGCACCAGATTGAACAAGCTGCGCAATGGTAGCAAGGATTGCTGACGAATTGTCTTTCTTGATCTTTTCGCATTTCCATACAGGATATCCATCAACCTCTCCAAAGTTAACGTCTACCAAGTATTTCAGGCCTTCGTTCTCTCCATAGTTGCCGAACGAAATCGTCTGACTAATCTGCTTTACTACCGCACCAAGAGACATCAAGAACAGGGACGACATGTCTTCTGACACAGCCCTTGCTCCAGTTTTAGTATCTCCAAGGTTAATGAATTGTGCTAGAACAGATCTAGCAATTTGCACGTTATGATGTTCAACCGCTTCAATCAGGCCGCTAGATCCAGCTTCTCCACCCTCAGGTACAAGGATCTTAATGGCTTTATCTATGTCTGTCCCTCTTGGAAGCAACAGATATCCTAGCTCATTAGACCGCATGTTCTTCATCGATTCGCCGAGCATTTCCATCTGTTCATCAGTAGCCATGGCGTCAAGGGTACCGACTGGAACGCCGATACCAAATCGCTCATGACGAATGATTAAGATGTTGTATAGTGTGTTCTTATGATGCCAATGCTTATACGCGCCTCGTAAAATGGAGTTATGCGTAGGCACAAAGTTCTTCCCGGCAAGGAACAGATGAGACGGTGAATCAACCTCGATACACTTTGTCTCTATGTTCCCATTAAACTCAATGTTGTGTATAAACTGTCTTTTCGACTTTAATCCAACATTGTTTTGTCTTTCGGACTTTCTGTCAAGTCTGAATACGTTATAATCTGACTTGAAATGGACTCTGTATAGCGTTTTAGCGCCTTCGTACCACCTTGATGCATCTACTGTCTGGACACGCGCCTTAATTCCAAGGCTGAACAACAACTCTGTTATTCCTAATACGATATCATGGTTCGTGTTTGAGAATTCGCATCTACCATATTCATCGCAATGTCCATCTCCGTCCATCAATCCTTGTAGAAGCGACAATCTCTGGTCTACGCTTCCGTGAATGTAGTTTTCTGGGATATGTTTATTACCCAGCAAGTCATTAGACCTCAGTTGTGACTGCAGCCCACCCAGCCTGTATGTGCTAGCTGTCTCACGTGGCTGTTTCTTCTCTTTCAGCGTATATCCACAAGCCTCTAATAGATCTCTTGTTTGAGCGTCTTTAGATGTAATCTCCGCAGTGTTAGATGTTCCGTCTGCTAGCCACCACCCTAATACATAAGGATCAATACTTTGGTGCTGTTTTGGATACTGAACAGCAGAACATACATCAATGGAATAGAATCCAGGCATTGTGGTGCGACCATCTGCGTAGTCGGCAAACATTTCTTCGGTAGTAAAGATTCCAGGGGTTCTTTGAGTCCCTCTATCAGCCGCCCATTTATGGTTGGCATCAGCTATGATTGATTCTCCGGTAGCGAAAGTTATCTTATATGAAGGTCTGTCATTCCAGGACTTAGCTCCTGTGACATATCTGATCTTACCTTCTTCATCAAATACCTGGTCGCCAACTGCTATATCTCCAATGGTTGTCCAGCCAGAAGGTGTTGGAATTGGCGTATCAAGAGCCAGCGCCTCCCCTTCGAAATTGTATCCATTCTGTCGATTAGTGAACCGGATTAGTTTCGTTCCAGGTATCTTGAACTCTGCATACTGCCCTGTCTTGTAGTCCCAAGCATACTGTACTATTTCTTTTACAAAGCCGTCTCCAGGAACCCAATCTTGTACAGTCCAAGGAAGACGAGGGGCTAGTCTAGACCAGATAACCTGGCCATCGACAACCTCAAAGATAGGTTCTAACAACATGAAACCATAAAGTAAGTAGTTCAAGACTTGGCTTAAGACGCCAGGCCAGATAGGACGAATCATGTTTTCGAGAAACTCCGCAATTTCCTTGTCTTTAGGATCGTCGCTAAACGGAACCATGTCCCAATCCGCCTGCTGAATAGCAAGGCTTATCGCGTTCCAGACAGCAAAAACCTGTCCGTCTCCCTTTACCATCTTGTCAATTCTGTCAATGGTAAAGTCTTGGTTGTAGTCTTCGCCTAAAGCCTGGGTTTGGATAAACGGACGCTGGATAATACCGCCAGAAATGTCGGTACCGGCAGCACCCTTCACACCCATAACTGGCCTTTTAACTGTGAGTGTTCTGACTGCCATTAGTATACCTCTCGAACGCTGTGCGAATAGGCTTTTGCGCCTGTAACAACAGCGTCATTAGATGTCCCTCTCTTCTGAAGCCAATGAGCCATGATTAAGGCATCTCCAAAATCCGGTGAGCGATCAGGGTCAATAACTTTCGTCCTGCCCTTCATGTCCGCTTCAACACGATACCCAATCAGATCGTTCTTTAGTTTGTCGCGATGTGGTCCCGGAGGGATTGCAATCGTGCCTTCTCTAAACCTCTCTCTTAGCTCCCACCCAACCTGAGCTTTCAGATTGGTGAATCTTTCTTTGAATGCTTCGTCTGCTTTGCGCTGAGAAATCCACCCACGGATTGGTACATGTAGCTCATACTTAAGCTTATCATATGGTCCGCCTCCAAGGCCGTTCTCATCTATGACTGCGTGACCACCCCAGTCGCTGTGTGCTTCCTTAAACATAAGAGCAGCTTTCATAACGTTTGGTGTCCTGCCTGCTCTAATATGGCTTACAACATCTCCGTCAAGATGCAACATGACAGTCAGGTCGTCACCAGTTCGAGCGATGTCCATCGCACAGACTTTCCTTTCTTCGTTTCTCATCACCTTCGATAGCCTGTCCTCGGTACATGCCGCTTCGACCCATTCATATGGAATCAAAGCATCGTCCGCCGCTGTAGGCCAACGCCCCTCGATACGCGCCTGATACATGGGAGAGCCTTCTCCCCACTCCAGGCGTCTTTGCTCTATAACCTCGTGGGACATTACACCTGGAACAACATCCTCTTTTAGAATGAAATTAGGTGTATCCAAGCAGGACACCTGAATCACTTTTCTTATGCCTTTCGATTCAAGTTCTAGGTTTTTCGGATCGACACACGACTCGTACATCCACCCAGATAGCCTCAGAGGGTTGGTGAATGCAACGATGTGCGAATTCGCGGATGTGGCACACCCTTGGATAGCCTCTCTCACCTCATCCGGAACACCGGTAGCTTCTTCGATGATAGCTAGGAAGTTAGGCGCATGGTATCCTTGAATCTTTTCAGGGTTCTCTTTGTCAACAGCAAAGATGCCCGCATACCAGTTAGGACCAAGGATCAGGTCATGGGCCTGAAGTTTACCCGCGCCAAGATCGATATTCTTTCCTAGTTTGTACCAAGCCGCTTGTAGCTCTCCCCAGATCTGCTTCCTAATCTGTTCGAACTTAGGCCCGACTACAATAACCTTTGTCGTACCCGGCTCGTATCCGTAGAGGGGCGAGAATGCGAGCAGGAACGCAAGTATAAGTCTCCCGCCAATAAATGTCTTCCCAACAGCATTACCAGTGTAGACAAGAGTTTCCTTAAACGCGAAAGACGCTTGCAGGATTTCAATTTGCTTCTCCCATATTGTCTCTCCGAGAATGTTCATTGGCAATCTCTCAGGATAGTGCGGCAGATCTAGGTCATACAGCAGCTTTGATACTTGCTCTAAATTATTCAACGTGTCCTTCCCATCCCTGCGGCCTCACTGGAAGATTATACTTATGTAACCAATTTAGTATTGTATTCTGCGAGCATCCTGTAAAGTCTGCTATTGTCTGAGCGGTTTGAGACTTATTGATGTAATGCTCGACAAGAAAACTCCTCTCCATCCACGGTCTATACTTCTTTGCAAGACCTCCAACTGGTCTTCTTTTAGGTGTTGTCATCCCGTACCCCTTCTTGTATTATCTTCTCTCCTGTTATGTTATGTTAGAAAGTAGGGCAGACAAAGCCCGCCCTACTTTCAGGGGAGGGAAGTTGGCTGGATTTCGCCAGCCTATCTAGCCGAGGCTAGTATTTTATTATGCTGTGGAGACAATGGGAATTGAACCCATGTGTTGGTCTACGTTTTGCGCTTGGATTCCACTAGACATCTCCAGTCTTTGTTTCGCAGCCGGTTACTAGAACTGGCAAAGTTCGCCGTCTGCTATTCGCTGTTGTTAGTCAGTTAGGTTATCGCGAAGCTTACTAGCTGACGTAGCTGTAATCGGCGCTGAAAACGGCGGCAGCTACACCGTCATTGAATCCAGCGGCTACGAACTCGTGGTAAGTAGCGGATTGTTTTTCATTTGCAGTTATTGTTAAGTTGCCTAGCACCTATAACGTTCCTCGTACCAATCGAAGCCATTTTGTCCCCATATTTAATCGACCGATAATCGTCTGACGATTTCGGCTAATCGACTGATTGTACTACGTCCACTTCAGTTTGTCAATAGATTCTCTGCCAATCGGTTTATGGTGTTTAGATGGGTCGATGAGATTTTGCATAGATTTCGCGTTCTCAAACGCCACGGAAGCTTCCTTGATAGCGTTGTTATGAGTCCTGACTATGATGCTGTTGACAGTATTTGTATCGACATTCACGAAGTGATGGGATAACATGTCATAACGATTGAATATCTTGTAACCAGCCTCACGAACACGACGAGAGAAAGAGAATTCTTCTCCGATCAGGTCTGTCCCGTTGTTGTCGGCAAACTCAAAAGAAAACCACGGCCTTTCCATTTCCTGCAATACTTCCTTCTTGATAAGGGTGCATGCCATATGAGTTATGTCAACTTCTTCTACTCCAGTGCCAATGTAAAATGAGTATCCACCCTTCTTATCATTCCATCTGAAAGACGTGGGAACAATATGTCTAGTACCGGAATCAGACACCTTGAATGTTTGAGCAGTTATTGAACAAACATCTTTGTCCGCTTCCATCAAAGCTTCTAACGCGCCGAAAGGAGCAATGGTGTTGGCGTCTAAAAAGAGCAAATAATCATATGAGTCATCTTCGAGAAAATCTGCGACCAATATATTTCTTGCTCTATCGTGCGGTATGCTCCCAATCCCAGGGTGGTATGCCATCCTGTACTTTCCTAGAAGGAACCAGCCAACGATGTTCATTACATGTTCTGGCCTTACCGCTCCTAGCGTTGGCTGTGCTATAAAGATAGACGGAAGGTCTTTGTTATGTTCGTTTACACTAGATTGAATCAGATTATTCATTCCCTCTCCTTGAGAAAAAAGGGCGAGGCGTTAGCCCCGCCCACAATCGTTTTTACACTCCTACCGTGATATTCCACGTAGCGGTGAGCGAGTCACCTTCTGCAACGTTAATCACTGCGAACGTTTGTCGAGCCAGCATTATACCAGCGGTGGTGTCGTTGAACAACCCGACTTCCGTCAAGGCGTCTTCTCCACCTTCTCCAAAGGCAAACGTATCTACTATGATAGCGACCTTTGCTGGAGATGTTGGTGCGGCGTCTATTCCCCTAGTAGCCGGGGTTACACTGGTGTAGTCAATTTCATCATAAAGCTGCGTATCTGTTGCTGCTGCAGCATTTTCTGTGTCTGTCCCTAGACCAATGTAAGTAAACTCCGTCGATGTTACACCGCATATTAACGATGCGACTTCCTCCATTCCAGAGTTGGTGATCGTGTTCATAATATCACGAACAGCGAAGACCTCATCGTCAGAATGTCTCGCGATTAGCGTGAATCGGCCTGCCAGGCCTACGCCATCCTTGTTTTTCATCTACGTCCTCCACGGCAAAAACGACTTTAACTTACTTTTTTAATTTGGCGAGTTTTACAAGTTCTGCACGTTCCGAAACAAGCGCGGTTTTACTAACCCATTCACCTGTCTTCTCGCCAATCCATTCATTCTTAAGCACTCCATCTACCATCACGCGGCGCTTTCCGCGATGAGCAATCACTTCGCCCTTGGCATTCTTGAGACTTAGCTCCATCTTCATATGTTTTATCCTCTATTGTATTATCCTTATTCACATGCAAGTTGTACATCTTTACACAGTCGCAGAAAGCACGCGCAGTTGGAATCTATTGTTATTCACTCTCGTATTGACTGTTGTCGGAACAACTGCTAGGTACGTGTCCGTGGCCAAACCAGTAGTATCCCACCAGTAATCGTAGATGCCAGTTCCGCTATGAGCCATAGCTGTTGCTTCGAGTTCTTCCGTATCAAACTCTGGCTCACCAGAATAGATTGTAATATTTGGTAATGAGTCTGTGTCGGTTAATACATTGCTTGAGTTGTACGTTGTAACCCTAAACCGAACATGCGTTCCCGCGTGTACTGAATCAATCTTTATCATCTTTCACCCGCTTAGTCTTTATATGCTTGCAATGCTGCTTTTAAGATACTAACAGCAATGTTTGTCTCTGGTGAATAAAAACCTCCGTCGCTAAGACCGCTTCTGTCAGACAACACGAGTGTGTCAACCAGCAGACGCCCAATAGCGAACACTTTGTTGTCTAATAGGCCAACGTTTTCTGCAAATAAAATGCCAACTGCTTTAGCGAAGCTGTCAGCCATGGAAATTGTTTCTTCCATGGTTAGACCAGTAAGTATTTTGCTTACGCTTTCAGATGCAGCCAAGGCAAGCACTTCTTGGAATAGCGCAGACAAATTAAACGACATATCGTCGCTTAAAGCCAGTTCTTCAGCCATCTCAATAAACCTGCCGATAAGTTTTGTTACTGCGTCTGATAATCCAAGAATCTCGGCGACGGCTATCGCAACATCGAATGCTATAACGTCAGAGAATGTTATGGTTTCATTAGCACGTTTTTCGATGGCTGACGATAAGGCTGAGGCAAGAGCAAGTTCCTCAGACATAGCTATTCCTATCGATTCTATGTCACCATCGGATAGCCCAATATCTTCAGACAGCATTCTAGAAAAAGCCAACACAGTCGCAACTTGGTCGCTGATGGAAAGAGTGTCTGATATGTTCTTGAAGAAGTTGTTAATATAAGATCCAGAAAGAGACAAAGATTCCACTAACGGCCTAGTGTAGATGATAGACTTGACAAATTCCTCTGATATGTCTACAGATTCTGCTTTAGTGATAGCGATGTCTTTTGTCAGCGCGTCTGATACGAGCAATGTCTCTATAACGCTCTTAGCAACAGAATTAGTCAAGGCGTCCGCGAGAGACATTGATTCGTCATAGCCCTTGCTGAAGGCAAGCCCTATGGTTGAGTCGTCAGAAACTCCAAGAACCTCTACCAAGATTTTGAATAATGCTTGAGTATCACCATCTGACAAACCGAGAGTCTCTTCTAACATTCTAGTAATGGCTGATACAGTCGCAATTTGATCGTCAACAGACAGCGTTTCTGGAAGCAATTTCATCGCAGTGCTGACGTATGAATCTGATGTAGTCAAAGTTTCGACCAACGACCGGCTAATCGACAACGCCTTGGTAAATGATTCAGATATGGCGATTGCCTCATTCTTGCTAATAGCCGCGTTCTTAGTAAGGCTTTCTGTCAGCAACATCGTTTCAATTACATGTTTAGCTACAACTAACGAGAATGAATCTTGAACAGTAAATGCTTCGCTATATGAAACAATTCCTATCTTTGTTAATGCGTCGCTCAATCCTAAAGTTTCAGTGACAACCCTATAGATAGCTTGGGTATCTCCGTCAGACAAAGATAGCGTTTCTGTCAGCGTCCTTACCAACGTAAGCGCAACTGACAATTGGTCGGACAGGCTTAATGTTTCAACGAGGTTAAGCATGTTGCCTGAATTTAACTCAATGAAAT
>Ga0114918_10001651_pt1 | contig 19945 bp, 29 predicted proteins | sample LantaG_FD_87015 | JGI IMG/M metagenome (GOLD analysis project Ga0114918, IMG submission 87015) | Deep subsurface microbial communities from Baltic Sea to uncover new lineages of life (NeLLi) - Landsort_02402 metaG | ecosystem: Environmental > Aquatic > Marine > Oceanic > Sediment | place... | reverse complement strand
CTTTTGGATTTCGTTTAGGTATGGATAATATGAGTGATAATAAACTAAAATTAAATAGTAAGACAGTATTATCTATCCCCACCGACCATCTTAAAACTAATAATGGGAAAAGTAGAATGACAGTCGGTACTTTTATTAGAGAATATGATAAGGGGACTTATATAGTTACTGTTACTGGACACGCCTTTACGGTTAAGGATGGTGTTGTTATTGGTAACATAGAAGATTCAATTAAATCTAGAAGAATAGTTATGGGAGCTTGGAGAATTGGTAAAGTTTGATTATTTTTATAAACAAAAAATAATTTATTTATATAATCTAACATATATCACCTAATAATTTAAAATATGAGAATACATAAATACGGATCGAAAGTATTAAGAAAAGTTTCCAATAATGTAGATAATAGATTACCAATATATGATTATATCTATTCTATGGAAGGTTATTTTATTAAATCTAAATCTAAATCCAAAGTTAGAGGTATATCTTGTCCCCAAATTGGTGCTCTTAACAGAATGTTTATTATAAATATTGATGGTATTAGTAAGGTTTTTATCAATCCTACCATAGAATATATTGGTGATGATAAAATATCTTCTGACGAAACTTGTTTAAGTATTCCAGGTGTTATAGTTAATGTAGAGAGGTATTCTAATATAAGAGTTACTTACTTTAATACTGAATGGGAAGAAATTACTAATGAGTTTTCGGGTGATGTTTCTATATGTATTCAAAAACAAATAGATTATTTAAATGGAGTTTTTATTATAGATTATCTAAGTGATGATGAACTTAAAAAGTTGGGTAAAACCTTAAATAATTTAACTATGAGTAAGGATGAATATATAGAATCTGAGAGTAGAAGTATATATGGATCAGCTCCTAGGGGATCATTTACCGCTGGTGCTAGTTTTGGTAGTTTATACTCTAGATATGGTTCACCAAATGGTGAGATTTCCTCAGAACCTATCTACGCTGATCTTGGAGAGCCTATGTTAGATGATGTTTTTGGGAATGGAGATGATGTTTTTGAAGATATTGATCCAAATATATTTGATGAAACAAGTGATGAGGATACTAGTTCTATATAAATATAAATATAATTATAATTTGACATCATAATTGTTGTTATTATCATACTCTTGTGGAACATTGTAATAAGGTACAATTCTAGTTCCTTGTGTCCAAACAGGATGTAATTCACTTTTATTAACTTTAGCTCTAGGTTTGATATAGGCATTATTTATAATGTATTCATCATAATTAGAAGCAATTACCTTTATTTTATATCCAGTAGCCGACTCTAATTGTCTTGTGACATACTTACCACACTTATCAGTAGATCCTATATCTCTTATTTTACCACACTTATCATATATCTCAACCATAGCAACAATTGGACGACAAGTTCTACAATCACTAACATTTATAGTAAATTTCGATGTTTCTACCTTACATGATGTAACTACTAATCTAGAGTTAGTCTCGTTTGAGTACTCCAAACAATCTTCGTTAAACTCATAAACTGATATATAGTATCCAGTTTCTGGGTTTAGTCCCAAAACAGTTACTTCACTACCAGTTCCCTCATATACAACGAAAGATCCATTTTTATTATCCGTGTTAGTTATAAGATCATAAGATGGACTAGGGGATGGACTAGGACTAGGGGATGGACTTGGACATAAACTAGGATCAGAGCTGGTTAATCCTCTGTTTGTTATAAATAGCTCATCACCCTCTCCATATATTAAACTTGGTCTATACATAGTTCCATCAATTGGTAATGCTTCTTCTGGAGAAACATATGTTACCGTTGAATCACAACTAGTTGAACACCCACAATCATCACAGTTACTACAATCACATCCTTGACCTACACCTCCTTTATATCCAGGGTAATACCCCGGGAAATTCTGTCTAACTTCGAGTGGATCTGGTATTTCAGATGTGGAAACGTAACCATTATCACCAAAATTTCCCGCATCATAAACAGAATTAGGATCAGTATAATCTCTAACGATCTTCTCTGGAGTTACAACCACTATTCTTCTATCACCATTACCATTATCCCATTTTACTGTTAGTGAGGTTGAGTGTATATCACAGAATCTAATATTTGCTGCTTGAATTGCTGGTTTCATATATACATACTTAATTTATTTTTAGATAATAGTAGTTATCTATTTGCATAACATCCCCTCCATATTTTTCTGATAATTCGTCTAAAATATATTTCATTGGTGAATGTATCTCCACGTAGTTATTTGTTAATTGAACATTACAAGATTTTCCATATTTACTATTTAAATCGTAATAAATATCCTTTATTGATTCATTTGTCTTAGTACCTTTAGATATATTTTGATTTACTTTAAATGGTTCTGACATATACTGTTGGTATGTTTCTATACTATCTAATGGATCATGATGTTGCATTGGAGGCTCTTTAATTTCTTTACGAACCTTATCATCGATGTCAATTCCTTTCATCATTCCCTTTACCCTTTTTAATTGATCTAGAGATGATTTCTGTATCATGGATTCGAACTTACTAAATTCTTTTATGTGTTTCATTTTGACATACTTCATAAAGTATATATTAAAACATCGGAGTAAAAACCCTATATAATTATATAGAAAATAATACATAGATTTGACAAAAGAAGAGCTAATAGAAAAGTTGGAATACTATACTAATCCAGATTTCTCTTTTAATGAAAGGTATCATAGATATACATATAGGAATGAAAATTTCATATCAGTAACTACATTCCTTCAGAAATTCCATAGACCATTTGATTTTAAATATTGGGTTGAGAAGAAGGCTGAGGAAGATGGTGTTACAGTTGCTGAAAAATCAGCTGAGTGGAAAGAATTAAATGATAGAGCTAATGTTATAGGATCAGCTACTCACAATTGGATAGAGAACTATTATAATGGTGTTTTACAAGAGATACCAACTGATTTGGATGTTGTTGATCGTATTAATAAATTTAATTTGATATATGCTGAAAAGTTACACAAATTAATTCCAGTCAAGTTTGAGCAAAAACTATTTTCTAAAAAGCTTAAAATAGCTGGTATGATAGATAGCTTATTTCTATGGAATGGGAAAGTAATAATACTAGATTGGAAAACAAATAAAGAATTTACTAGTGATAAACATCCTAAAGGTAAGTTTGAAGAATTACTACATCCATTTGACTCATTTTATAAAAATCATCATAATGAATACTCTATACAAATATCACTATATGCTTATATTTTAAGGGAGATTGGTATAGAAGTTGCTGGTATGTATCTTGTATACATTGGTCCAGATACTGTAGATGAGAATGGTAATATAATTAAAAGACCAGCTGAATTACATAGAGTTAAAGATATGAGGTCTGAATTGGACTTATATTTTAAGGGAGATATATTTGCTATTTAATTAAAGTTTTTTGATGAAGTCATTTACTTTTTTAAGTTTATCACTATCATTTTTAATATCTTCTATTTTAGATATGACATTATTTTTCTCATCTTCTGGTGATGTTTCACCTGACAATACTTCTATAATTTGGCTTTTGTCAATTGTAAATGTTTCTGAACCATCCTCGGCTCTTAATTTTACTAGTTCATCACTTTCAACATCTTCTTGGTTATTAGCTACTATAGCTATATTCTCTTCACCATTCTTTTTACTATATCTAATTCTATCATCAGCTTTAAGATCTAGAGTTTTATTTGATCCAGAGTCTCCATTAGATAAACTCTCGCCCTTCTTCATAAGTGATATAACATCAACACTTTTCATCTCTGTTTTTATCTTATCGTATATCTTTTTGAAAAAATCTTTAGCTTCTTTTATTTTATCATCAATTTCCTCTTTATCTATAATCTTATCTAGATATTCTGTCTTAAATTCTTTAAATATTTCTTTAAATGAATCCAGTAGCCCACCGATAACCATTTTAATACCAGATGATGTTGATTCAACACTCTCCTTTAATGATTCTAGTTCTTTATTGAAAACATCATTAAGTTGAATTATGATTTGGTCTATATCATCATATAGTCTTATTAATGTTTCAGACTTCTCAACTTTGTCAATACTTCTCTCTAATGATGTGAATGAAGTATCCATAACATCTTGGATATCCTTCTTTACTTTTTCTGGATCATTTATTGATTGCCATTCTTTAATGTTTTTCACTATATCTTTAAATGGTTCTACGAATTTAACCATGACATCTTTGATATCATTATCCCACTCATTCATTTTATCGGATAACCATCCTTCGTTTAGAATTCTAGATCTATAATGTTTAAAGTTTCTAATATATTTCATATTTTATATATTAAACATTGAATATTATAATTCATATAAGTCCCATGGATAAAAGAAGAGAATTAATAGGTAAATCTGAAATACTTAAAAAGGTTAGTAAGAAATTAAAAAAGGAATTTGTTGGTATTGATGTTCAGATAGATGAGTTAATGTCTTATATTGAGCCTTGGTATATATTTAATGATATACAGAATAAACCAATGATAGTTAATTTATTTGGTATGACTGGAGTTGGTAAAACATCTTTAGTACAGAGATTATTTTATCATTTAGAATTGGAGAACGATTTATACCGTTTTGATATAAGAACATTGTTAAATGAGGATAAAATATCGAATAAAATGAGTTCTCTTGGTGAGAATAACAAGAATAAGATAGGTATAATATTTGATGAATTTCAAAATGCTCGAACCTTAACTGAGAATGGGTTTGAGGATAATAAAAGTGGGTTAAGAGGTCTTTGGGATTTGTTAGATTCTGGTAAGATTGAACTAACTTCCATAAGTTATGTTGCTAGAAGAATATATTACTCCTACTCAGCTCTTAGGGAACTATTAGATTCTGGTGTTAGAATACAGAATGGTATTATTCAAAACAAGATAAAGTTAGCTAGAACCAAACTTACATATAGTAAATATAGAGAGGGCGATAAAAATCACATAGGTAACTATATGTCGGATACATTATATGATATAAAAAATGAATTCCCCGAATTTATCAGCTATGAAAATATATGTGTATTAATGGATGAAATGAATACTAAAGACGTTATGAACTTTTTCGAAGATGTGTTAGCTAGATTATCAAAACCTAAGATTTATGATTTCACAAAGTCGATAATATTCATTATCGGTAATTTAGATGAGGTTTATACAGATCACAGTAATTTCAACCCAGATATGGATGCTGATATGTTGAATAAAATGTCTAATAAAATTACAATAACTGATGTTAAATCTGCTCTTACTAAGAGGTTTAGGTCGGAGCAAATCGCTAGACTTGGTAATAATTATTTAATATATCCTACTTTAAATAGGAAAACGTTTATTGAAGTTATTAATATGGAATTAAAGTCTATAAATAGAGATACTCAAGAAAAGTATAATATTAAATTTAAGTTTAGTGATAATATGAGAGAAATTCTTTATAAAGAATCCGTTTATCCAACTCAGGGAGCTAGACCAGTATATTCTAGAGTCAATTCTATAATAAGACCAATAATATCTAAGTTATTAAAGGAAATATTTAAAAAGAATATATCATTTGATACTATTATATGGGATTATGTAGATAAGAAACATAATCTAAAGCTAATAAATGGTGAGAGCACACTGGAATATACTTATGACTTTGCTCTCCAAGTTGAAGATCAAAGAGAATCTAAAAATGATGATGATCAATGTAAAGTGGCGGTTCATGAATCTGGACATGCGGTAATGTCTATTGTAAGATTGAATCTACTTCCTAAGTCAATATATTCTAAAACAGCTGATACTAGTTCAAAAGGTTTCTGTTTAATAGAACTACCCGAACAAAGAACTAGAAAATTTTACGACAACCATATAAAAGTCTTACTTGGTGGGTATGTGGCTGAGAAGATGATATTTGGATTAGATGAATTAAGTCCTGGTTGTTATGGTGATATTGAGAAATCAACTTCCATAGCATCTAAGATGGTTAAACTTTATGGAATGTATAGTGATCCTATAGTAATGACGACTCATGAATCTCCTAATCACAACCTAGATTGTATTAAAACTAACATGGAAGAAACTGATAGTATAGTTTCAAAAGTCATAATGGATAATCTTAAAATTGTGGAAAAAGATATGGAGAAATATAAAATATTATTATTTAATATCTCTAAGTATCTAAGTGAAAATTCATATATGGATCAGAAGACTATGAGAAAAATAATATCACAGTCAAATCCAGAGTTATTGGATGAATTGAAGGATAAAGATAATTACTATAATTTTAAAGAACAATTTTTTAAATTTTTTGGTGATGGTATAAATAGTAGTAATAAAAAATTAAATGAAAAAATATGAATTATATAAATGAAGTTAAAGAATTTCATGAAACATTTGATCATCCAGTGAATAATGTTAGTGATAATATCCCTGTTGAAATTAGACAATTGAGATTAAAGTTATTATTTGAGGAACTTCAAGAGTTAGCAGAAGCGTCTGATGTAATGGGAACATTCAATAAATTATGTAATGAGATAATTTCTAACAATGTTTTGAATGAAACTGGTAGAAGTGATGGTGATGATGTTAATAAAGTTGAGGAATTGGACGCATTAGCTGATATTCAATATGTATTATCGGGAGCTATTCTAGCATTAGGACATGGTGATAACTTCGATAAAGCTTTTCAAGATGTTCATAATAGTAACATGACTAAATTATGTAATGATATAGATCAAGTTAATGATACTATTGATTATTATGTCAATGAGAGGGGTATGGATAGAGAAGATATAATTTTTTCTCCTAACGGTGATAAATTTATGATAAATAGAAAATCAGATATGAAAGTTCTTAAAAATGTTTATTACCAATCAGTAGATTTGAATAAATATTGCTAATGTGAATTTCATTTAAATATTTTTTAGTATATTTGTATCTATGTATGAAACTAAGAAATATTTGAAAATAGAAAGGGAGACTTTAAAAGTATTGAAGTCTGTAGATTTTGGTGAAAGATCAGATAATATCTATGAGGTAGTTCATTTAAAACCATTTAATTATAGTGTTGATAATGTTAATAAATTCATTGATATTATATTTCAAGGTTTCTTAAATGTATCTAATTACTCTATATTATACACTGAATGTAGAGGTGATGAAGTTGAAACGATTGAGGTTTCCATTAAATTAAATGGTGTTAAGTTTTCATTCACTTTTAGAGATGATAATTTTTTAGAGATAACATCTCATTATAAATTCAAATTGGAATTAAATTTGAATCATAATAAAAACAATTTAACCATTCTAAAGTTAATGTTTAAAGAGGTTAATTCTTTGACAGATTGGGTTTTCATCAAATCTAAAATTATAGAAAAGCTAAGTATAGAGTTCCCTAACGAATCGGAATTTCATGTTGGTGGATTTATAAGAAGGAAATCAGAAGATTCCGATGAAGAGATTGGTGAATTTGTAGTCACTCCAAATTCATCTGGTGATGTTGGTTCTTATATTAAGAATATATCATTTAAATTATATGATAATGATTTAAAGGTGAATAATCTATCAATCCAAAAAAGTCCCTCTTCTTTAAATAAAGACATAGAATACTACAAAAAAGAAATAGATCTACTAAACAAATCTGTTAGGATTGGTGATTTGATATATGAGGAAGTTCGTTGGGTTGTATTCTCAAGTAGAAGAGAAGAAAGATTAAGAAAATTATTAGATAAATAAATAAATAAAGATGAGTATTTCACGAAAATATGGAAGAACATATCACTTACCTTTTTCACCAGGTACTACATCTGATGATAAGATAAATAGTGATTGGTGGGAAGATCTATTGAAGATTAGAAAAATTATCATAACCGAAAAGTTGGATGGTGAGAATTCTTGTGTCAATTCCGTTGGAGTTTTCGCTAGATCACACGCTGCTCCTAATAATAAACCATGGGCTAATCATCTTAAAGAACTAAGGGCATTAATTCTAAAAGATATTGAGGAAAATAATATAGAGATATTCGGTGAGAACCTTTATGCTATACATTCAATTGAGTATGATAATTTGGATAGTCACTTCTATGTTTTTGGAATAAGATCTGGTAATACTTGGTTATCATGGGATAAAGTTGAGGAAATTTGTTTTTTATTAGATTTAAAAACTGTTCCAGTTATTGGTATTTATAATACATCAGATTTTGAAAATCCATTAGAATTTAGGAATTTTGTCGAGAGTATAACAATTAACCAATCCACTTTTGGTAGTAGAGATGTTTCTACTGGTGAAAAATGTGAAATGGAAGGAGTTGTGATTAGTAATTATGATGGTTATGAAACTGATGATATGGGTCAAATTGTATCATCTAATGTTTTTAAATATGTGAGATCTAATCATGTTAAAACGGATGAGCATTGGATTAAGAATTGGAAAGTTGCTAAACTAAATAATTGGTAAATAATATCATATATATGAAATACATTATATTTTTAATTTTAATAATAACTCTATATTTTCTATTCACTAATAAGAAAATAGAAGATGTTAAAAACTACTTCAAAGGTAGTGGGAACACTAAGTTAAATAATTTAACTATGGATCAGAAGTTTAATTCTCAGAGAATTGATAAACAACACAGGATTGATGAAATTTTAGATAAAATATCTAAAAAAGGTTTTGGATCTTTAAGTTCTGAGGAAATTAAATTCTTAAATGATTATTCTAATGAGTAAAGATAAAGAAGAAAAAATATTATCAGATGCTAAGAGTTGGTTATATTCAAGAATAAATCCTAGAGATATAGGTTATCATGATATACAATGGGAGAAGAGATTAGTAACATTTAGTAAGTCCAAATTTGGTTTTATTGATAGTGATATACTAAAAGCTGTTAATGCTTCAAGTGGAGTTAGAGTGGCTTGGTGGCATGATAAAGATATGTTAAGATTAGTAACAATGACAAATGATATAGTGAATATATCTAGATCTGATATTTGGAGAAAAGATTGGTTCTGTACAGTTATTAAGAATATGATTATGTGTGGTGAGATTAGTCAAGAATTGATTGTCGAAAAGTTTGCTACATATAATCCAATTTTTGTCTATCATAGTAATTTAGACTTTGATATACTAGAATCCGTGTCGGGGAAAGACTTCGACTTTGAAAGAAAATTTAAAAAACCAAAAAATAGAATTTATGCCACAATCGAGATTTGAGAAAATGAGAGAAAGAATGTCTAAAGATAAACCTAAAATTCCTGAGAAAATATCAGATCATTGTTTGGGTAAGTGTGATCCACAAATGTGTGGATTTGATGATGATAAGAAACCCATTATCCATTGCTTTGGATGTGGTAGAAAATTAGGATAGAAAATTCAGTGATAAATAATGTAGAAATAGTTAACATATTAAAGTATGATAAGGATGATTATATTTATATAGGAAGACCTTCTAAATATGGCAGTCCATTCTCTAGTAAAGAGAAAAATATTGCTGAACATCAGGTAAATAGTAGATCAGAATCTTTAGAATTATGTAGAGATTACTTCACTGATAATCCATCTATAATTGATGATCTTATTTCTGAATTAAAAGATAAGGGAATTAATAAACTTGGATGTTTTTGTTACCCAAAGCCCTGTCACGGGGATATATTAATAGATCTTATCAATAAGAGAAAATATAAGTCAATATTCTAATGGATTTAAATGATTATATAGATAAATTATTTGATAAAACTTACTCGGAATTTCTAAAAGAAATGGACGATGATAAGTTAGAATATATTAAGGAATATATCTCGAATTGGTTTGTTGAGATGTATGAAAAAGATACAGATTCATTAAAGAAAATGGTGAACTCTGATGACTTATTGATAATGGTTAAAAGAGAACTTAGATTTTCTAAATTATTAAATATTAAAAATGATGATGATGTGAAATAAACCTTTTAATTTTTAATAGTATAAATAAAAATTTTAAATATATGAAAATAGTAGTTTTTAGTGGGGCTGGTATCTCAAAAGAGAGTGGAATAGATACATTCAGAGATTCTGGTGGATTATGGGAGAATCATAATATTAATGATGTTGCTAGCCTTAACGGTTGGCGTAATAATAGAGATTTAGTTTTGGATTTCTATAATAGAAGAAGATCTGAACTAGGTAATGTAGAGCCTAATGAAGCCCATAAACTATTGGTTGAATTAGAGAATGAACATGATGTAACTATAATAACTCAGAATGTTGATGATTTACATGAGAGAGCTGGGTCATCTAAAGTAATTCATTTACATGGGGAGCTTACTAAGGCAAGAGGTTATTTTTATGAGCATAAATCCTCACCATTAGATCCAGTTTATGACATTGGTTATAATCCTATAAGTAGTTCTGATATTTGTGAGACAACTGGTTCTCCATTACGACCTCATATAGTTTGGTTTGGTGAAGTTCCTCATAATGTGGAAGAATCTTATTCAGAATTATCCAAAGCTGATATTATTTTAATAATTGGGACAAGTTTACAGATAACATATACGTTAGATATGTTAGAAACATTTGCTGATAAAGCTAGTTTTTATTATATAGACCCATCACCATCTAATTATTTAGATGGTATAACTGAGGTTAATTATATAAAAATGAATGCTAGTGATGGTCTTAGGAATTTTCTTGATGAAATTTTAGTTAAATAATTATTTAAAAAGGAAATGATGTTAAATCATTTCCTTTTTTTATTTAATATATATCTCTGTATAAAAGATATTAATATAGAATGAATTATTTAAAGTCTGAGGTTATTTCAGAGATTATCGAACTAGTAACAGAACATGGAGTCATAACTACTTTACTTGTTTTGATAGTTTTTGTTATTGTTATGTTAGCAAAGGCTAACTTATTGGGTGATGCTTTTAAGGGAGTGAAGAAGGCTTTTAAGAAAGATGGTAAAACTGATCAAGTTCAAATTCAAGTTAGGGATTCTGATATAATAAATCATGAGATATTCAATCTTATCGATTTTTGGGTATATTCTAAAATTCCAACACTTGAATTAAATTCCACTTTTAGAACCGCTGTATTCAAAAGGTACTTACATATATATTTCAAATCATACAAAGATGTTTTACATATATTTGTTAATGGTGGTACTTATAAAAAGTTAGACAACTCAGAATTAAGACAATCTCTATTGAAGTTAATTACCGATATAGTATATGACTACGAGAGTGAAATGGTTAGAAGTAGAATACCAGATGTAGTTATATCTAAAATGAAGAGTAAGAATAATGACGCTCTGAACTTAACAATTGATTTGATAAATTCAATATGTGACTCAGACTTTTATAATAGTGAACATAATCTACTTAAAGTTTATTCATTCTTGAATATAGTTCTGTCTATATTAGAAAATACAATGAGTCATTGTGAAGATGTTTCAAATAATATAAATGGTGAAATGAGAGGAATGACGTTTGATGGTTTTACTGAACCATAGAATTATATTAACCTATAATCTTCTTCTAGTTCTCCGAATATCAATTCTAAGAATTGTTCATATTCATGCTCAAGACCTTCGAATATATCCCAATCACTTGTTTCATCGTTTTGAAAGTCGGATACGAATGTACCATAGTATTCTGACATAGAACCATCGAATTTATATTCCCTATCACCAGTGTCAATTATTAGAGTTCCGTAGTGGTGGAAAAATGGCGATTCTGCAGGTTTAGATCCTTTGTAAATAAATTTTACATCTATTCCATGTATAGTATCGCTAAATTCATTTTTAATCCGATTAAGTTCTTCTTCTTGATTACCATATTTATGTGAGTTCAGAAATGATCTCTCGTCATCAGTAAGACTATCAATGCCCATATCAGATATCTTATCTAATAGTTGATTAGTATAATCTTCCGCATCATTTCTCTCTAAAAATAATTTAAAGTTTAGTATCTTCTTCATCTGTATAAAAATCTCTTTTTTGGAAACCCTCGTTTACCATTTTATCACCATAATCCTCACCATTCTCTAATTTAATTTTACCTAAGTATCTATACTTACCAAATTTAACTGAATTTATTAATATATCTTTCCCTTCTAATAGTTCAATAGCTCTTTCAGTAGCTAATTTACCATGAGATCTTTCTCCCTCTGTTTTATTTCAATATCAAATCCTAGTTTGATATTAACTTCAATGGTATCACCATCTATTACCCTTATTACGTGTGCTTTATATGTATACATACATTATATATTAATTATTAATTGAGAAAGTCAATTTTTAATATATAATTCAAAATTAAATAACAATAAAATGATTTCACCTGTTTATCATAATCTAAATAAAGTTGATTCAATTCTAAAGGAAGAATTTGGATCTAAAAAGGTTACTATGGATCATGTAGAGAGACGAACTAATAGTGGAGTTTCATTTGACTTCAAATTTACTATAGAATCTGGTAATTATACATTAAAGATATTACTTAACGGTAGGGATACATTAATGATGGAGGATTCAATTGCATGGTCATATTTCCCAAATACAAATGATGAGTCTGATAAAATCAGTAAAATATCAAGACTATCTGATTTATCTAATTCTGTTAAAGAAATTTTCGATAAAAAAATGTTTTCCAATTCTTATTTAGAAAGTGTTCAATATAGTATAAATGAATCCAAGGAGGTTGATGCTGAACCAATCTTAAAGAAACCTCTATTCATGGAATCAAATGGTATTGTAGAGATTTCTAAGAAGGCTCTTACCGAGTTTATGGATAACTATGGACTATCCATTGGATCTATTGATATATTTGATAATGATCAATTAATAGTTAGTGTTAATAAAAATGACTTATCTCCATTGAGTAAATTTGAAATAGAAACTTCCTTTATGGAGAATTCAATTATATTTAATGCTAGATTTGGTATGGATAAATTATATTTGGATTTCAATAGTCCAGTTAAATTACAAGATTAAAAATATTTATAACTGAATGGCTGATAATAAATTATTAATTTTTAGTAGTATTACATTTACTAATATAAAGTTGGAGATAGAAGATTTTCTTAGGAGAACTTATAATAAGGCTGATCAACTATTCTCACCAGCATCCCCTTATGGTCATGTTTTACAGATAACCGAACAATTATATCAATTGTCTATGTTGTACTTAAAGAGTACTATCAATCAATTTGATATGAGTAATGCTAATTCAGTTAATGGGAATATAGTTAGATCAAATGCTATAGTAGCTGGACATACTCCCAGTCGAAGTATATCATCGACTGGTATTTTAAAGTTGGTATTGAGATCTGGTACTCAAGTCGATAAGGATATCCCTGGTTCTAAAATAACTATATTCAATAAGACATTAATAAAGAACAAAACTAATGGTTTGGATTATATAATCGACCTAGGTGGAGCTGATAAGATCACATATACTGTCACTCAAAACTCTCAATTTATAGTTAATGTCACTCAAGGTAAATATGAATTTTCAGATTTTACGGGAACTGGTGATATAAATCAATCATACTCTGTTAATATACCTGGTTTGAAAGAGGTTGAGAATTTCAATATAGAAGTAACTGTAAATGGTGATGCTTGGAGTATTCGTAAGCATTTATATGATATTGCTCCAGATGAACAAGCTTGTGTTGTTAGAACAGGTTTTACTGGTGGTATAGAAGTAATATTTGGTAATGGGTATTTCGGAAAAGTTCCTACTGTTGGATCTATAATTAGAGTTTCTTATATAACCTCTGATGGGGCATCTGGTAATATTTACAGAAGAACTACTAATGATTGGACTGTTATTGATGATGTAATTGATGGATTTGGTAACACCTTTGATATAACTCAGTTTTTCGATATAAACATAATGGCTGATATAAACTTTGGAGCTGATGGTGAATCTGTAGAATTTACAAGAAATATTCTCCCTATAACATCTCAGAATTTTGTGTTGGGGTTACCACAACAATATGCGTATCAAATAAAAAGATTAGGAGTCTTCTCTCATGTTAATGCGTATGATAATAAAGGAACTGTTATGATAGTAGCTACTCCAAATATTAAAATATTCAAAAATAGAAATGCTAATTATTTCACAATCGATAAATCAGCATTTGAATTGGATTCTTATGAAATATCAAAGGTCGATAAATACTTAAAAACGAGTGGTAATATACAGCTAACTAAAAAGTATAAAATAACTAGTCCGATTTTATCATATTATATTATGAACGTTTTTGTTATTATATATGATGATGCTGTGATGGAAAACGTTACTAATGAAATACAAGATATAGTTTCTGATTACTTTTTAGATTTTAATAGACAGGATAGAGTTCCTAGGAAAGATTTAATTAATGTTTTGTCTGAAATTACTGATATAGATTCTGTTGATGTACAATTCATAAGTAAGAAGAATGAGGATTACCATGGTGAGTTTATAAAGAAGGATAAGAATACTAGAAATACCAATTTAGCGGATACAACCGATTCAACTTCTGTTAGAAGATTTCCAGATTATAACCCAAGTGAGGTTAGAGGACTAGATCCCATTTTAGGAGATATATTATTTGAGTCTAGTGAAATTCCAATAATAAGAGGAGGTTGGAGAGATAGAAATAACATCTTCTATAATGAAGAGCCTGGTAAGGAATTCTCTTCGATTAATGTGGTTAAGAAAGGAACTACTGATAGAAAGAGTGTGATAAAAATTTAATATGAATAGATGTCATTAAGAAAAGATAGACATATACCTGAGTTATATGAAATTAAACATAGAAATGATAATCAATATCATAAGGGGTTTGATATAGAACATAACATACTTAAAAAATCATCATCTGGTCATATTTATGAAAATGATAATATGAATGGATTTTTAACTAGATTCCAAAAACTAGTTTACTTATTGGTTGATCAGATGTTTATTATGAAAAACTTCAAGAATTTTATGGTAGATAAGTATCATGATGATCATATTGATTAAAAACAAGTATACATTTTTTATATATACTATATAAAATATACTAAACTTAAATGTTAAAGAAATACGAAGACTTTAAGAAATTAAACGAGATGAAAAAATTTTCAAATATATCAAAGGATAAATCCAATTCCGAGAAATCTGAATCATCTAGTCCTGTTAATACTGAAACTAATATTCAAGATACCAAAACTCATTCTGATATGAAATCTAGTAAGATTAAACCGAATGATGAATCTGAGTATCATGATAAAGATTATAAACCTTCTCAAAATATGGGAACAACTAATATGTCAGATGATGATAGTACTAATGAAAGTAAGGAAGTTAGATTGGTTGGTAAGGTAGCTAAATTTCCTAAAAATACAAAGGCTTCAAATGCTTACAATTTCTTAGAAAATGTTAAAATATCTAAGAACAAAATATGGTATATATTGGTTGAGAAACAAGATAATGAATTGCAAATGGTTAAATACTCAACTAAAAGTGGAGTTAACCTTTCAGAATTCGTTAATGAACTTAAAAATTTCTACATCGAGAAATATAAAGGAGATGATAAGTTAGTTAGGATACTCGAAAAAATTGAATTAGTGGGTGATGAGAATGGTAATTATTCTTCCATAAAGAATATTCCTAATTTGAGTGTAGATGGTAAGAAATTAATTAGAAAAATAACTGAGGATCTTACTAATCTATTGAGTGGTAAGTTAGATGGTAAAAGAAGAAGAAAATGATAATGATAATAGTACCTTTATATACTAGATATATAGGTGTACTCTAAAAAAGATAAAGTCTTATAGGAAACTATAAGACTTTTTTATTTTGTTCGATTAAATGTATAAGAATTTTATTTACTTCAAAAAACTCATTAAATATTTTCTCATACCTAATTTTCTAGTTAGTTTCTCATCTATATCTTCACTTCCTATTTTATGAACTTTATTATTAGTATCTAATACTAAATATGGGAATTTATCATCTTCTATATTATTTATAACCATAACTTCCGAATCAATTATTTTCACATCTGACTTAGAATTATACCATTTCACATACTCATTACGTAAAATAATCTTAGAACCATTTTCTATATTCATAATATTCTTATTAAGTTGAGTGTAAATATAAACTAATTATATGATAATTAATCTATTTTTTTGGAAATAATTTTATTATCTGATATTTTATTAATCAGTTGAACAACTTCATTATCAGTATTTAACCCATGTAATTCTAGAATTCTTGGTGAATTTTCATCTATATAGGGAGTTAAATGAGCGAATGGGGTCTTGAAATATTTACCATAGATATTGGTATCATCTATATGTAAATCTAAATTTTTATCAATGCAGTATTTTGATTTAGTCGAGTTCCATGATTCTTCATCTGTCCACCAACCCTTTTCATTCTTCCAAACGTTTGAATTATTCTCAATATTATAATCTAATACGGAGAATAAATGATCATAAGTTATCCCATATAACTTTAGTTCATCTTTAACAGAATTAAATATACCTTTCTTAGTTTTATAAGGGTGATTTAACCTAGGTCCAGTTAATATATGAATTTCATACCCCCTATTCTTTAATTCCTTGGTTAATATAGAAAATACATGAGGGTTAGTATTTATAACCCCATGTATATCAATTCCAATCTTCTTTTGGATTCTAGATTCTAGAAATACATTATATTTTTTAAGTCTATCCATTTTATTAATTTTAATGATAATGATATAACTTAGTATTTATTAAATTTCAGTATTAATCTTTTAAGAATCTAATAGATGATAAATTCCTAGATTTCAAAATACATTTAGTTCCCCACCAATATGCCCATTTAATGAAATCTATTTGTTCTAAACTTAGACTATCTGTATTTTCTAATACTTCTTTAGCAAGTAAACTTAGGGAAGATTTAAATGATGGTGTGTTTATTAAACATACTTCTACAGATGGATATGATGAATTATCAACATAAGAATCTTTTATAGATCTTAGAAATTCTCTTCCACCATTTACTTTTTTAAAGTCCTCCATAAATTCCTCACCTATGTATCTAGATGAATGACCTTTATGTCCATTTAAATTACTACTAGTTACCCAATTTTCTTCTCTATCTGAGAATGATCTGAATGTATTATCAACACAGTTCCAATAATTATTTATTATCTCATTTCTTTCTTCTTTACTGATAGAATCGTTTAGTCTTTCAAATTTTATTTCATTTGGGAGGATTCTATGCAACCCAATTCCCTTATCAGAGTTATTTTCATTTATAATATTTTCTAGAAATGCGTCATCGAAGCAATCTAGTATTCCAAAGTTAATAAGATATGCCATTATTTTACCAATTTTTGTTTAGCTAAAGATGATACGAAAGATCCATCGATTCGACCAGAATAGTTCTTAGTGAAGTTACCCATAATAGCACCAATCGTATTAACCCCATTTCCTATTAGGTTATCCATTATCTCATTAACTTCATCCTCTGATAATTGCTTAGGTAGAAATGATTCGTAAATAGAAACTTGTTCTTCCCAATCACTTGGTCTAGCTTCTGGAACTACAATGCTATTGCCTTTAGAATCGGTTACAACTCCACTCACAGTTTCAATCGACTTCTTAACTAGATTTACGATTTGATTCTCATTCATTATAAATTTCCCACCTTCAGTTCGTTGTATCTCAGATTTTAGAAATCTCAAAACTGAAACTTTAGAAGTGTTCTTACTTAACATAGCCTCTTTTAGAGCTTGTGTATCTAATATTTTTTCCCTCGTATCCATATTTATTAATTCATTATAGGAGCCGGTAAATTACGGTTCTCCAATTTTAAGTTTTTATTGTTTATTTTTAGGTTATAAGAATTTCCACTATTCTCATCAAAGATATTAACAATCTTATCTTCTCTTTGGATTAGAACTAATCCACCTAAATCTTCATCATTCTTAGTAAAGCTATCATTCTCTTCCCAATTAGCTGACTTTAACATATAAAAAGATGCTAGTATAGTTAATTTATCATTTTGAGCTAACTCTGATAATATTTCAAACATTTTAGAAATCTTTTCTTTGTATGGTAGTTTTATACCAAAGTTTATTTGGTTTATATTATCGATTACAACTAGTGATGGTTTACCACCTAAAGAAAATTCTCTTAAATTCTGTCTTATTGAATCAAAGTCTCTACAATTATCAATTACTTGTAGTCCTTTTGGTAAAACCAAATCAATTGGTTTTAATGTTTTCCTATCATGTTTAACGCTTGACATATCAACATCATTTATTAAACAATGAAATTTCTTTTCTATGTGATGAGCTTCTGTATCAGGTCTGAAGAATAATATCTCATTACTATCATCTGATAAATATTCATTGGTAACTTCATTTATGATCAGAGTTGTTTTAGCTGAATCAGTAGACCCGAAAACTAGATTTAATTTATTCTTTTTTATTGTAATCATTTTAATATATTTTTGGATTAATTAAATCAAATATACAAATTATAATTCTAATTAAGAAATTATAGTATTGAATATATTAATAATAAAGTATTAGTTAATAATAATAACCATGTTAAAATGAGTTTGTAATTTGATTTAACATAGTTTTCGAATAATCTATCCAGAATGTTTTGTAATATACTAACACTGGATGATATAAATAATATTAGTAAGAATACTAAATTATCATACATTAGTCCTACAACTGACCAAAGTATAGTAGCTCCCATTATAAATGCTCCTATTGTAATTGGTAGGTCTTTCTCTGGTGTGAAGTTATACTTATTTTTAGTTATTGATTCCCATCTATTTATATAGATGGATCTCTTATGTATAGACTTCCACTTATATAATAGTGGAAGTCTAAACAATATAATAATTGATGTGATTATATTAAATATCATATCATAAATAAATTAAATAGTATAAAAATGACCATCAGTAGATGTTAATTCAACGCAATCTTTGAACTTCCTATTAGAGATAAATCCCTTTTCTATTGAAAATTTAGAAAGTGTGTCTAAGTATGGATACTTTTTAATCTTATCAAAATAATCTAAATAGAAGAATAATTTTGTATCATTTGGGAGAATTTTATTTTCAAAAATAAAAGGACCATTCGGACCTGAATTTTGTTTTTGTTTATACATCCAACCATTTATTTTAGCATACATTTTAAACTGTTCAGTTACTGAATCATCATAAGAATATATCCTATCCATGAAATTAACTTTTATAGACTTAACTCCTGACTCCTTACTACCAGCTCTCATGTTTATGTTCTTCCAAACAATTGCTCGTCCTCTTATTTTCCCAGTATTGGGATCTTTTAGAATTAATAATGAAACTTTATCAGTATTTTTGGTGTATATTTTAAATACCTTTTGTAGACTATCGTGTTTCATACACGAATTACCCAGAACCCCTTTATTTTCTTGATAATTAGAGTAATGATAATATTTTTTTATATCAGTTCCTTGAACTAAATGAAAATTAGCAAATGTTTCATCGAACATTACCATACCTTTATATGTGTTAACAAACTCTTCCACTTGCTCATTTGTGAATCTCTTATGAACAAGTGTATATAATTTTGTTATAAATTTACCTATTTTCATTTCCACATTGATACTAGTATCATTCTTATAAAAAGATACTGTTACCTTATTAGTATTCTGAATATAATTAACATTATTAAAGGGTAGGAAATATAATTTACCCTCGATTTTCAATAAATCTTTAGCAATTAAATTATCAATAATTGATGTCAATAGATTTCTAAAATCATCAGAATATTTTAGTTTTGTTAATTTTAAGTTTTTCATTTTATTATTTTATATAATCAATTATAATTAAAAAATCCCATTTGTTGAAATTTAACTAAATATTTATTTTAAATCATATATGAAGACTTGAGT
>Ga0114918_10001650_pt1 | contig 19946 bp, 1 predicted proteins | sample LantaG_FD_87015 | JGI IMG/M metagenome (GOLD analysis project Ga0114918, IMG submission 87015) | Deep subsurface microbial communities from Baltic Sea to uncover new lineages of life (NeLLi) - Landsort_02402 metaG | ecosystem: Environmental > Aquatic > Marine > Oceanic > Sediment | place: Baltic... | reverse complement strand
GACGGCCCGCGACTCGACGCCGGCGAGCTCCGCGCTCGCCCCCTCCGGGAGCAGCAGGCCGTAGGAGCCGACGTTCGCCGCCTGCGAGCTCTCGATGGAGCGGCAGACGGTCCACGAAGAGGGAGAAATAGGGGTAAACGAGAAGCTCGCTCCTCCGGCCCGGAAGGCTCCGACGGCGACCGGCACCCTCGGAGGAGGAGGAGGGAGCGGCGTCGGAGACGAAAGCGAAGAGCTCGAGCCCCGCTCATCTCCCGCCACAGCAACCGTAGCAGCAGCAGCCGTGTGCATTGTCGCGTCCAGCGCAGCTGCGTGGATGCCTCGCGACGGCTCGCTTCCCAGAGAGGCGACGGAGGCGACGACGGGGACGAATGCTGGACGAGGAGGAAGAAGACGACGACGGAGAAGAAGCAGAGAGCTGCTCGTGAAGCAAGTTTCCTCTTCTTCTCCTTCGAACTCGCCGATGCCACCTGCAACGACGACGCGAGAAGCCGTCGCCTTGAGGTGCGTCGTGCTCTCTCCTGCCGTGTCGCTTCTCGAAGAAACCTCGATCGCGCCGTTCCTGAAGAGAGAGACGTCGAGAGAAAGAGAAGAAAGAGAAGAAGAAGAAGAAGAAGAAGAAGAAGAAGAAGAAGAAGAAGAAGAAGAACTTGCTCCCGATCCCAACAGCAGCGGCGAGACGAGGCTCGCGGCGCTCACGACGGCGAGGTCGGTTTCGGCCAGCTCCGAAGCTCCAGCCCCAGCCCCAGAAGCAGCAGCGACGACCGCGGCCCTCGCCGCCTCCAGCAGCGCCGCCCCGGGCGCGACCGCCCTCCTGCCCAGCCTGTGGTCCCAGAGCCAGGCCAGGGAAGGGGCAGGCAGCGGCGTCGAGAAGCGGGCGACGAGGGGGCTGGCTTGCGTTTGCGTTTTCTTCGCCGCTCTTGTTGCCGCCAGCGAAACCTCGACCGAAACCGCGCGAGAGAGCAGCCGCTGCTGCAGCAGCTGCCCCGCGGAAGAAGAGCCGGAAGAAGAGGAAACAAACCTCCTTCGCGACCACAGAGGAGGAGAGCAGGAGGAGGTAGAGCAGGAAGAGGAAGAGGAGGCATTCTTCGCCCTCTCCCCCGAAAGCAGCAAGACGTGCGCGTTCGTGCCCTGGAACGCAAACGCGCTCGCCCCGGCGAGGGTCGTCGTCGAAGAGGAAGAAGAACGGTTGCTGACTGGCGCGGGGGCGTTGTCGCAGCGAGGGACAAACCACGGCGAAGAAGAAGTTTGAGAAGAAAAAGTCGACCTTTCTCCTTCCTCCGCCTCCTCCTCCTTCCTCGCCTCGGCGACAGCCTGAACGTAAGGGTTGAGCGCCCTCAGGCCCACGAGCCCGGGGCAGGAGGCGGACGACAGCAGCCTGCGCACCGCGGCGGCGAGGGCCGCGGCGCCGGCGCCGGTCTCGGCATGGCCGGTCGACGCCTTGGAGGCAGCGAGCTCGAGGGGAGGAGGAAGGTGAAGGCGGTGGTGGTGGCTGCCTCCTCTGTTGCTGCCGTTGCCGTTCTCTCTACCCTTCTTCTTCTCGGCGCTTCGCATCACTGCCGTGGCCGCCCCGATCTCGATGGGGTCCCCGAGGGGAGTCCCCGTGCCGTGCAGGTGGAGCAGCGCGATCGAGGAAGGTTTGATGATGGACGAAGAAGAGGGAGAAGGAGAAAGAGACGAGGAATAAGAAGAAGAAGATTTGGTAAGAACTTCACCTCCTCCACCTCCGTTCTCCTCGGCGTCCCGGCACGCCGAGGCCACGACCTGCTGCTGCGCCGGGCCGTTCGGGGCCGTGAGTGACGAGCTCCTGCCGTCCTGGTTGATGGCCGAGCCGACGAGCAGGACGGCGAGAGGATGCTGGTGCGAAGAAGAAGAGGAAGAAGAAGACGAATTTCTTTCGTCCACCTCGTCTTCCACTTCCTCCACTTCCTTTTCTCCCGCGACCAGCCTCAGCACCACGCTCGCCTCTGCCCTGCCGTACCCGTCGGCGCTGGCGTCCAGCGCCTTGCACCTCCCGTCGGGGGCCAGCATCGACGCGGCGGCGAACAGCCCGCTGGCGCGGGCGCTCATCGGCGCGTTGATCCCGGCGACCAGCGCGCGCGTCGCGGCGCACGCCCTGAGGCCCGCGACGGCGACGTGCGCCGCCGCCAGCGACGACGAGCACGCCGTGTCGAGCGTGAGGCAGGCACCCCGTAGGGCATGGACGTAGGAGAGCCTGCCCGCGACGACGCTGAGGGCCCGGCCGGTGCCTCCGTAAGGGTCTGATGAGGAGGAAGAATAAGAGTTTGAATTAGAAGAGGAAGAAATCGACATCGAAGAGGCGAGCTCGTCGTCGCAGAGGCGAGCGACGCCGACGACGACCGAGGTGATCCTTGCTGCTGCACGGCGGCTGTGGCGGCTGCTCGAAGCCGTATTTTCGACTCCATCAGCATCCAAATCAGGCCCTCCGACCAGCGCGCACGCGTCCTCGAGCAGGAGCCTCTGCTGCGGGTCCATCGAGGCGGCCTCGGCGGCCGGGACCCCGTGCGCCGCGGCGTCGAAGGCCGAGAGGTCGGTCGAGCGCAGGAAGGAGCCGAAGCGCGTGGAGGTCGGAGGCAGGGAAGAAGAAGAAGAAGAGTTCGAAGACGAAGACGACGAAGACGGGAGCAGCGCTGCGTCTGCGTCCCAGCGCTCGGGCGGGGCCACCGAGGCGGCGTCGCCCGACCAAATCGACGACGACGACGGAGACGACGACGGCGACCACGAAAAGCCTGCCGCCGCGTTGAGGTCCGGCACCGCGGGGAGGCGTCCCGAGACCGCGTCGAGGAAAATGGTGACCGCACTGGCGAGGCGAGGAGGAGGAGCGAGAGCAGGAGAAGGGAGAGGTTGCAGCGGCAGCGGAGGTGTTGTTGTTCTTGCTGCTGCTGCGACCTCGACTTCTTATTCTTCTTCTTCGTCGTCGGAAGACTCGACTTCCTCTTCCACTTCTTCTTCCTCCTCCTCCACCACCACCACCACCTCCTCCTTTTCTTCCCCGATCCTGCCCAGCGCCCCGAGCCTCTCCACGGCCCACGCCGTCAGCGCCCCGACCGAAGGGTGGTCGTAGGCGAGCGTCGCCGGCATCGCCGCCCCCGACAGCCCGAGCGCCGACGCCAGCTCATTGCGGAGCTCAACGGCGCCCAGCGAGTCGACCCCGGCGTCGGAGAGCGGGGCGGAGGCGGGGACGGGCTTGCCTGCGACCCTGGAGACGGCCTCGGCGACGCGGGAGGCGATGAGAGAAGGGGTGAGGAGGGGCTTTGAAGAAGAAGAGGCTTTTGGGTTCGTCTTCTTCGGCTCTCGCCTTTGCTTCTTCTTCTTCTCAAGAGCAGAAGAAGCAGCACCAGCAACACTCTCATCTTTCTTCTTCTTCTTCTTCTTCTTCTTCTTCCCGGTCGTCAAGTCACCCCAGAACCTCTCGCCGCCCACGGGGACCTCGAGGTTCTCAAACAGGAACTCGCACGCGAGAGGCTCCTCGGCAAAAGAAGAAGAAGAAGAAGAAATCGAAGAAGAGCCCCTCAGAGCTCCCATCCCGCGGAGCGCCGCCGCGAGCGCGGCGACGCCGGCGTCGGGCGAGAGCGCGCCATGGCCGAGGCGGCGCATCCTCGAGAAGAGGCCCAGCTGGCCCGCAGCCATGCCCTTGCCCCCCCCTTCACCACCAACTCCGTCCCAGGCACCCCACGCGATGGCCAGGTCGGGCAAGCCCGCCGCCCTGGAGGCGGCCGCGGAGGCGTGGAGGTGGGCGTTTGCTGCGGCGTAGGGCGCCTGCCCGCCGGAGCCGAGCGGCGCCGCGACGGAGGAGAAGGACACGAAGGCCGAGAGAGGTTGAGCTGCATTCGCAGCTGCTCTCACCGCGTCCGCGGCGAAGGACTTGGGAGCGGCGGCGGCTCGGGCCAGCTCCGGGGTGACTTTCGCCAGGGAAGCGTCTGCGCGGGCCCCGCCGGCATGGATGACGCCGGAGAGCGGGCGAAGGCCGCTGCGGTGAAGAAGGAGAGAAGAGGGCGACGAAGACGACGACGACGACGACGACGACGACGACGACGACGACGACGACGACGACGACGAAGAAGAAGTAGCGTTTCCACCCGCTCTTCCTCCAAACACCAGGGCCACGTCCGCGGCCCTCGAGGCGTCGCAGGCCACGGCCGTGACCTGCGCGGCCCATCCCGATCCCTCGGTCGCCGACGCGAGCGGGCCCGAGGCGCCGCGCGGGTTCTCGGAAGGAGAAGGAGGAGAAGAGGAAGAGGAGGAAGAGGAAGAAGAAGCTCCCATCCCTCCTCGCCTCCCGACGACGACCACCTCCGTGGCGTGCCCCCTGGCGGCGAGCCAGCGAGCAGAGAGAGCTCCCAGGGCTCCCGTGCCGCCGAGCACGGCCCAGCGGGAGGGGGCAGGAGAAAAAGACGATGAAGATGATGAGAAGAGAGCTTGGCTCTCTTCCTCTTCACTTCCACCTCCACCTTTTCTTCCACCTCCGTTTCCTCCGTCGGCGACCAAAACCACCTTCCCCTCCGTCCTCCCGGCCCCGAGCTCCCTCAACCCCACAGCAGCCTCTTTCAAAGGCATGAACTCTGCCGGTAAGGGGGCAAGGACCCCACGGGCCACGAGCGAAGAGATCGCCCGCATGCCACGGCCGACGGCCGCCGCTCCCATCTCCAGGTCGACGGCGACGGCCCGGAAGAGCGCGTCGGGCCTCTCCTGCGCCGCCCTCTGCGGGGACCAGAGGTCCCTCTTGGCAACCTCGACGAAGGTGCCTCGCGGGCGGAGGCAGGCGAGCCCGGCGGCGACGAATCCGGGGGAGGTGAGGGAGTTGAGCACTGTCGAAGGGAAGAAGGAAGAAGTTGAAGAAGAGGAAGACGAAGAAGACTCGAGGGCCGCGCGAACGGCGACGCCGTCGACAAACTCGACGTCCCTCGAGCCCAGGGCAGCGGCGACGACAACGGGCTTGCTGCTGCTGCTATCGGTCCCTCGGATTGCCCGGACCGCGTCTCGCTTCTTGGGGCTCGACGCCGTCGCGATCACCCTCCCCCCCTTCGCCGCCACGACCTGGCAAGCAGCCATGCCGAGCCCCCCGGCTGCGGCGTGGACGAGAACGAGATCGTTGTCGTTTTTCGTCGTCGTCGATGCCGAAGAAGAGGACGACGACGGCGGCAGCAGCAGCTCCCGGCCGACGCACTCGAGCGCCGTCAGGAACGCCGTCGGCAGCGTCGCGGCCTGCTCGGCCCGCAGGCCAGGAGGCACCGCGGCCAGGGCCTCCTCGTCGGCGACGACGGCGGTGGCGAGCGCGCCGGCGGCCTGCCCGAAGACGCGGTCGCCGACAGCGAAGCGAGGAAGGGTTGTTTTCCCTTCATGTTCTCCTTCCACTCCTTCTCCTTCTTTTTCTCTTCTCGGCGGCCCGACCTCGAGCACGACACCGCAGACGTCCCCTCCCGGTGGCCCCGGGTCGATCCCCCCTGGAAAGAGGTCCAAGATGTTGAGGACGTCCCTGAAGTTGAGTCCCACGGCCTCGACTCCCAACAGGAGGTGTCCGGCAGGCAAGGAAGAAGTCGAGGAAGAGGAAGAGGAAGACGGAGAAGCAAAAGAAGAAGCAAGAGGCAGCCTGACTGGCTTCAACCCGCTGAATGCTCCCCTGGGCCTCGGCATCAGCCTTGCGTGGCCAGGGAAGAAGCGGGGGAAACTATCGGCGCCGTGCGCGAGAATGCGCTCCGAGAGCACGGAGCCGGCAGCGGCAGCGCCGAAGATCGACGAAGAAGAAGGAGAAGAAGAAGAAGAAGAAGAAGAAGAAGAGCGGGAGGAGCTTTCTCTCCTCGAAGAAGAAGAGCGGGAGGAGCTTTCTCTCCTCGAAGAAGAAGAGCGGGAGGAGCTTTCTCTCCTCGAAGAAGAAGAGCGGGAGGAGCTTTCTCTCCTCGACGAAGAAGAAGAAGAAGGAGCCAGCGAGTCCACCTCGATCCCCTTGAACGTCGCGTCGGGCCTCTCGATGGCGGCGACGCGGCCGACGGCCCAGAGAGCAGCCGCGGCGGAAGCGGAAGCAGAAGAAGCCCCGCCGCTGCCGCTGCCGCTGCCGCTGCCGCCGCAACACCCGTTTCCGCTTCCGCTTCCGCTTCCGCCGCCACCCCCGCCGCCGCCGCTCGTCACGACCGTCGCGCCCCCTCCGGCAGGGACGGTGCGCAGGGCCTGGACCGCAGCGACGCAGGCGGAGACGGCAGCAGCGGCAACAGAACTGGAGGTAGAGAAGCCCCTCCTCCTCTGCCTCCTCCTCCTTCGCGGCGACGGCGGCGAGAAGCAAACGGCGTCGCCCGAGGGAGAAGAGACGACGAGCTGCTGCTGCTGCCCCGGTGCCTCCGCGTCCCTGCGGCCTCTCTGCGACGAGGAAAGGACCGGCTTGACGGCCCTCCACTCGAGACAGTAGACAAAGTCGGCGGGACGCACGAGCTCGTCGTCGTCGGAATCATCGCCAGCGTCGACGACGCCGGAAGAAGCGTCGACTTCTCCCAGTTCCTGTTCCGCCCCCTCCGCAGAGACAGCAGCGGCACCAGCAGCAGGCTCTGGGGTCACGATGGGACCAGCAGGCAGCGCCACGGCCACCAGTTCAGCAACGTCGAAGACGGAAGAAGAAGAAGAAGAACTCGAGGTCGAGCTCCTCTTCTCCTTCGTCCACCACCTTGCCGAGCTCGTCGTCGTCCTCGAGGAAGCAGCAGCGAGCCTCGATCCCGACGACGGCATGCCAGCGATGGCCCAGCCCACCGAGGAGAAAGAAGAAGCAGAACCGTGGCTGCTTCTCCTCCGCGTGACGCCGTTGCCCGCTCGCACGGCCCCGACGCTGACGGGCACTCGGGCGGCAAAGGCAGCGGCAGATTTTGAGTTTGCTGCTGCTGCCTTCGTCTTCTTCGTCGTCGTCCACAGAGCCCCCAGGTGGAGCGTCGCGTCCGAGACCGCAGGGTGCGCGTTGAAGGCCCCCGGGGAGAGCTCCGAGGGAGCCGCGAGCTCTGCGGTGATGGAAGAGGTGGAACTAGAAGAAGAGCGGGACTGGAGAAGCGCGAGCGGAGAAATCGAAGAAGAAGAAGAGCAAGCCAACGGCGCCTCGCTGCTGCCTCTCTTTTCCTCAGCAAAGTCCGCGAAGCAGGTCATGTGCGTCCTCTGAATCGTTTTAGGGGACGACGGCGATGAAGAAGAAGCGAAACTGCTCGAGACGAGAGAGACGCGCCCGTCGGCAACGGCGATGCGGCACTCGAGCGAGAGCTGCTGCTGCTGCCTCTCAACTTTTCCCGCTCTTGCCTCTTTCCTGAGAACGCACGGAGCAGAGATGGAGAGGTCGCGCAGCACCAGCGAGCGACTCGAGACCGGAGCGAGCCCCGCGCTTCCTCCTCCACCACCACCAACGACGAACGCAGGCGGCGCCATGAGCGCCGCCGCGGCCGCGCCGGCCGCCTCGGCCATCGCGGTCGCCGGGAGCAGCGCCGCGCCGCGGACGACGTGATCCAGCAGGAAGGCCGCGGCCCGGGAGGACAGCGGGGCGAAGGAGAAGACGACGACCGGGTTGGTTTCGGATTCTTCTGCTTTTGAGATTGACGTGGCGACGACCGCCGGGAGCAGCGAGCAGGGCTTGGGCGCCGCTCTCGCGAGCGCGCGGCGCCAGAGCGGGAGAACGCTGCTGCTGTTTCCGCTGCCTTCTTCTTCCCGTTCTCCGTCTTCCAGAGAGACCAGCGCGTGCGCGTTGATCCCAGACATCCCAAAGGAAGAGGTTCCGGCGACGGGAGATTCGACTCGCGAGGCCGCGACGAGCGGAGCAGCAGAGCGGAGAGGGACGGCGGCGGCGGCAGCGGCAGTAGCAGAGGAAGCAACGGAAGCACCTCCTTCCCGTCTCCCACTCCTGCTCCAGTCGTCGAGCGCCGAAGCGGCGATCGGGTTGAGGTTGCGGAGGTTGGCCATCGGCGAAGCCACCTTGGCGCGCAGCAGCCCGGCGGCGGCGAGCAAGCCCACCCCGCCGGCGGCGCCCTCGGAGTGCCCGACCGAAGACTTTGGCGACGCGAGCGTCAGAGGGAGAAGAGAAGCGAGAGAAGAAGGAGCGCTTGCTTTCTTCCTCACATCCACGATCGCCTCGGACGCCGCCCCGAGCTCGATCGGGTCTCCCAGGGGCGTGCCCGTGCCATGCATAGCGAGCGCGACCAGGGAGAGAGACGGCGACGAAGACGACGACGACGACGACGACGACGAAGGAGAAGAAGAACCGGAGGAGTTCAACTCCGCCAGCTCCAGCGCCGAGCCCAGCAGCGCCGCCTGCGCCGGCCCCGACGGTGCCGTCAGCGCGATGGCCCTGCCGCCCTGGTTGACGGCAGAGGCGCGGAGGCAGAGCACGGCGAGTCGCTTTTGTTGGAAGTTTTGTTTTCTTTGGCGGTCGTCGACGTCGTCATCGCCGCTCGACAACGACGACCTCCTGCTCCTCCTCCTCTCGAGAGCTTGCAAGGCGACGACGACGCCGGCCTCTCCTCTGCCGTAGCCGTCTGCAGAGGCGTCCAAGGTCTTGCATCTCCCCTCCGGAGAGAGGGCCTGCAGCCTCGAGACTCGCGAAGCGGAGGCAGGGGAGAGCAGCGCGTTGACTCCGGCCGCGAGAGCAGCAGCCGAAGACCGAGACGACGACGAAATCGAAGAAAAGCTTCCATATCTTTTCAGCGTCGCTGCCCCCAGGTGAACAGCCACCAGCGACGAAGAGCACGCCGTGTCGATCACTGCGGCGGGTCCCGCGAGCCCCAGGGAGAAAGCCGCCCTTCCGACGATGAAGGGCCCCCCCGTGCCCGTCGTCGTCGCGGCAGCAGCGGCGTCGACCCCCCCCGCGGCGGCCGCCGGCGGAGCCCTGGCGAGGCCGCTGCTCGTTGTGGTGTTTGCTCCTCCAGCAAAGCTGCCTCCGCCTCCGCTGGTCCAGTCCGTGGCCCACATGCATCCGACGTGGAGCGAGACGGGCAGGCGCGTGGGCGGGTGCGACAGGGACAGAGCCGAGGCGAGCGAGAGGGGAGGAGGAGGATGAGGAGAAGGAAGCGACGCCGACGACGGCGACGTCAAGCCTTCTCCTCTCAACTCCGCCTCCTCCTTCACCCCAACCGACGATGACGACGACCTCGAAAGCATCGCCTCGGCGCACAGCTCCATCAGCAGCCTGGCGTGCGGGTCCAGCGCGCAGGCCTCGGAGAGCGGGACCCCGAAGGCGGAGGCGTCGAAGGCGGTGAGCGAAGGGAGCGAGGCGGCGAAGACGGTGGAGCAGGTCCCTTCTGGATTAGAATTAGAAAAAAGGTTGTTGTTGTTGCTGTTTCCAGCTCCTCCGACCGAGGGAGCAAACAGGACCTGCGCGTCCCACCTGGCCAGCGGCAGTGGCCCCGTGGCGTCCTGGCAGCCTCCGAAAATGGAAGAAGAAGCAGAAGAAAAAGACGAGCAAGCCCACGAAAGGTGAGCGTCGGCGGCGCCGAGGGCCGGCGCGTCCGCGGGGAGGCCCGGGAGGCGGGCAGCGATCGCGGTGATGGCGACGACCGTCGAGGAGTTGGAGGAGAAAGAAAGAGAAGGAGAAGTGGGAGAAAGAGAGAGCGGCAGAGGGACGGCTGCTGCTGCTGCTGGCGTTTCCGTCTCCGCCGCCGGAGCAGCGACCTCTTCTTCTTCCACCTTTGCAGCAGCAACGGGAGCAGCAGCAGCAGCAGCAGCAACGCCTCCACCCCCACCTCCATTCCCTCCACCATTCGCCATCTCCAGCCTCTTCGCCACGGCCCTGGCGAGCGCCAGCGGCGTGGGAGCGTCCATCGCCAACGTCACGGGCAGCGCGAGCCCTCCGAACCTCGAGCTCAGGGCGTCTCGCAGAGCGACGGCGCCGAGCGAGTCGAGCCCGCCGGAATCCGCCTCTGCGATCGACGCCTGCGGGGAAAGGGGGCGCGAGCCCAGTGACGCGTCGATGCAGTCGAGGACGGCGTCGACAATCCAGGAGGGAGGGACAGAAGAAGAGGAAGATGAGGAAGAGGAAGAGGAAGAAGAAGAAACTGGAGTTGGAGTTGGCAGAGCAACAGTGAACTCCACTTTCTTCTCTTCTTTCTTCTTCTCTTCCTCCGCCACCTCCGCAACCACCACGACTTCCTCGAAAAACCTCCGACCGCCTCTCGCTCCGGCAGCGACCCTCGTCGCCCTCAGCTTGTCAAAGTCGATCGAAGCGAAAGAGAGAACAGAAAGAGATCCGCCGTCGTCTTTCGAGAGCGCCTCGAGCGCCGCCGCCGGCGGAAGCCCGAAATGGCCCCCCTTTGCCAGCGTCGCCCGCAGGCGCTCGTCCGATCCCATTCCCGCTTCTCCTCCTCCCCAGAGGCCGTACTGCAGGCTCCGCGTGGAAAGACCGTAATCAGCACTCTCAGCAGCCCAGGCGTCGAGAGCGGCGTTGGCGGCGGCGTAAGAGGCCTGCCCGGCGGAGCCCAGCAGGCCGGCGACCGAGGAGAGCGCGACGACGGCACGCGCGGAAGAGGACGACGAGGACTGTTGCAGCGTCAGCGCTGCCGCGAGTTTTGGGGCCGCGGCTGCGCGAAGGTGCCCGGGCCTCTGCGCTCTCAGGAGTCCGTCCGTCCTCACGGCGCCGGCAAGCACGACAAGGTCGGCGCGACGACGGGAAGAAGGAGAAGAAGCCACAGAAGAAGACGCCAAGAGCGCCGCGGCGTCGGCGGCCGTGGCCGCGTCCGCCGCGACTCTGGTGATCGCCAGGGCGTCAGCCGAACGAGGCAAAGCGGCGAGTGATCTTCTCGGGGATCGGGAAGCGAGCACGACCGAGGAGAAGGAAGAAGAAGAGGAAGCGAGAGAGTTGTTGCCGCCGCCACCGCCTCCGAGCGCGAGCCAGAGCGTCACCGCCCTCCCGACCCCACCCCCTCCGCCGACGATGAGAGCACCCTGGTTGGAGCGGTGGTAAGAATGTAAAGAAGGAGAAAGAATAGCAGCACCATCGTGGACGACGGGAAGGAGGCGCGGCAGAGCGACGACGGAAGAACGGGAAGCGTCGAGGCCGAACTCGTCGCTCTTTCTGCTGCTGCTCTCTCCTTTGCCTCCGACGAAGGCGACGGAGGCCGAGCCGGGGAGCTCGCCCTCCGAGGCAGCGACGCGGAGGACGGCGGCAGCTGCAGCGGCAGATGAAGCAGCGAAAGCGCGCTGCTCAAGCATCTTGGCTTGCAGGGAGAGCGAGGGCGACGACGACGACGAGGAAGCAGCAGCAGCAGCAGCCGAAACGCCTCGGAGCGCGGCCGCGGCCGCGGCGGTCGCTGCTGCTGCTGCTGCTGCAGCGGCAGCTCCTCGCCGCCGCCTTCTCTGGCGCCTACCCTGCGGAACAGAGACCAAGGCACCGTAGTAGTCTCCTCGTCCTCCAGAAGGACGCGGCGAGGCAACCAATGGCTCCGAAGCCTGCCACTCGACGACCAACGAGCGCGGAGGAGGAGGAGGAGGAGAGAGAACAAGAACTTTTCTTCCTTCGACAACTCCCGCCGCCGCCGCCGCCGCTTGCGAAGAAGAGGAAGAAGAAGGAGAAGACGAAGAGACGATGCTCCTCGAGCGCAGCCCTCGCACGCGGAACGCCGAGCCCCACGAGACGTCAGAAGACATCTCGTGGTCTTCGTTTTCGCTAGATTGAGAAACAGAAGCGGAAGACCACTGCTGTTTCGCCGAAGAACGACGAACGAGGACCGCCGCGGCGGCGACGGGGACCGGAGCAGCAGCAGCAGCAGCAGCAGCAGCAGAAGCCTCCTCCGCCGCCGAGACTGCCGCGAGGTGCAGGGCCGCGTCGGCCGCGGCAGGGTGCGCGAGGTAGTCCCCTAGGTCTGCCGGCATGGCGAGGGAAGCCAGCGCAGAGGAGAAGGAAGAAGAAGAGCGAGGAATTCGGTTCCGGAGGAAGAGGGAGGAGCCGAGGCTCTCGCTCGTCGTCGTCGTCGTCGTCGAAGCGGCGCTCGCTTCACTTCCGACGGAAGAAGAAGGCACCAGCGCGACCTCTGCAGAGGCGGCGCCGCGCCCGACGCTCACGGCGGCGATCCCTGCCGTCGCATCAAAGCTCAGGGCGATCTCCAGAGGAGGCTTCGAGGCGCTCGACAGCAAGACCGGCGCAGAAAAGGCTGCGGAGCAGAGCGCGGGCCTCGCTCGACCTCCTCGACCTCCTCCTTTGCCTCCGCTACTTCCTTCGCTGCTGTCGAGCCCCCGCGCCCCGAACAGCAGCGCCGCCACGGCAGCTGCCGCCGCCTCGAGCGTGGCCGCAGCGGGCAAGAGAGCTCTTCCTCTCACCCTGTGGTCGAACAGCCAGCTGAGCGCTGGAGTGGCGAGGTCGGCGGAGAAGACGACGCGAAGGAGATTTGAAGAAGACGACGACGACGACGGAGGAAGCGACGAAACGCCGACGAGCGCCGCAAGCCGGCGGAGCGGCGGGCCGTGCCACGCATCCCTCCGCTTCCACGGCAAGAGGAGCCGGTCGGAGGACCGGCGAGGAAGAGAAGCTGTTTCCTCTCCTCCATCGACAGCGGCGGCGGGAACCTGCTGCAGCAGGGCGTGCGCGTTGACGCCCGACATCCCGAAGGAGGAAGCTCCGGCGAGCGGCGGAGGAAGCAGAGGCGAGCCCGAGTCTGACGATGACCACTTTGACGGCAGGCACCTCGGCGCCGCGCCGAGGCCCCTCGGAGCAGCAACTCCTCCTCCTCTCCCACTGTCAAGAAACCCTTCCAGCGCATCGGACACGTAAGGGTTCAGCAGCCCCAGACCCCTCACGGGCGCGGCGGCGTCCTGAGAGAGGCCCGACAGAGCCATCACCACGCCGGCGAGGCCCGCGGCGCCCTCGGTGTGGCCGAAGCAGGCCTTGGTCGAGACGAGCGCGACGGCATTTGAGGGAGCTGAAGCTTTCATCTTCTTCTTCTTCTTCTTCTCGCCATCGCTACTGCTCGAAAGCGCCGCGGCGATCGCGCCGACCTCGAGCGGGTCGCCGAGGGGGGTCCCCGTGCCGTGGACGGCGAGCAAGGCGACGCGGCGACCCCCACTCTCGCCGCAAATGCTTTCCCCACCACCCTCTTCCTCGGCCGCCTCTCCGAGCGCGGACTTGATCAGCGCTGTCTGCGCCGGTCCCGAGGGGGCTGTGAGAGAAGAGGAGCGTCCGTCCTGGTTGACCGCGGAGGCGAGGACCAGGGACAGGGGCTTGCAGTGCGGCAGCGGGCGTGAAGCGGGAGAAGAAGAAGAAGGATGAGACGAAGAAGAACTCGACAACGACGAAAACCTCGACGACGACGAAAACCTCGACCTCGCCCGCAACAGCGCCACGGCAAACCCTTCCCCTCTTCCGTACCCGTCCGCGTCGGCGTCGAAAGTGCGGCACCTCCCGACGGGGGAGAGAGCCCTCAGGGCGCAGATCCCGGAGGTGACCTCTGGCGAGAGCAGCGCGTTGACTCCCGCGGCCAGCGCCGTCGAGCAGTTTCCGCTTCCGCTTCCGCCTCCGCTTCCGCTGCTTCCGCTTCCGCTTCCGCTCCCTCCGGTTCCGCTTCCGCTCAACGCCAGCGCCTCCCTGGCCTGATGCAGCGCCACCAGCGAGCTAGAACACGCCGTGTCGATCCCAGCGCAGGGGCCCCTGCAATCGAAGGTGAAGGCAGCTCGCCCGCAGAGGTAGGGAGCGCCGACGCCGGTCATCGTGTTTCCGGAGTGAGGCTTCGTTTGGCCGCAGTAGCGCTTTGCGGCGTCGAAGGCGTCGAAGAACATGCAGCCGACAAACACGCCGCAGGAGCGACGCCAGTGGTGATTTGACGAAGACGACGACGAAGAAGACGACGACGGCGAAGAAGACGACGACGATGACGACGATGAAACAAAATCATCGACGTCGTGGAAGGCCTGCGCCGAGAGCTCGAGCAGCCTGCGCGCCTGCGGGTCGAGCGCCGCGGCGTCGGGCGGCGCGAGCGCGAGCGCGGCGGCGTCGACGGAAAACATCAGGCTCGACGTTTCGTCGCCGTCGTCGCCAGCGGAAATTCCGCCCTCTCCTTCTCCCTCTTCTACGTAGGCCGCGAACCGCGCGTGGGAGAGGCCTGCCGGGGCTGGCTCCGGGGAGTAGTCCCTCTCCACGTCCCAGCGCGAGAGGGGCGTCGGCCTCTGGAGGGGGGAAGAAGAGGAAGAAGAAGAGACGCGGGCCCAGAAGGAAGCGAGGCCGTTTGGAGCTCCAGGGAACAGGGAGGCTACGGAGAGGATCTCGCAGGAAGAGCATGCTGGTGTTGGTGTCCGGAGAGAAGAAGAAGAAGGGAGAGAAAGAGAGCGAGGAGCGAGAGGAAGGGAGGAAGAAGGAGGAGCAGCCTCTTCTTCCTCGACCTCTTCTCCCACTTCTTCCACTTCCACTTCCTCTTTCTCCCCCACCTGCATCATCAGCATCGTCAGCGCCTCCATGCCGCCGCTCAGCCTCCTGGAGAGCTCCTCTGCGAGGGCCCGCGGGGTCGGGTGATCGAACGCGAGCGTGGCCGGGAGCTGCAGGGGAGACCGCTTCGAACCGCCGCCATTGCCGCCGCCGCTTTCCGCCGCCGCCGCTGAAGCTTCGAGCAGCGCCGCCGGGAGTCGGGCCTTGGCCTCGGCGACGATCGCGTCTCTGAGCTCCAGGGCACCCAGAGAGTCGATCCCGGAGTCCATCAGCGGCGCGTCGGGGCCTATCGAGGAAATAGAAGAAGAAGAAGATCCAGAAGAAGAGAGGACTCGGCCGACGGCGGCAGAGACGAGCTCGAGCAGCGAGTCGGGGGAAGCGGCGGCGACGGCAGCTGCAGCTGCTGCTGCTGCTGCTGCTCCGGAAGAAGAAGAGACGGCGCCAGAAGCCTTTGCAGGAGCTTTATTCTTCTTTGGGAGAAGAGAAGAAGAAGCAGGAGCAACAACAGCAGAAGCAGAAGAAATAGAAGCTTCGATGCTCTCGCTTCCGCCGACCTCCGAGAACAGCAGCCTAGCTCGCCTCTGCCGCCTGGCGCCGGAGAGCAACCTCTCCCACCCGAAAGCTCCCACGGCAGCGGGGGACGAGGAAGGGAAGAGCATGATCTTCTCTAGAGCTTGAAGACCTCGAGCCGGATCGATCGAGAAGAGCCCCGCGGCCTCGAGCTTGGCGGCGAGGAGGGAGGAGGAGGAGGAGGAAGAAGACGGAGCGTTTTTCGTTTTCGCCGACAAACTCGAAGAAGAAGAAACCACCATTCCTGCTCCTCCACCCCAGGGCCCCCACCCGCCGCACGAAACGGGGACCCCACACCTCTCTCTCTGCTGCTCGACGAGGCAACTCATCCACCCGTTGGCAGCCGCGTAGGCTGCCTGGCCCGGGTTTCCCAGCGAGGCCGAGACCGAAGCGAAGGCGTGCCCGGCAGCGAGAGGGTGAAGGAGAAGCGACGACGACGCCGAAGAAGAAGAAACGAGGAGGAGCTTCTTCTCCGCGGCGACCGCCTTGGGAGCGAAGGTCTTCCTGAAGCTGGCGGGGCCGAGCAGAGCAGCGGGAGCGTCCGCGAGGACCCCGCCAGCGAGGAGGAGGCCACGGAGAGGGGAGGCGAAGGGGAAGAAAGAGGAAGAGGCGGACGAAGAAGAAGAAGCGAAAGCGCCAGTGGAAGTTCCGACGTCGCACGCCGCGGCGACGACGAGCGCCGCCGGGGCCAGCGCCGCGAGGCTTCCTTCTTCGCCGCCCCGTTCTCCGCGGCCCGTTCGACCAAGCAGCAGAAAGCGGGAAGAAGAGCTCTCTCCGAGCCAGCGCGTGGCGAGCCTCCCCAGAGCGCCGAGCCCTCCGGCGACGAGCCAAGTTCCGACGAAAGAAGACGAAGGAGAGGAAGAAGAAAGAGAAGGAGAAGAAGAAGCCGAAAGAGGCAGAAGGCGCCTCGAGCAGACGACGTTCCCTTCCGCTTGGACCTCTTCTTCTTCTCTGAGCTCCACTCCATGCTCGAGGCACGCGCATCCCGCTGCGGCGCGGAGGGCAGCAGCAGCAGCGGCAGCAGCAGCAGAAGCCGAAGACGAAAAAGAGAAGGAGTGTTTGGAAGAAAACGAGTTTGTTCCTCCTTCCTCTGCGAGCGAGCGCACGAGCTCGAGCGCCTCGAAGGCGCCGTCGGCGGCAGCGGAGCGGCGTCGCAACGACCGTCGGAGGCGTCGAGGTTGACGGCGGCTGCAAGGAGAGCGCTGGCTGCCTCTGCGGCTGCTGCTGCCTCGAGGCTCCGAGACCTGGGCTTCGTCGACGAACGAGAGCACGGCAGGAGCAACAGAAGCAGTAGCAACAGAAGCACTTGACGCCTTCGCCTGTGCTCTCTGCTGTCCGATCGGGCGAGAGACGAGATCGGAGAGTAGGATTCCCGAAGAGGATGCAGAGGCAGCAGCAACCTCAAAGGTCGCCGAAACGCTTCCGCCTCCGTTCTCCTCTCTCGAGCGGCACAGAGCAAACAAACCTTCTCCTTCGTTTCCCTCTTCTTCCTCGGAGGCCGGAGCGAGCAGGGCCCCCGCCGTGGCCGGGACGCGAGCGGCGAGGGCGAGGTCCGTGTCGGCGACGGCCCCGAGGTGTGTCGCCGCGTCGAGGAGCGCCGGGTGCGCTCCGTGTCCCCTCGAGGTCGCCGGAGGCGGGGCGAGTGAAGCACAAGAAGCGAAAGAAGAAGAAGAAGAGGCCATGGGGAGTTTTCGGGGGCGGCACTGAGCGAGGAGGAACGGCGACGAAGAAGGCGAAAGGGCGAGTTTCGCCACCGCCGCCGTCGCCACCGCCGCGGTAGTCGCCCTGAAGAGCTCGACGCCTCCGCACTCCAGGCGCACGTCTCCTTGCCTCGAGACCGTGCTCTCGAGGACAAGGGGCGAAGGAGAAGAAAAGCTGCTCCCGCTGCCGAGGAGCAAGGGGGCGACGACGGCCGCCGCGACGAGCCCGAGTCTCGTCGCCGTCGCCGCCGTCGAGCTCCCGCTTCCGCTTCCGCCGCTCGACGAAGAATTCGCCGCCGCTCTCGCCGCCTCCATCATCGCCGTGCCGGGCAACAGGGGCCTCCCTCTCACGACGTGCTGCCACAGGAAGGAGAGAGCAGGGGAGCTCCGCAGGTCGGTCTCGAAGCGGAGGAGAAGCAAAGGAGACGACGACGACGACGACGACGACGACAGAGAAGAGAGCGCGACGAAAGCAGCAGCAGCAGCAGCAGCAGCAGCGAGCCTCGACCTCGCTGGGCTCAGCCAGTGCCTCCCCCGGCGGTAGCAGCGCAGCCGAGAAGCCAGGATTGTTGGCGACTCGGATTCCAAAGAACGAGGCGCTCTCGTCGTCAGTGCGTGCGCGTTGGTGCCCTGGAAGGCAAAGGCCGAAACTCCGACGACGACGGCGGAAGAAGAAGAAGAAGAAGAGGAGTCGTCGGAACCAGATTCCAAAACGACGCTGGGCCCTCTGCCCCTCGCCGCGGTCACCCTCCTTCCTTCCACGGCCTCCTGCACGTGAGCGCTCATCTGCCTGAGGTTTGCGATTGGGAGACAGACCCCCCTCGCGTGCCTCTCCGCGGCGGCCAGCAGACCCACGGCGCCGGCCGCGGGCTCGGCGTGGCCCGACCTCGTCTTGGGCGCCCCCAGCGAAAGAGAGTTAGAGGAAGAAGGAGAACAAGAGACGGAGGAAGCGGCTTCTCTGTCTTTCCGGAGCACTCCGACCAGGGCGCCGACCTCGAGCGGGTCCCCCAGCGGGGTGCCCGTGCCGTGGAGCTCGACGGCGGCGACGCGAGAAGGAGACGACGACGAGGAAGAACAGGAAGCCAGCGCCGCCGCGACGACGGCGGCCTGCGCCGGGCCCGAGGGGGCAGTCAGCGAAGACGACCTCCCGTCCTGGTTGACCTCCACCGAGGCGAGGAGCAGAGCTGGTAGCGAAGAAGACGTGGAAGCTTCTCGATCGGAGAACAGCGACAGCCCCAGCGCGAGCGCCGCCTCGCCCCTCGAGTACCCGTCGGCCGCGGCGTCGAGCGCCTTGGCCCTTCCGTCCGGGGAGAGCATAGAGGCCGCGGCGAGGCCCGCGGGCGTGGCAGGGTCCAGGGTGAACAGCGAGGCTGCCAGGATCGAGCGAGGACGGCGGCGTTTATCAGATGAAGAGCTCGAGCTCGAGCTCCTCAGCTCGCGGACCAGCAGCGCCGCGGCGACGAGCGAGCTGGAGCACGCGGTGTCGACGGCGAGCGCCTGCCCACGGAGGTCGAAGGTAAAAGAAAGTCTTCCGGCAGAGACGGAGAGGCATTTTCCGGAGGCGCCGTAGGCATCCTCCGCCGGGGTCGAGCGGGCCCAGAGCGCGGAGTAGTCCCAGAAGGAGAGGCAGGTGGCGACGGAGGTGACGGTAGAGGAAGGAGAAGAAGAAGAAGAAGAACTTCCGTCGTCGCCGAAGAACGAGAGGCCGCCGCTCCTCTCGTTCTTCTTCTTCTCTTCTCTGTCGTTCCAGCAGCTCAGCACCTCCGCTCCGACCTCGAGGATCAGCCTCTGCTGCGGGTCCATCCGCGCCACCTCCCCGAGGTAGCTCATGCAGAAGAGGGCCGGGTCGAACTCGGAGACGCGGGGCAGGAAATGGCCGAAGCGAGCGGCGGAAGGAGAGGAGGAGGATGAGGACGAAGAAGTCGAGCTCGAGGTCGAAAACGCCGCGTCGGCGTCGCAGTCCCAGCGCTCCAGGGGGGCGATCCGAGCGCTGTCGATTGACGACGAAGAAGAAGCAGCAGAGGGCATCCTGGTCGCGAAGCAGTCGATCGCGATCGGGAGCGTTGCCAGAGAAGGAGAAGAGGAAGACGAAGAAGCAGGCGAGAGAGGGAGAAGACGCGGCGGCAGCGGCGGCGAAGGAGCAAGAAGAGGTGCTGCTGCTCTTCCTCCTTTCGTCTTCGAAATTCCACCCCCACCATCTCTTTTCTTCTCCTCCTCCCGCTGCTGCAGCGCCGACGCCACTCTCTCGACCAGGGTGTCGACGGTCGGGGAGTCCAGCGCCAGCGAGGCCGGGAGCTGCAAACCCCCGAGCGACCTCCGGAGCTCGTCTCGGAGCTCGACGCCGGCGAGCGAGTCCAGTCCCAGCGAGGAGAGCAGGGCGCGGCGGTCGCCGCCGGCGGCGGTCGTCGTCGCGGCGTCGGCGACGGAGTTGCCGAGGACGGCGGCGAGCGCCGCGGCGACGGCGGAGTCCGCCGCGGCGAAGAAGGAAGAAGCGGTGGAGGAGGAAGAAGAAGCTGTTTCCATCGTCGTCTCCTCCACTTTATCTTCTTCTTCTTCCACCTCTTTTTTCACCCCTTCTTCTTGTTCCTTCGACGGAGGCGCCACCTCATCGAAAAAGGCGTCCGCAGCCAACGCCGCGACGCCTCTCCCCGCGGCTCGGCGGAACGCGCCCCAGTCCGCAGCCAGCGCGGCGACGACGGCAGACGACGAGTCGCTGCTGCTGCTGCTGCTGTTCTCCTTCGCTTCTCCTCGTTTTCTTCCCCGTTCGGCAACCACCGCCTCCATCACCGCCAGCCCCTGCTTCGGCTGCACGAAGCCCATCCCTCCGCGGCTCATCCGAGAAGCCACAGCAGCAGCAGAAGCAGCAGAAGCAGCAGAGGAGGAAGAATCGGAACAAGAAGAAACCATCCCGATCTCGCTCCACGGGCCCCACTGGACGGAAGAGACGTTGGGCAGCCCGGTCGCCGCCGCCCGCTCCGCCGCGGCGTCCAGCGAGGCGTTGGCCGCAGCGTAGGCGGAGGAGCCCGCGGGCCCCAGCAGGGAGGCGACGCTGCTGAAGAGCACCGCCGCTCGGAGGGGCCTCGAGGTTGATGTCGAAATCGAAATCGAAGTCGAAGTCGAAATCGAAGAAGAAGAGGTCGCAAAAGAACCAAGGCAAGAGCGCAGCCCCGCCGCCTTGGGCGCCGCGGCCACCCTCGAGGAGGCAGCCGTCGTCTTCGACAGCGGGGCGTCTCTGAGGACGCCCGCGGCGTGGAAGAAGAGCAGGGAAGGCGAAGGCGAAGGCGAAGGCGAAGGCGAAG
>Ga0114918_10001649_pt1 | contig 19953 bp, 16 predicted proteins | sample LantaG_FD_87015 | JGI IMG/M metagenome (GOLD analysis project Ga0114918, IMG submission 87015) | Deep subsurface microbial communities from Baltic Sea to uncover new lineages of life (NeLLi) - Landsort_02402 metaG | ecosystem: Environmental > Aquatic > Marine > Oceanic > Sediment | place... | reverse complement strand
TTTTTCTGGCACAATTTTTAATTTTCCAGAAACAATCATTTTCTCTAATTCTTTTTGGTAATTAGAAAGCTTAAAAAAATAATTCTCTTCTTTTATTAATTCTGGTTTAGTTTTATGCTCTGGGCATAAACCATTGATTAATTCCTCTGGTTTATAAAAAGCTTCGCATCCAACACAATACAAACCTTCATATTCTTTCTTATAAATATCCCCTGAATCAAAAACCTTTTTCCATAGTTTTAGAACTCCTTTTTTATGGCGTTCTTCTGTCGTGCGGATAAAATCATCGTTTGAAAGATTAAATACTTCTTTTAGGTCGTGAAAATATCGACTATTTTGATCTACTAATTCTTGTGGCGAAACGTTTTTTTCTCTAGCTGATATAACGTTTTTCAAACTATTTTCATCAGTCCCAGTTACAAAATAAACTTCATCCCCTCGTAATTTAAGAAAACGTTTATAAGCATCTGTTTGAATAATTTCTAAAACAAACCCTAAATGGGGTTTGGCATTAACATAAGGAATCGCTGTTGTAAGATAATAACGCATAAAAAATATCTATAGAAGTTTTTTCTGTGGTAAATAAGCAGCAATGCTACCAGTTTGAATATCTCTGATTAATCCAATTGCTGCTGCTGCCAATGGTAAGGCAATAATAATTCCAGCAACTCCAGCTAATTTTCCACCTATTAAAACAGCCAAGATAATAACTAAAGGATTCAATTTCATTGTTTTAGCTCGCAATATTGGGCTAATGAACCCTTCAATAGCTTGAATGATAACAAAAATAATTAATATTGAAATTCCTAAGAAAAAACTTTGGCTTACACCAACTAAAAATGCTATAAAACCAATAATCAAAGGACCGATATATGGAATGAAGTCAAATAAAGCTGCTAATATAGCTAAAAATTCAGCCTGAGGAACCCCTAAAATCTTTAAGCTAAGATAAACTAACCCTCCAACCATACCACTAAGGATTAATTGGCCAAAAAACCAGCTTCCAACTTTACGACGTGTTCTTCCCCAAAGATAGACTGCATAATCTTCATAAGCACTCGGAAAAATTAAACGAATTGCTTTTTCAATCCCCTTTTTCTCCGTATTAATAAAAAAAGATAAAAGAAGAACAAAAAAAGCAGAAAAAGCTCCTCCCAAAATCTTAGTAAGTAAATTACCAGATTGAAGCAAAAATTCTGATACTTGGCCTTGGGAAATACCTAATAAGTTTAGCCAATTTTGTATTGGAAATTCTACAGATTGCCATCCTTGCCATAATTCAAGGAAAGCTCCTTTATTCATCCATGAAGGCAAGAAATCTAAAAATCCAACTATATAATTATTGAAAACTGGAATAAATAAAGAAGCAATCAATCCTAATAAGGTTAAAAAAATGAAATAAATAATAAAAGTTGCTAACCAACGATTTTTCCATTTTCCTTCGAAATAATCTATTGGCCTATCTAAAAGTGAGGCTACGATAAAACCAAGCAAAATAATAAAAATGACTTGCCGAAAATACCAAGCAGCAATAAAAGCTAATAAAATAATAAAGAGTCGTAAAATACTCTGCCAGGAAATATCTATTGTTTGCGTTGTTTTAAACATGAAGTAATTTTTCTAATCTCTTTTTATTTTTATAAGGACCAATCAAAGCTAAATTTAAAAACTGAGATTTTAATAAATCCTCTGCAACTTTCTGAATATCACGCGCAGTAACCTGTTTGATTTTCTTTAAATATTGATCTGGTGTTTCTATTTTTCGCATCAAGAGTTCCTCCCTAGCAAAACTGTTAGCTAGATTATGAACATTTTCTAATCCCAATGCAAGCTTACCAGTGATATAGCTTTTAGCCTCTTTAATATCTTTAATATCGACTGGTTTTGTTTTAAACTTTTTCCATTCTTCCAGAATAACTGTAATTACTTCTTCTAAACGATTATTATCTATGCCTGCACTTACTTCCCAAAAACCATGATCAGTATAACAAGAAAAATCGCTGTATACATAATAAGCTACACCTAATTTCTCCCGAATAGTCTGAAAAAGAATACTGGACATACCTCCACCAAAAATAGAATCCATTACTCTTGCGGCATATCGCCTTTTATCAAATAAATCTATACCTCTAAATCCTAAAATTAAATGGGTTTGATCTGTTTTCTTATTTTTTATAAATACTTGCGGCCTATTTTGTTTTTCTTTTACTAATTCTTTGTTGATACCTTTACCTGACTTAATATCACTAAAATAATCTTTTATCTGATTGATAGTCTCCTTTTCTGAAAAATTGCCACTGGCAACTACTATAGTAGATTTAGATTTATATTGGGACTTATAATACTTTAGCAAATCTTCTCTTTTGAATCCTTTAATATTTGTTTTTGTCCCTAATGTATGGTGGCCTACCGCTTGATTACCATACAATAATTTTTTCCAAAGACCCCAGACATCATCTTGGGGGGTATCTTTAGACATATTAATTTCTGCAATTATTACTCCTTTTTCCTTTTGTATTTCTTTCACAGGAAATTGGGAATTTAAAAAGATATCGGAAATAATATCCAAGGCCAATTCTTTGTTTTGACAAGCTACTTTTGAATAATAACCTGTGCATTCTGCACTTGTAAAAGCCCTGCAAGATCCCCCAACATTGTCTAATTCTTTAACAATTGCAAGATTAGAAGGGCGTTTTTTTGTTCCCTTAAAACACATATGTTCCAAAAAATGGGATATTCCATTATCTTCTTTTTTCTCAAAATCAGCTCCTGTATTAACTAAAACTGTTATTTGAAAAGAAAGCGATTCTTTTGAAGGAACAGTAAGAATCCTTAAACCATTACTTAATTTTGTAAGCTTAAATTTATACATGAAGGCGTTCTTTTATTAATCTAACAATTTCTTCGATTTTAATTCTTTGTTGTTCCATTGTATCCCTATCGCGGATCGTAACAGTATCATCTTCTAAGGTTTGATAATCAATTGTTATGCACCAAGGGGTTCCAATCTCATCTTGACGTCTATATCTTTTCCCTATATTACCAATACTATCCCACATTGTCATAAACTCAGGTTTTAAAAGATTAAAAACATCTTTAGCTTTTTCAACTAAATTATCTTTATTCGCGACCAAAGGGAAAACTGCAATTTTATATGGAGAAAGGCTTGGTTTAATTTTCAAAAACACTCTCTTTTCATTATTTACCTCTTCTTCACGATAGCTCTCCGCTAAAACAGCCAAAAATGTCCTCTGAAGACCGCCGGAACATTCAATAATATTTGGAATAAATCTCGTTTTGCTTACTGGGTCAAAATAATCAAGCTCTTTCCCAGAAAACTTTCCATGTTGTTTTAAATCATAATCAGAACGATCATGAATTCCTTCTAATTCTTCAAATTCACCAAAAAATTTGTATTCAATATCCCATGCGTCTCTAGCATAAAAAATTCTTTCTTCAGGAGAATGCTGCCTCCAGCGAAGATTGTTTTTATTTAAACCGATTGTATCAATATACCAGTTAAATCTAATATTTTTCCATTCTTCATATAATTCCTTCGCTTTCTCTGGTGAACAAAAATACTCAATATCCATTTGTTCAAACTCTCTTACTTTGAATAAAAACTTACCCAAAGTAATTTCATTGCGAAAAGCTTTTCCTATTTGGGCAACACCAAATGGTATTTTTACTCCCATCGTATCTCTTATTGGTAAAAAATCAAGATAAATATTTTGGCATGATTCACCTTTAAGATATACCTTCGTTTTCTCTCCCTCAACTGAACCTACGCTCGTTGTCATTAAAAGATTAAACTCTTTGATTTCAGGAATTAATTTTCCATTACAATCTGGACAGATTAAAGTTCCTTGTTTTAAAACATTCCATTTTCCTGTTTGATTATCTTTTTCTAATTCCCAACCCTCTAATTTATCTGCTCGAAATCTTTTTTTACAACCTTGACATTGTATTAATGGATCAGTAAAAGCAACTGTATGCCCGCTAGCTTCCCATGATTTTGGATGCATTAAAATAGAGCCATCAATTAAATACATATCACTTCTTTCTTGAACCATTTTTTTAATCCAAACATCCCGAATATTTTTAGCTAAAAGCGAACCTAATGGCCCAAAATCATAAATATTAGCAAACCCTCCATAAATCTCAGAGGAAGGATAAACAAAACCACGTCTTTTACATAAAGATACAATTTTTTCCATTAAATCATTCATCTTGATAATTGATAAAGTAATTAATAATTTATTTTATGGCCTCACTATTCCATCACCAGGAAAAACAGTCTTATCAGTTAATTTAGTAGACTTAACAATAGGATATGTAAAAGAAATATTTTCCCCTGTAAAGGCATCTATGGCTGTAAAGATTGTTTTATCAATTAAATCAATTTCCTGATTTACTTGAGATACAGAAGGAGTAACCTTAATTTGGAAAACAAGTTCTGATGCTTTAGTTAGAACTCCTGAGCCAGCAGAAACAGAAGGAATAGTCCATGAAAGTTCTCTTGTTGCAGAATCATAATTAGGAGAATTCTGACCATAATCCCCTGCAATCTGACTAGTAAATTCTGCCCAAAGAGGTAGAGTAGTTTTTATTGTTATATCTCTTAGTGCATTAAAACTATTAACAATTTTCCAATGAATAGTAAAATCAGTTGGTTCATTAGCTTTTAAAGGAAGCCTTCCAGTATTAGCAATCATCGAAGAAGCATCACGGAAATAGCTGTCAATCGCTACCTTACAATCTGAATTAAGTTTAATCGTATTTAAAGCAGCTGCACGGGGTAATTCAGAAACTTCTAATTGTTCTGGGATATTAGAACTCTGAATACTAGCATGAGTTTCTAAAACTATATTTTTTTGAGCCAAACTTCTCATTGGCCAATCTTGTAATAATTTCACAGAAAATTGAAGTTTTCCTTGTTCTCCAGGATTAAGAGCATAAAGCTGAGATACTTTTGTTCCTGACCAAGTTAAAGTCTTTAAACGTGAAGAAAATACTCCATTGGGTGCTTTAAGAGTAGAAAAATCAAAAACATCACCATTAAAAACAATCTCCACTGTCAAATTTCTTAAAGTAGTAGAATAATTATTTTGGTAATCAATAACAAAATTTAATGTTTCGCTCAAATCAGCATTATGGGTCATTTCGTTATTGACTAAAGATGAAATTAATAAAGGATTTTTTATCAAAGTTGTATATCCTTCGGTCTTAGCTAAAGGAAGAAAAACATTTTCTTTAACCATACCTAAATACAAAGTTACTCTTTTTGTTTCACCTGGCTGACCATTAGTAAATCCCTTTACTATTATCTTTCCATGGCTAGCTGGATTCAATTCTCCTAAAACCCATCTATTATATTCTGAGCTCTCAGAAAAAACTTCAGGATTAGACTCTTGGAAAACAAATCCGGACGGCCATTCTGCTCTAATTTCAACGTTATCAAATGCATAACTAGAAAGATTCTCCCAATTTATTTCTAAAGGAAAGACCTGTTCAGAAAAAACTTGATTAAGGGTCACTAATTCCAGTCCAAAAGAAGAGCCAGAAATTAAAACAGTTTTTATCTCTTTTTTCTCAAAAACAGAACTGAGTGTTTTAGGACGGTATCGAAGTATCGCTTCAATATTTTTAACGGTCTTAGGTTCTCCAGTAATTAATAACTTAATTACTTTATCTTCTGAATCACGAGAAGCCATCTCACCTAAATCATATAAAAGAGTTTTCTTGTCTGGGTTGTCAACAGCAATTACTCCTTCTGGGAGCTTAATTTCTGCTTCTACTTCTTGAAGGCTTACCCTAGAATTATTATTCAAAACAAAGTGAAATTCTTTTATCTCACCAGATTTAGCTTCATCTGGTCCTAAAAAAGCAAAGGTTATTCCTCCACTTTTTACAAAGCTCCAAACAAAATAACTAGTAGCTAAGATAAAAATCGTGACTAATGCTCCTCCCCAAAAAGTTTTTAAAAAATCTTTTATTTTCATATTATTTATTGTAATTTATATTAACAATGTTACTACATTATATCTGATTTTATTGCTAAAGTAAATTTACTAAGAAATTTCTCAAGATATTTTTTTTCTTCCAAAATCTCCCTAATATGAGAAACTTGTGAAAAATTCTGAAGAGTAGAATTAAATAAAAAATCTAAAAACTTTCTTTGTTGATTACTAATAGGCCAATCATCTTTTTGATGGTGCAATTGACAAACAATTCCTTTTCTTTCAAAATTAAAAAATTTATTATTAATTGTACTTCCGCATTCAATACATCCGTCTAAAACTGGTGAAAAACCGAGAATTCTTAAAAACTGAGCATTAAAATATATCCATATAAAATCAGCTATTTCAGGAAATTTATTTAAATTTTTCTCTAGAAAATACAAAGCATCAAAAAGTAATTTCCAAATTTCAGAATCAAGTTGTTTTTCTAGCATTAATTCATCAACTAAATCTGTAATCCAAAAAGAAACAGTAAGAGCTTTTTTCCTCTTTTTTATCTCTATATAAGGAATTTCTTCTAGAGCAGTGATTAGTCGTGGATTACGAGACATAGCAAATTGAATTTGCACCAATGTTGGTATTTCTAAGTGCCCAGCGAGTTTAGCATTAATCTTTCTCGCTCCTGGAGCTAATAAACTTAATTTTCCAAATTCCTGAGTAAAAAAAACATAGCGGCGATCATGCTCTTTGATTGATTCTTGTTTCAAAACAAAAGCTAAGGTAGAATAATATTCCATTTGATTTTATCATATCACAAAAGAAAAATATTGAAAAATATCTTGAAAAAATATGCATTTCGTGATAATTTTAAAACAAGCCCCCGTAGTTCAACGGATAGAATGCAGACTTGCGGAGTCTGTGATGGAAGTTCGATTCTTCCCGGGGGCACTATGATTAAACTCTCCAACTCTGTTTCAGAAATACGTGGCATTGGTCCACGTTATTTAAAATACCTAGAAAAATTAGGAATTAAAACAATAAAAGATTTGCTTTGGTACTTTCCTTTTCGCTATGAAGATTTTTCTAAAATTAGTAAAATAAACGAACTACAACCAGAAGAAAAATGCTCAATAATAGGAAGCGTAAAAAAGATTGATATTAGAAGAACGCTCAAAAAGAAAATGTTTATTATTGAGGCTGTAATTGAAGATGATACAGGTCAAATCATTGCAATTTGGTTTAATCAAATTTATTTATTAAAAAACATACCATTAGGAGCAACTCTTTCTTTGTCAGGAAAAGTAACAAAAAGGGGAAGGAAATTAATCATTTCTAGCCCATCATATGAAATTATCTCTAAACAAAAACTGGAAGAAGAGTTTTATCAAGAACTTAAACATACTGGCCGTTTAATTCCTGTATATTCAGAAACAAAGGGATTAAGCTCAAGAGCTCTACGTTATTTTATTAAACCACTTTTAAAATTAACTTACGATATAAAAGACACTCTCCCTGATTTTATACTTAAAAAGCATGAATTAATTGATCTCCAACAATCGCTCAACCAAATTCATTTTCCATCATCTTTGCTATTAGCAAAAAAAGCAAAACGAAGATTTGTTTTTGAATCTTTATTACTTTCACAAATTTATCTTCTAAAAAGAAAAAGAAAAAATGCTCTTTTAAAAGCCCCAAAAATCAATTTGGATATTCCTTTACTCCAATCATTCACAAAATCATTATCATTCCCTTTCACTGAATGCCAGAGAAAAACAATATGGGAAATTGCTAATAATCTTCATCAAAGACCAATGAATCGCCTTTTAGAAGGAGAAGTAGGATCTGGAAAAACCATTGTAGCAATTGCTGCAAGCTTATTAACAATAAAATCAAACTACCAAGTAGCTGTAATGGCTCCAACAGAAATATTAGCAAAACAACATTTTGATAAATTTAAAGACGTCCTTAAGCCATTTCAAATCAAAATTGCGCTTTTAACTTCTTCAACAACAAAAATTTATGACGACGGTCTAGAAGGTCAAATTTCTAAGCAGACATTAAACAAAATTATTGCTTCTTCAGATACTATTCTTGTAATTGGTACTCATGCTCTTATTCAAAAAAACATTCGTTTTAATCGTCTAGGATTAATCATTGTTGACGAGCAACATCGTTTTGGCGTTGAACAAAGAAAAAAACTTATTGCTAAAAACGCAAATAAAAAAGAAATTCCTCATCTTTTATCAATGACTGCTACGCCTATTCCTCGTACTTTAGCCTTAGCTTTTTATGGAGACTTAGATCTTTCTATATTAGATGAATTACCCAAAGGAAGAAAAAGAATAATTACCAAGGTTGTCCTTCTAAAAGATAGGGGCAAAATTTATAATTTTATTCACAAAGAAATAAAAAAAGGGAGACAAGCATTTGTTATTTGTCCAAGAATTGAAGAAACAGAAATTTCTGATATTAAAGGGGATAATCTTCTTACCTTATCAGAGCGGTTAAATCATGAAGTTAAAGCAGTTAAAAAAGAATATGAAAAATTAAGTAAAGAGATTTTCCCTGACTTAAAGATTGCTATGCTGCATGGAAAGATGAAACCAAAAGAAAAAGAAACTGTAATGAAAGATTTTCAAGAAAATAAAATTAACCTTTTAGTTTCTACCTCTGTAGTTGAAGTGGGTGTTGATATTCCAAATGCTTCTCTAATGATAATTGAAGGATCAGAACATTTTGGCCTAGCACAATTACATCAATTTAGAGGAAGGGTAGGAAGATCTCATTACCAATCTTATTGTTTCCTTTTTTCCGAATCGTCGCAAACATCTATTACAAGTCGCCTAAAAACACTGATTAAGTGTAATGACGGATTCCATTTAGCAGAAATGGATCTTTCTTTAAGGGGCCCTGGGCAATTTTTAGGTACTAAGCAATCAGGAATTCCTGATTTAGTAATGAGTTCTCTTTTAAATAAAGAATTTATAGAAAAAGTTCATCAACAAGCAAAAGAGATACTTAAAGAAGATTCAACATTAAAAAAATGGCCTTTATTATTGGCCAATTTTCAAGAATTTTCTGAAAAAATTTACAAGGAGTAAAGAAGATTATTCAAGCTTAATTTCTATTTGCTTTTTCTCTCCTTTGCTCCAATAAGTAATTTTAATTACATCACCAATTTTAAAACAAGCTAAAACTTGAGATAGATTAGATTGTTTGTTTATTTTCTTTTTGTTAATTTCTAATATAATGTCTCCTTCTTTTAACCCAGCTTTTTCTGCTGGTCCTTCAGAAATAATTCCTCCACGCCCAGGAATTGTTTCGTAAATAATAAAAGCACCATAATCAAAAGGGAAATGATGAAGTTTTTGCGTTTCTTCATCAATTAAGAAATATCTTACTCCTAAACTTGGACGACATAATTTTCCATATTTTCTTATATCATTGAGAATGCTTTTAGCTTGATTAATAGGAATAGCAAAACCAATATTTTCTACTCCCAAAACTACTGCAGTACAAATACCTATAACTTTTCCCGAAAGATTAATTAAAGGTCCACCAGAATTTCCAGGATTAATAGCTGCGTCTGTTTGAATTAAACCAAAAAATTCTTGAATATCTTCTCCAATTTCTGTCTTTATATCCCGCGAGAGTCCTGAAACAATCCCGCGGGAAACTGTATTCTGAAATTCACCTAAAGCATTGCCAATAGCAATAACCGTCTGACCTAATTTTAACTGAGAAGAATCAGTAAATTTTAAATATGGAAAATTATCACCATCAATTTTTAAAATAGCAATATCGGTTATTTTATCTCTAGCCAAAATCTTACATGAATAAGTTTTGTTTTGCCAAACTACAGTATAAGATGCTTCTTCATCTTCAACAATATGACGATTTGTTAAAATATAACCATCAGAAGAAACAAAAAAACCTGAACATCCACCTACTTTAACCATGCCTTTTTCATCAACTAAATACCTTGCCATATCTACTCCAATTTCTTCCTTTATCTTTGATAATTCCTTAGACATTAAAACAGCTACCACTGAAGGAGTAGCTGTTTTTACTGCTTTTATAGTTTGATTAGATTCTGAAAAAAACATAATTTTTGGTGCGCGGGAGAGGACTCGAACCTCCACGTCCTTGCGGACACCAGCCCCTCAAGCTGGCCTGGCTACCAATTACAGCACCCGCGCTTAACCATTATATTTTCTTTACTTCTTAATTTTTTTTCTTAGTTTAGCACGAATTTGTTTTTGGGATTTAGTTCTAAGAAAATACAATTTTGCCCTCTTTACTCGAGCAGCTCTAATTAATTCAATCTTTTTTATTTTTGGAGAAAAAACTGGCAATATCCATTCTACACCTACTCCATCCATTACTCTTCTTATAGTAATGGTAGCACCTGGTTCTTTTCCATGCTTTCTTGCTATTACTAACCCTTCTATATGTTGCGTTTTCTCTTTATCTCCGTCTTTAATCCTTTGAGAAACCTTGATATACATTCCAGGTTTTATCTCTTCTACTTTTAATTCAGTCATATTTATATTTTATCTATTACAATTATTTTAACACAGATAAATGGCCTTAGTCAATTTTAGGCTCTAATTGTTGCAATATCTTATTTAGGTCCTTTGGTAAAGGCGAATGTATTTTAAGTGGTTTTCCATTAAAAGAAACAAAAGAAATTTCTTGAGCATGAAGAAAATGACGAGATAAATTCAATCCTTCTAGTTTTTTTAATTTACCATATATTTTGTCACCAACTACAGGAAATCCGATACTTGCTAAATGCACTCTTATTTGATGTGTACGACCAGTCTCAGGACAAATTTCTAAAAGCGTATATCCTTGATATCGTTTTAAAACTTTATAATTTGTTAAAGCGCTTTTTCCTTTATCTTTCTTAATCACAACTTTCCTTTTTATTGGTGATTTTTTAGAACGTATTAAAGGCAAATCTATTATTCCCTGCTGTTTTTTAATTTCTCCTCTTACTAATGCAATGTATTTTTTCTTAATCTTTCTTGCTTTAAAAAGATTTTTTAAATAATCAAAAACCAAATTATTCTTAACAAGAATAAGCACTCCGGATGTTTCTTTATCTAAACGATGCACAATACCTGGCCGTAATCTATCTTCACCTACATCAAAAACAAAAGGATATTTTTGTAAAAACCAACTAGCAATTGATGGCTTAATAATATTATTAACAGTAGGATGAACAATTATTCCTGATGGCTTATCAATAATTAATAAATTTTCATCCTCATATAAAATTTCTGGCTCAGGAGAAACAGACTGAGGTTTTATTAAAAATGGTTTTTTGATTGAATTCAAAAAATCAGAAATTTCTAATAAAATCTTTTCACCTCCTTTCAGGATATGACTTGGTTTAATCTTATTTTTGCCCTCAATTCTTATCTTTCCATCTTTAATACAATGGATAATTTTTTCACGAGAAATATCTTTAATTTCTTTTTTTAAATATTTATCTAAACGAACTGGCTTAGAAATTTGCTCAACAGTTATAATTTTTATCATAAATCTTCTTTAGTTTTTGAGAAGTTTTTTTAAAATCATGTGGAACAATTAATTCTAAGCTCTTTTTTCCTAATTTTTTCTTCAAATTTTTATTTTTAATAATTTCTATAATTGCCTCAGCATAATCCTCTGGCTTTAGTGCTCCTACTAAAAATCCGTTTTCTCTGTCTTTTACTAATTCTGGTAAAGCGCCTTCTTTAGCAGCAACAATAGGCAGACCAGAGGCCATTGCTTCCATTGTTGCTAAGCTTTGAGCTTCCATTGGAGAAGGCATTACAAAAACAGTGGCTAATCGATAAAATTTTACTAAATCTATATCTTGTGGTTGAATAGGACCTAAAAAACACACATTCTTTTTAAAAGAACAATCTTTATCTGCCAATTGATTAATTAATTCTTCTTTTAAGTCGCCCCCTCCTAGAAAGAGAAAATGAACATCAACTTCTTTTAGAATTAATGGAATGGCTTTAACAAACGTTTCTAAATTTTTATCTTTATCAATGCGCCCGCTATAAAAAACAATCGGCTTAGAAATAAAATCTTCAATTTTATATTTTTTCAAAAACTCTTCAGAAATCCGACTTACACTAAATGCCTCAATATTAATTCCATTAGAAATAACTTCTATTGGAATATTTATCCCCCATTTAATTGCCTCCTTTTTAATAAACTTGCTTGGGGTAATTAAAATTTCGCAATAATTATTAAAAAAGGTAACTAAAATTTTTTCCATTGCCTTTGTCGTTGTTTTCTGTAAAAATTTAGGTAATTTTAAATAAGAAAGAGGAAATTTTAAAGAACAATGTTGCGTCGCAATTACAGGAATTTTTCTTTTTTTTGCTTCAAAAGCCAAAGACTGAGAAATAAAAAAAGGATCCTGAACATGAATAATGTCCGGTTTAAAATCGTCTAATATTTTTTTAATATGTAATAGAGCTAAATAGCTAACCTTTAATTTTTTTCTTATAGGATTGGGATGGGATTTAATTCGTACAACAGTATAGTTATAAGAATCAGAATCAATTTGAAAATCTCCATCAGGGGAAGCAGTAATTACATAAACTTTATTCTTTTTATTCTGGCTAAAATAATCAGCCAATCTGTCGGTAGAAATTGTTACTCCAGAAACATGAGGTAAAAAAGTCTCTAAAGCATAAAAGATCTTCATGGTTTTTATATACAAACAAGATTGTGGGCGGTAGAGGACTCGAACCTCTGGCCTTTTCGATGTCACCGAAACGCTCTAACCAACTGAGCTAACCGCCCGATTAAAGCAAAGTGGGCGTACTAGGGATCGAACCTAGGACCTGTTGTTTATAAGACAACCGCTCTGCCACTGAGCTATACGCCCAAATTATTTGACTAACTTTTCAAACTCCTCCTTTTCTAATGTTTCTTTTTCTATTAATTCTTTAGTAACTCTTTCTAACTTATCTATATTTTTCTTTAATAATCGTTTTGTATCATTGTAGCACTTTTTAAGAATACCAACTACTTCTTTATCTATTTTCGCTGCTGTTTCTTCTGAATATTGCCTTTCAGTAGAAATATCTCTGCCCAAAAAAACTAATCCTTCCTCTTTATCAAAAGAAATTGGTCCTATTTTCTTACTCATTCCATATTTAGTCACTATCCCTCTTGCTATGTCTGTTGCCTCTTTTAAATCATTAGATGCACCTGTTGATATCTCTTTAAATTTAATCTCTTCAGCCACATATCCGCCTAAAAGAGCGCACACATCATCTAAAAACTCTGATTGAGTTTTCATATATTTTTCTTCAGTTGGCATTCGCATTGTATAACCAGCTGCTCTCCCACGCGTTATAATAGAAATCTTTCTTACTCGGGCTGTATTAGGAAGCAAAGCAGATATTAAAGCATGACCAGCCTCATGATAAGCAGTAATTTCTTTTTCTTTTTTTGTTAAAATTCTACTCCTCCTTTCTGGACCTAAAATAACTTTTTCTATAGAATCTAATAATTCTTTCTGAGTAATATTTTTTTGGTTCCTTCTAGCTGCCAAAATAGCAGCCTCATTTGTTAAATTAGCTAAATCAGCACCAGAAAAACCTGGAGTCCGTTCTGCTATTTCTCTTAAATTAACTAATGGAGCTAAATTTTTTCCTTTAACATGAATTTCTAATATCTTTTCTCTATCATTAATACTAGGTAAATCTAGAACCACTCGTCTATCAAAACGCCCTGGTCGCAATAAAGCAGGGTCTAAAACATCTGGCCTATTTGTCGCCGCAATAACAATGGTTTTAGTATCTCTATCAAAACCATCCATTTCAACTAAAATCTGATTCAATGTTTGCTCCCTTTCATCATGACCTCCACCAATACCAGCACCTCTTACTCTACCAATAGCATCAATCTCATCAATAAACAAAATTGAAGGAGCTGCTTTTTTAGCTGTAGCAAAGGTATCTCTTACCCGACTAGCTCCTACCCCAACAAACATTTCTACAAATTCTGATCCAGAAATATGAAAAAAAGGAACTTTTGCTTCTCCTGCTACTGCTCGAGCTAAAAGTGTCTTCCCGGATCCCGGAGGCCCCATTAAAAGAACTCCTCGAGGAATTTTAGCTCCTAAATCATGAAACTTCTTTGGAGTTTTTAAAAATTCAACAACTTCTTTTAATTCTTCCTTGGTTTCTTTGAGACCAGCTACATCTTTAAAAGTAATTCCATCTTTAGAAGGAGAGAACAATTTAATATTAGAGCGAGAAAAAGAGAAAATCTGCATTGCTCCCTGATTAGCCCGACGAAGAGAATAAAACAACAAAAATCCTATTAAAAGAATCGGGATAAGTATTGGCAATATCATAGTGAAAAAAATAGCTGACGCACCATCACCTTCAATTTCTATATTTAAAGCAGATATTTCTTCTGGAGAAAATCCAAAGTTTTGAAGAGTTTCTAAAAAAGAAACGTTTAATTCTCTATCTGTAATTAAAACATTGTCATCCTGAAGAAAAATATTAATACGACTAGGATGAATTACAATTTTTATTACTTCTTGTTCCTTTAAAGCTTGGATTGCTTCAGAAAAACTCACTTCTTTTGTTTCTAAAGACTTGCTTTCAATTGTAGAAAACAACAGAGAAAGAGCTAAAAAAAGAAGAAGCACTATTAAAAAAGACTTAGCTAATTTATTCATAGCAATACTATTTTATCTTAAATTAAACTAAAAAGCAATTTATGGATAGATTGGTTCAGTTATACCCTGAAGATGAGAAATAGCACTATTAACTGATTCTAAGGATGAACTCATTATTAAATATTGATTATAGAAAGCGTAAGCAACAGCTGCTTCTTCTCCAGAATAAGTAAAGTAGCGAATTTCTGCTCCTGCATTAGTAGTTTCTTTAAAATCATTTGCTGTTTTTTTAGGAATACTAATAAGGAAAAACTCTTTCAAGTCATTCAAAATCCCAAGTTTATTTTCCCAAGCTAAAAAGACTGATTGTACTTCTTCTTTGCTCTCTTCTCCAATATCAATAATTAAACCAAGAGATGGATTAACTTCTCCATAATAAGAATAAGTTAAATATTTACGAGCTAACATATAAGGTTTTAACCTCATTGGCAATTGTGGAATAAGAGAAAGAACCACTTCTTCATTTGTAAGAGGGTCATTATGTACCTTAGGAATAAGAATTTTGAAAGTTCCAGGAGAGGCTAATTCAGAAGTAGCTGCATCTTTCATCGATTTAACAACATCTGACCCACTAATTTCTATATTAAAAAGAGATTTCTGGAATGGACCACTTACCTGAGGATATGGTGAAGCAGCTAAAGTTGTAGTAGTCGTTGGTATGCTTGTACTTGTTGTTGTAGTAGTAACAACAGGCTTAGCTTGAAAGAATTTAGGCCAAAGATAAAAATATCCTAATGCAACTACTGCTATAATCAGTACTCCTATAATAATAAAAGGTAATAATTTATTCTTCTGTGAAGGCTCTTTTTCAGTAACTGGAAATTCAGACATTCCAACTGGTGCTTCTGGTGCAAAAGAAGGCTCGGAATCAGAAAAAGCTGGCTCTGGTTGAATACTAGGTTCTGGTTGTATACTAGGTGTTTGTTCCGTGGGTGGAACATAAGCAAAAGCATCAGAAGGTAGTGGATGCGGAGACGGAGGCGGAGGCGGAGGTGGAGAAGGTGGCATTCCTGAAATTGCTCCCCCCTCAGATTTAATTTTTTCTAAATCTGATTCTGATGTTCTAATAAAAACATTTGAAGGTGGAGGAGAAAATCTTTGTTCTGATCCCTGCTGCTCAGGAATTTGTCCAGGAGCTTGCCCAGGGTCTTCATTAGAAACATTTGAAGGTAAAGAAAAATTTTCTGGCATGTTTTTTAAAAATTAAAATTTTGAGATTCCTTATATTTATTATATCACAAAAATAAATGTCAAGAAAATCTATTTTCTATCTGACGTTCTTTTTTCTCCTTCTTCTCTATTTTTCGAATCCTCTGAACGACTTACATCTTTTAAAGAAAGCGAGATTTTACCATTAGGTTCTACTTTCTTAATCTTTAATTTTAAAACTTCGCCTTGATGGACTACGTCTTCAACCTTAGCTACATGATGCGAAGCTAATTCAGAAATATGAAGTAATCCTTCTTTGCGTCCACCTAAACTTATAATAGCACCAAAATCCCTAATTTCTAATACCTTTCCATCAACTAATTCTCCAGCTATAAATTCTTTCGTTACTTCTTTAATCTTAGAAATAGCTAATTGAGCTTTTTCTTCATCAGGAGCTGTCACAAAAATAGTTCCATCATCATTAATATCAATAGCAGCTCCAGTCTCTTCAATAATTTTATTTATAATTTTACCTCCCGGGCCAATAAGACTGCCTATCTGTTCTTGTTTTATCTTGAGAGTAAATATTCTTGGAGCAAAAGGAGAAAGATTTTTTCTAGGCTCAGAAATGGTCTGATTCATTTTTTCTAATATGAAAAGTCTTGCCTCTTTGGCTTTGTCTAAAACTTCTGCCAAAACCCTTGATTCTACACCTTTCATTTTTACATCCATTTGTAAGGCAGTAACTCCGTTTTTGGTTCCAGCAACTTTAAAATCCATATCTCCATAATGATCTTCAGGCCCCTGAATATCAGTTAAAATCTTATATTCATTTTCTTTACCCATTATTAAACCCATAGCAATCCCAGCAACATGTTCTTTAATAGGAACTCCACTAGCCATTAGGGCTAAAGATGAAGCACAAGTAGCTGCCATTGATGTAGATCCATTTGAAGACAAAATTTCTGAAACTACGCGAATAGTGTAAGGGAATTCTTCTTGTGAAGGGATCATGTGTAAAATTGCTTTTTCCCCCAAAGCACCATGCCCAATTTCTCTCCTGCCTGGGCCTCTTAAAGGACCTACTTCACCTGATGAATAAGCAGGAAAATTATAGTGATGCAAAAATCTTTTTTCTCCAGTTATTTCCATGCCTTGCAAAAGCAAAACATCTCCTGGAGCTCCTAATGTAACAACTGATAAAACATGAGTCTTTCCTCTCATAAATAAAGCTGAGCCATGTGGTCGAGGCAAAATATCAACAGCTACTTCCAATTGTCTAACTTCATCTAATTTTCGTGAATCAGGTCTTTTTTCTTTCTCTAAAATATTTTTATGTACAATGTTATCAATTTCTTGTTCAAAAATAGGATCAACATCTTTTAAATTTTCATCTGAATAATCTTTGTTCTTAAAATAATCTATTAATTCTTCTTTTAAGATAAATAATTTATTATCTCTTTCAGTTTTATCTTTAATATAAAGAGCGGATTCCAATTTTCCTTCTAGAAAGCTTATAACTTCTTTTTCAATATCTTTGTCACATTCCTTTAAAACAATCTCTGTTTTAGGAGAACCTATTTCAGCAATAATCTTATTCAATTGTTTATTAAATTCTACAATTTCATTCTGAGCCATTTTCATGGCTTCATTAATAATATTTTCAGAAACTTCTTTAGCTTCTGCTTCTAACATATTTATTACATTATCAGGACCTGAAACTACTGTATTTAATAATGCCTCTTCTCTTTGTTTATAAGTAGGATTGATTATAAATCCAGTTTCTTCTAACCAACTGATTCTCAATGCCGCTACTGGTCCTTGCCATGGAATATTAGAAGTGCCTAATGCTAATGACGCAGCAATAATCCCTAAAATATCAGGATCATTCTCTTCATCGATAGATAAACAAGTAATTACTAATTGAACATCTCTTCTCGTATTAGCTGGAAAAAGAGGTCTGATAGTTCTATCTATAAGACGGCTTGTCAAAATAGCACTTTCTGATGGCCTGGATTCTCTTCTTAAAAAACGGCTGCCATAAATTTTACCAGCAGCATAATATTTTTCTTCGTAATTTACTATAAGAGGAAAATAGTCTAAATCAATCCTGTCTTCTTTGCCCATTACAGCAGAAGCTAACACAACGGTATCTCCCATTCTTACCATTACTGATCCATTTGACTGTTCAAGAAGATTAGAAAATTCTACATTTATAATCTTATCTCCAATTTTTAATTGATATTCTTTTTTTTCCATTAATTTTATTTTTATTTTTTATTCACTCTATCTTTTCAACTTCATCTTGATAATATTTGGCAATTTTTTCGTGAAACCCTGCTTTTGAGATTTAAACAGAAAATAATCTGCACGAGAATCTAAATCTGTAAATTCATCAGCTAATTCCTTTAACCGAAAAGAAGAAGTTTTACCAAATCCTATTGCTTCTACATGTTTTCCTAATGCTTTTAAGTATTCTACTAGAGGAATGAAATCTCCATCTCCACTTACTAAAACTATCACATCAATATTGGCACACAATCTAACAGCATCTACTGCCAAACCAACATCCCAATCTCCCTTCTTTGTTCCATCAGGATAAACTTGTAAATCTTTTAATCGGACTTCAATTCCAGCTTTTTCTAAAGCATCGAAAAAAGAACCCTCACCAGGTTCATCTGCTTTAGTTGCATATGCAATTGCCCTAATTAATTGGCGGCCAGCTGTTGCTTCCAAAAGAAGATTCTTAAAATTTACCCTGGCACCATAAAGATTTTTTGCAGAATGATAAAGATTTTGAACATCTATCAAAACCGCTACGCGTTGGTTTTTATGTCTAATAATCATAAATTATAATCCAAGCTTCTTCACTGTTTTATTATAACGGCGAATAGACTCTTTTTTTAAATAAGATAAAAGTCTCCTTCTATCAGATACCATGCCTAAAAGCCCTCTTCTAGAATGGTAATCTTTGGGATGCTTTTTTAAGTGTTTGCTTAATAATTTTATTTCTTTTGTTAATAGAGCAACCTGAACTTCAGGTGACCCAGTATCTTTTTTATGAGTAGCAAACTCTTCAATGACTTTTTCTTTTTGTTTCGTAGTAAGCATGTTTTTATATTATCATAATCTTTTTATTAAAGCAATGTTAAAAAATAAAAAAGCCTTTAAGGGGCTTTGATTAGCGGAGGGTGTGGGATTCGAACCCACGGACCGCTTTTAAACAGTCACAGGTTAGCAACCTGCCGCTTTGGACCACTCAGCCAACCCTCCTTTAATTTATATCTACATTTATAAGCTTATCTAAAAAAAGTAAAAAATGCAACTTTACTCTTGACAAAAATTATATATATGCTACAATTTGAAAAGTCTCCCAAAAAGGGAGTTTTTTAATACAGAAATAAAAATTATGGATATTTTAAATAAAGCTGCAAAGACCGGACTTCTTACTGCTGTTTTATGCTTCAGTTTTTTTAGCCCTTGGTCAGGCTTATTAGTAGAAGGCTCACCATCTACTATTATCAATAATAGTCAGGAAGAGATTGCTAATGATAATGAAGGGTACTATGCCTCAAATGATACATTCTTTACCGCGGTAAATTCTCTCCAGCCTTCAATTGAAACGAGAAAAATTATTGTAACAGCATACTCTTCCACTCCTGACCAAACTGATGACTCCCCATTTATTACTGCTTCTGGAGTATGGGTTTATGATGGGATTGTCGCATCTAATTTTCTACCATTTGGAACAAAAGTAAGATTTCCTGAATTATTCAGAGATAAAATTTTTACAGTAGACGATAAAATGCATAATCGTTTTACTAATACAAGAGTAGATATCTGGTTTGCTGATAGAGAATCAGCAAAAGAATTTGGAATTAAAGAAACAATAATGGAAATATTAGAATAATCACCTGTTGTTAATAATAAAACAATTAAAAACATCCTGCTAAAAACAGGGTGTTTTTTAGTGCCCAGGGTGGGATTCGAACCCACAAACTCTAAGAGTCAAGGATTTTAAGTCCTCTGCGTAAACCGTTCCGCCACCTGGGCAGAAGAGGCCTAGGTCGGATTCGAACCGACGCATAACTGTTTTGCAGACAGTCGCGTTACCACTTCGCCACTAGGCCATTA
>Ga0114918_10001648_pt1 | contig 19956 bp, 36 predicted proteins | sample LantaG_FD_87015 | JGI IMG/M metagenome (GOLD analysis project Ga0114918, IMG submission 87015) | Deep subsurface microbial communities from Baltic Sea to uncover new lineages of life (NeLLi) - Landsort_02402 metaG | ecosystem: Environmental > Aquatic > Marine > Oceanic > Sediment | place... | reverse complement strand
TAAGGTAATCCAGCCAGAAGCATCATACCTTTTGACCGGGGATGTTGGCACGGGAAAGAGCGCGCTGGCATATTTTATCCTGGAGAAATATAGCCAGAAATATAACTTGACACCAGCGGTGGTAGGTTTGCCAGATAATAAGAAAACGCTAGTGCCAGAAAACTTCAAACTTCTCCGTGATATTAGCGAAATACCGTCAATGGAAAATGCCATAGTGTTTATTGACGAAGCCGATATCCAACTTCCACTTGACAATAATAAAAATAAAGAAGCTGTAGTGAACTTTCTGAGCTTGCCCCGGCAGCGTGGGCAAATCTTCATTTTGGCATATCACTTTCCAAGATTGGTTAAGGGGACATATTTACCATTCTTCAGTGCCTTTCTATTTAAGCGGCCACCTTACCTGCTGGAATTTGCTTCAAAGAGAAGCTCTGATGAACTTATGCAAATGATGGGTAAAGCCAGTGAGCGGTTTGACGAGATGATTTCCGAAGATGAAATTAAAAAGCATACCTATGTTGTAGCACCACGAATAAGATGGCAAGGTATAACAGAAAACACAGTGCCAAGCTTTTGGTCCGAAGCTCTATCTAAGGTTTGGAGTGGAGTTGGTATTGTAGAGAGACAAGGGACTAGGTTAGCGGTATCTGATCAGCTTAAACTTACCACACTATTACAAAGGCAAGATGAGGCAGAGCAGTCCAATACCATAAAAAGGTTAGCTAAGACTCAATCCCTTTTTTACCCAAAACCAGTGCCTTATGATAAGATAATAGAGTATGATCAGCATTTTACCAAAAATGAGTTGGAGCAGCAGTGCAGGGATGCAGGGCTGAGCATTACTGGTGATAAAAAGATGCTAGCTGCTAAAATAATAGCGGAGGCCGCAATTGGCGAAGATAACAGAGGAGAAAGCCAAGAAGCTGATAGAGGAAGCCAAGAGTGAAGCCTGGCAAGAGTTAGGCGAGCTTGTTAAGAGTTCACGGAGCGCAACCGATGCTTTAGACATCGCCAGGCGTGATGCAGGCTTAATGGAAATCGAGTTAGGCAGGCGCACAATTCCGTATGGCGCTGATTATTGGTCTAAGAGAGGAAAGCATAAACAGAGATACTACGCAGATGATTCTGGGGATATTCTTAATGTTAAGTGGAAAGTCTATAAAGAATTTATTGAGCAGCTAGAGCGGGAGATGGTGCCCAAGACAAGGCGCGAAGAGCTTGTTATGTATGATAAGGGGCATACCCTTGAGGAGTTAAAAAAGATGTGTCGGGACAGGGGTTTAACTATATCGGGAAGTAAGAAGGAGCTGATAGCGAGGTTGGTATGAGAGAACCCTGGCAGATGACAAGAGAAGAGTTCATTAAGCAGGACTTGAAACGATACCGAGAAGATGCTAAAGCCATCGGATTTACACTAAACGAGAAGTTTCAAGAGAAACTTAGTGGGGAACAGCATGAAAAAATAGTCCGTAAGGCTCTTTCTACAGGCAAGATAGTTCCTTCTGGAGTCTTAAAAGAATATCCTGATTTGGCTAGGCCAGTCGGGGGCGAGCAAGCTGGTATGAAAGAGCCTTGGCAGATGACGCAAAGGGAATGGATTGATGGGCATATCAAGTCTCCTGCTATGCACAAAGAACATGTCCGCATTGCTCTTTCCAAAGGCAAGCTGGTTTCTGCCGAAGTCTTGAAAGAATATCCTGATTTGGCTAAGCCAGTCGGGGGCGAGCAAGGTGGTATGCTTGGCGTTCCTGGGAAATACGTTGAGCAGAAAAGGCCATGGACACCCGGGCAGATGGGTTTTGAAAGCTATGCTAAATATGTAGAGGCGATGGACAGGAAGTATAGCCTTGAAGAATTAAAAGAGCTATGCCGTAAACGTGGCATATCGGCTTCGGGGGATAAGAAAACTTTAGTAAGGAGGCTATTCTAATGGAATTGGCATTGGTTAAGAAATACTTGCCTGAATATAAGCAGGTATTGGCTGCTGAGAGAAATGTAAAACCGAGAAAATTTATTGGAAAGATCAACATTGTAAAGTGTCCAGCTACTTTCAATCCGTCAGCACAGGGCGATTTTGCCTATACAGCACTATATTCTTATGATGGGAAGAATTTAACGAGGGGGCCCGGCTGGTCATACGACACTATGATGTCAGGAGGGGTTAACCCCTATGAACATGCGGTAGATGTCCCTAAAGGAATAAGGGTGTGGGTAGTTACCTACGATGGACAGTGGGGGGGGTATTGGGCAAGGGTAAATGTTTATGTTCACCAAGATGAAATACCAGCCCCTTTAGCGTTACCGTCAGAGGCATTGGCGCTACCTGCCGAGACTGTCAGAAAGATTAAACTTGGGGAAGGGGAGGTATTTGGGCCAGAACTTTCACTAACAGATTATGATAAGCTCTATACGTTTAATGAATTAAGAGAGATGTGCCGCGAGAGAGGCATACATTCTTCAGGAGATAAGAAGGCACTTATCTCGAAACTGCTATCACAAGAGACTTGGGATTTGGATGAAATTAAGAGTAAAATACAAGCGCTACCGCCGGATCAGCGTCAGGATATACTAACAAAGTACCCTGGCTTAGCAATGGAGTAGATGATATGGAAGAGCAAGAAATTATTTACAACTTGGAATCAGTCGGGATGTATGGTGGCTGGCAAGATAAAGTGATAGGAAAGAAGCTGGAGGATGAAGGTCTAATTAAGCTCCGTGCTTATGGCCTCTATTATGTTACAAACGAAGGGAAGAAGGAATTGGAACGACTAAAAAACATCTTGGCTGCAAGAGGACAACCCCTTGTAGAAAGGACTGAGCCAAAGGGTAGGTTTTACATAACAGCCGAAGATTTAGTTTATTCTATGTCAAGGGAAGAAATACAAGATAAACTCCAGAAGATATTTGGGACTTATAAAGAAATAGAATATATGGAGTTTGGCGAGATCCCAATGTCAATTGAGGCTGATGTTGCTGCGGAATATATGCCAGATATAGAGCATGCTGCCGCTGAGAGGAATTTGCCAGAAACGAGAGAAATATTAAGGAGGGCATATGAAGAAATTGCTAAAGGCTATGCTAAAGCGGGTAAGAAGGCGCAAGCCAGAACCGTACCGGCCAGTGGTGTGCCACATCAAAAACTTGTAGCTGAGTTTGACCGTAAGTACACTCTTGACGAGCTAAAGATTTTTTCCAAAGACAAAGGGCTACCAACTTCCGGTGATAAGAAAGCATTGATTAGAAGGATATTCTTTTAGGAATATTGCCGGATGCTGCATCAAAATTGGCTAAGAAACTACCCGATGTGACCAATCCATCATGAAAAAGGTTTTACCCCCCTAAAATCGCAAATAATAAAGGAGGAAAATTGGAAGTAAAGATAAATCCATTTGAACAATCTCAGTGGGAAGCGGGTCCAAATGAAGACTTAAAAATTCCCGAAGGTTATATCACTGGCTTGCAGTATGAAATCATTGTCCAGTGGCAGAAAAAGACCTTTACCTTCAGATGCCAAAATTTTAGCAAAAGAGAAGATAATGCCTGGCGGTTTGAGAATATTATCATAGACACCAGCAAAAGAAATCCCAAGGGTGAAGTAGATCTAAAGCGATTAACTTATCATCCCGAGTTAATTTTGGTAAATATGGGGTTTCTGGTAGTACCAGCACCGGAGACAAATGACAAAGCATAAACAGGCTAAGGCACTAAAGCGCAGAAGGCGGGTAAGTAGGGAGATTAGGGAACACCGTCATAGCTTTCGTAGCAATAACCCTGATATGCAAAACTTGACCCACCCTAAGCCATTGAGTAAAGAAGAGGTGCTAGCTCAGCGGAAACCTACCGAGAACGAAGTTCCCGGGACATAAAAGCATTCATAGCGCGAACCTTAGCTGCACCCTTGAGTTTTGAGCCAGCAAACTGTTCTTTGCATCCTTTGGCTGCTTGGGCAAACTTCCCTCTTTGAGCAGTCTGTTTATCAGTCGGCTTTAGACCCGTCGGGACCTCTTTCAGAATAAGTTTAAGTGTCATTATCTTATTATAACAAAAAGAGGGGGGCATTAAACCCCCCTCTTACTACTACCCTACTGCCGCTACTACCTACCCTTGCCTTTTCTGGCCGAAACACAAGCGTTCATGGAAATCACACGTGCTGCACCAGACTTGTCAGCAGTCTCCCTGGCACATTCCGCAGGGACGCCACCTTTCTTAAAAAGATAGCCTCGTAGATGATTCGGAACGGCGCCCTTCGGGAAGCTCTGGGATTTTAGGCTAACTAGCCGGTGGCTCCAGGGAACGGAGTTGTAGAGGATAGCATTGCCCGCATTTGTGAGTAAAATACCTGCCATTGGCTTTTACCTCCCTTAAGAGTTATTTCGTCATTTAAGACGATGGTTTATTATTGCACAGGGCGTTTGGGTTGTCAAGTTGCTAGAACCTTTATGTATTCTAAGTAATCCAAAACACTATCTACAAACTCAGCATTTGGCTTTTCCCAAGAATATGTTGGGATTGCTCCCTTGAAGAAACCATCCTCAAACATCTCTCTGGCAGCATCATCCCACCACTCAGCTATAGTCTTACCACACCACTTATTATCTACCCAGATACCTATTCTATCTCGCTCTTGCCAAGCATTAACTATAACATCATCTCTTGTTAATTTTGGTTTAACTTCCTTTTTGCTCTTTGGCACATGTGGGTACAATGGTTCACGATTCGACATTTTGCACCTCCTTGTCAAGTTCTTTCAGCCATGGGCTTTGTTTTCTCTCTAAATAATTAGTAAGGTCATCAAGGGCTGCTACCATCTGTTTTTGGGGCTCTCCATCGGTTTGCTCTGCTGTTTTAATCATTGCCTTTATCCAATCAATTGGCTCAGTAGTTTCATCGGCTAACTTCTCAGATATTAGTTTGCAAGCATGGGTTTCGGGGTACTCTTGACATGCATCAGCGAACACAGATGCAGCAGTGGCTATATGACACTCAGGACACTGGTCGTATAACTCCGCATCACTTATTTCGGTAGTCGGTTTTTGCGCTTCAGTCGGGTCCTTAATTGCAGGATCTAAATATTCTTCTAACCCCTCTAAGCTAATATCATCAAGAGGTAAACTGATTGCATCTTGGATTTTGTCACGGGCTTCTTTCATAGCTTTTTCGCAGACCTCCTTATTCTTTTTATTAGCCAAACAGGTATGTGCTGCTTCCTTTACATAGCCATGTTGCTTCTCTAGCTTTGGCCTATCAGTCAAGTATAGGGCCTTTTTCAGTTGCTTTTTATCCAGAGCAGCCACAGTATCGGTTATTTTCTTGGTTACTCCACCCTTCATGCCCCTATTTCTTCCAAATATGGCTGCATTATATCCACTACAGCCGGACAATGGGCGTTATACAATTTTCTACACATCTGTTTCTTGTGAGAGATAGGTATGTCATAATCATAACACATATCTTTGAGCTCTCTCCCCAAAAAGGCTCTGTCGCAAGCCTGCAATGCCTCAATCCATTCTAGCGATTCCTCGATTTCTAGCTCCCACTGAATCTTAGCTGTCAGTTTTCCTAGCTCTGCATTTATCCAGGGAGTTAGACCATATAGTGCTAAGTCATTAAGCAAGCCAATAAACTCTTCGTATTCCTCAGGGCTTAGTTGCTTTTCGGCAGCAACGCGTAAAGACTCTATTTTACCTGGAGCCAACTTGATTATCTTTGCTGGATTGTCCACCTTTATACCCCGGAATATACTGTAATGCGAATTGGCTAAATCAGCAATCCTCCCAATTAGCATCATACTTGACTTTTAGACTGTCATAAAGAGCCATTTCGCTGTTGTAGTCAGCATTTTCTTCTGAAAGCCAACTGTTATATACGGCATATACCTGGCTTGCTGTGTAATAGTAGTCTAAGCCAAACCAGGTTCTATAGTATCGTCTTTTCTCTATCCATTCTGAAGAGTATGTTTGTGGTATGACTACAGCACTTATCAGGAAGTCTCTAGCTTCTGTCCATTTTCTCAAATCATCTTGGTGGTTCCAATCACAAAAATATGCTTCATGTTCTGGAATAATCCAGTAAATCTGCCCAGAAGAATGGCTAACAGTAAAACTCCTATCAAGTATCATTGGATATAAGATAACCAATGTTTTATCGTCGTACTCTATTCTTAGGAATATTGTATTCTTGGGTCCAGAAGTATACGGAGATATAAATGACCTGCTCCGTGTGGGGGCTCTAAATTTGACTGTGCTGCCTGAACCTGTAAAGGATTCTACTTCTGGAAATCCTTCATCTCTGGTATTTATATCCATATGGCAAGTCCAGTTTTTCCCTTCTAATATCGGGATTATCGCTTTGAAACCAGATGGAGGTATTCCTTCAGTTGGACATCCTTCCCTATCGCTTTCACACTCAAAACAGGAAAAGAACATTGGACCTTCAACCACATCTGCATTAGGATAAGTATTGGCATAAAATTCGCCTAACCTCTTAATCTCTGCGACTTTACTATCTATATCATCTTGAGTCAGATCGCTCCAAGGTTTAATATCATCCATCTTTTCGAAAACCATATCGGGATTAGCTTGAAATGTAGCGGAAGCTAGTGGATAGAAGTTGACCTCTATCGGTTCAGGAACTATTCCATGGGCAGTCTCTATATGTTCCTGTAAGATTTCTAATCTTGGTCTGCCTTCAGTGCATCCTTCAGTTGTAGCACACCCAGCAAATGTGAAGTCCATTTCGCAATATGGGCAAATTAAAGGATGGCTGTTCTTGATATGACTTATTACCTTACGAATAATTACTTCGTGTTGAGGTTGCCATCCCCACAAGGCAAACTCACCAAATTCCACATGACAGTAAGGACAAAATGTGTAGCTCCAATCGCTAACAGGGTCTCCCCAGAAGGTAAAGCAATGAGTCATGTGTTCAACAAGCTCAGCATCGGTGCTTGCAGGTAAACCGCATATTGGGCAAGCAAGAATGCCCACAAGAGCTTCTACAACTTCAAGTGTTCGAGTGACACCTAGGATTGTAGCAGTGTATGTGCCTACCTTGTTAGGAGTAAACTCAAAGGCAGCGCTATCATGAACTGTTGTCGCACTAAAAGTGAACTCTGCTGTCATTACAGTTCCGTTAATGACACAATCGATGGCGTATGTTCCAGGAGTGTAGCAAATACATTCACAACTTACCACAGCGGTTTCGCCAAGAGCGATTATTCCTGGCAGTATTTCCATTGACCTAACCTGTGGCACTCCTGTAGGTTGGCTCTGTAAGCTAACGTTAAGGGTCACAATTAGCTCGGGTGTGAGTTTCACTTGCCTTGTTTCAGTAATGTAAAGAGGCTTGGAGAAGGTGACTGTATATGTGCCTACAGGAAGCCTTATGTAATATTCACCATCAGCATCAGCCTGTACCGAGTCTCCATCAGCAGAGATATTAGCATATTGTATTTCGATACCTTGAGTATCAGTTACTTTCCCAGTGATAACCCCATATCTTTGTAATATCCCCAATTCAGCGTTTAATTGTTTTAATTGTCCTGCTACTAATTCTACTGTCATTCACACCTCCAGAGTCTCATAATCTGCATGGCTAAATCTGATAGTGTAAGTTCCAGCAGGAATATCGGTTATCCAATAATTGCCTGTTTGTACTGAAATCATTGGAGTAGTATATGTGGATAGTCCTGTTCCTAGAACCTCCACTAGAACACCAGTTATTGGACTTCCAGTATCGGCATCAGTGACCAGCCCGCATAATTCCGCTACTTCTGGTGGGACATAAACAGGGGTCATAGTAATATCCAACCTTGTTTGTCCGGATGGTAAAGTTACTGGCATAATTTACCTCCTAAATGATAATAATCCCAACGTTATTATACTGGCTATCGGCATAGTAAACCACCTCTTTATATTCCGAGTCATAGTAAACCCAAATCTTATATTGCTCAGGGTAGAGCATGGTATCGAAATAAAACCAGCCAGGATTTCCTGTTTGAGTATATTCTCTCTTCCCGTTTCCTTTCGAGTTATATGCCTCTACTTTTACTCCTGAGAGGCGATTGCCTTCTGCATCTTCTACATGACCACCCAAAAATCCAGCCATTTGACCTTGAGCAACTTCAAACATTTTGGTATCTATCAGTTCTCCCTCATGCCAAAGCTCAGCGGTGAATGTATATATTCCAGCTTTTCCTGCTTGAATTTGAGGAGTGAGAGTCATTCCTCCTGTCTGAAGTTCTTTTATAGTCACTGGATTGTCATACTGTAAAGTTGTTTCTTTACCTGTAGGGTCGATGACAGTTGCTTTTAAGTCACCTGCTGCTATTGTAATGACAGAATCACTATTATTCTTGATACGGAATGAAGCAGCATTTTTAACTATACCGTATCCAAATTCGCCAATAGAATTTTTATTCCATGCTTGTCCTTTCCAAATAGTATTCCAGGAAAAGTTGATTTGATTGACAAGCTCTGCTGCGAATGGTTCAGGTGGTGGAACTGGCTTCAAGCAATGTAGTTTCACATTTAGTTCTCCTTCCTCCCATTGACCTACTGCAACAATCTCTTCTTTAGTTTCATAGTCAGGGTGAGTAAAGCGAACTGTATAAGTGGGAGTCTGTCCTTTGGTGTAAGGGATATCCTGTATTACATACAATCCACCGCCGTCAGACCTATCGCTATCCCCAGTTTCTAAAACTTCAGCTAAAACTGATGGCACAACTTTCAGGCTAACATCATCAATAGTAAGCCCATATATCCAAGCTAACTTTACGACTGTCTCTAGCTGAGCATCCAGCCTATTTTCACCAACTTCTAGAGTTACCACTAGGCCTCCAAAGTCTCATATCTGCCAAGTAGGTCTGTGAAAACTAAGGAATATGTCCCAGGCTCTACATTGGCAAACTCGTATCTACCATCTGCTCCAGTAGTTTGTACCCAGCTATTCAGGCTTGCCTCAATACCTTCTATTAGATTTCCAGTATCGACATCAGTCACGATACCCCACAAAGTAGCCAAGCCAGGTGGCGGTGGAGACGGTGGGGCCGCTTCAGCTCTTGTGGCAACCACTACTGCTATTATTGCTGCTCCTACACCTAATCCTACTCCAGCCTTTTGTTTTTTACTTAACATTTCATCTCACCTTTATATTCTCTTTTAACTCGATGTAAGTATTCAAACGGCCTTCCATGCCAGCCATAGTATTGCTCATATTATCTACCTTCTTAATCAAGCCATTATTCAGCAGATCATCCATATCGCTCACCTTCTGCTTCAGCTTGCCATAACTTATAGCCCAACCACCGATGTTCGCGATTGTAATAATTATCAAGGCTACTATGCTTCCATCCATTTTGCCCCCTTCAGTCTATTTTGTCAAGACCTAATTCGTCAAACACAGTTTGCATCCGGTTCATTACCGTGACTCCCTCCCCCCCTGCAAATAATAGACCCACTAGATTACTCAGCTTGCTATTCTCAAATACTGCTGAGCCTGAATCACCACCGGCAGAGGGTATATCAGAAATGATTTGGTTTTCAAATATAGCAACCCCTTGCACACCATAAGAGACCTGGACCATAGCTTCAATGCCAGTTACTTCGCCCTCGGTATATCCTGATGTCCTCCCAGTTTTACGAACCTTCATTCCTAATACTGCTTCTGAAACTCCTGTAGGCTTACCAATGTTAGGAGCGTTCTCATCTATTTTAACCCCATCTACTAATTCATGAACGCAACAATCTACTTGATTTGTAACATCCCTAACTGGTGAGGGAATCCTGCTTTTCCTTTTGAAAAACTTAGACATGGAGTTGCCAAAATTAACATAGGCTTTGGCTATAGGGCAAAGGCTGTCTATCATCTGAATTGGAATAGTGGCGACTAGGTGGCTTATAATATTCTCCGGTTTACCCCCATCATACGGACCCGGGTAATACAGTGGATCGCCCATCTCACCATCATTAGTGTTTGCACCCACATGAGCGTTGGTCACCAAACACTTTTTACCTTTTCTATTTGCAAAGGTGCCTACGCTGCCCGCGGTTATATCAGGATGGCCACAAGAGTATCCTGCTTTCACTGGACCCTCAAAGTCTATTAATGGTGGCTCTAGATTAAGAGCTTTGAACTCTGCGCGCACAACATCAGTAGGAATATCGCCAACTTTTTTAGGTATTACGTCGGTGGGACGCAATAGCTTCTCTGACACTTTCTGCCTAACATACACTATCACCCCAAGATGCCTGGTTCGTTTCCCGTTTATGACTTTATAGCCTATTGCCGTTCCCGTAACATTACGATATTGTTTCGCCTCGATTATCCTTTTTGCTTCTCTAGTTGCATCTATCTTTATCATGACTTCACCTCCTGATTATTCTGGGATGCCTGAAACACCATTTACGCCCGGGATCAGGCTCGCTTGGCACGGGGAGGATAGTTCGGTGAAACCCAATTGCTTGGCAACAACTGGAAAAGCCGAATCCCTGTTCCCTTTCGGAAACTTTCCCGCCAGGCACCCCATAAATCATAATATCACTCTCCTAACTTTAGCACAAGTAACCTACCAGTTTCAGTATAGCTATTGTAACAACAAAAATACCCACACCCCAAATTGCGCCCTTCACGTCCTTCCAGCTCTGGTCAAGTATATCTTCACCTTCGCTCCACTCATAATAAATAAATGCCCCCATAATAACAAGGGGGAATACCCAGTGGACGAAATAGGAGAAACCTATTAAAAGCCCAACGGGGATATGTATTAATACTCTGACTAAATCCTCTTGGCTTGGCCAAGCAAATATATATAATGTCCTATCCCTCATGTTCCTATCCTTACTGGTTCTGGACTTTTTGAGTCAGGATGCGGTGCGCTAACATTCTTTTCAGAATAGATCTCACGACCACATTCTTTACAGAAGATTCCTTTATCCTTCTGCTTAAAGGCAACCATTCTACGGCAGTGGTAGCAGTAAATCATCTTCTGTACCATATGGTTTCCCCTCCAGAATCTTCTCTAAATTCAGCTTTGCTGCTTCCATCTCCTCAACCGCTTGCTCGAACTCACGCATCGCTTCATCCTGCTCTATTTTGTTTACTACTTGTTCCCAAGTCCAACCCATTACTCTTTCCTCCCTAGCAGCCTGGCAATTTCCTTTTCCTTGCGCCATTCCTCCACGATAAAGGTAACTGTGACGCTGGCTATGGCAATATAGGCTTCAGGCGATATTATCTTCATGGCACATAGGAGAACAAACCCCCCAGCAAATAATATCCCAATAACTAACTTAGCTAACCCACTAATACTCATAAGCTACCTCCTAAAATACTGCAACAGGGCAAACCCAGTTGCGAGCCCTCCTAGAGCACAGATTAGCACTACAAAAACTTTTGCCTGTTCTTCACTCATAGTAATATACCTCCTATTATTATCCCCACGGCCAAACTCCTGTGCTTAGTGGTATGATGACAGTGGATGGTAGCCATCTGGAGACACACACACAGAAGTTTATGGTCCTGCCTCCAGTTGCAGACTTCAACCTGCCGTAGAGTGTGGCTCCGTCTATATTCAGTGGCCGGCAGGGGTTGGGGATGGGAATGCCTAGAGTTATTGCAAGCGCTACTGACACGCGATTAGCTCCGATAGGGGTGTAGGTGATAGCGTCATAAGACTTGTAGAACTCAATAATGTATGTGTCCGCAGGCATGACTTCTATCTTCAGGCACTCCACCTGAATCCTGTTGGGGGAATCGCCGAAATCATAGGTTCCGGCTGGTATCAGGGCGGTGTACCCAGCAGGGAAGGTATTAGGTGCGCCTCCGTCGGTAAGAGCCAAGATCGCCGTTACGTCATACGGATATGGCCGGGGACGACCGATATTTTCCAACCTCATATTTGGGATATCCACTCCCAGTAGTGCATTCACCTTACTCAATAATCCCATAATATTGCCTCCTACTAATATGTCTTCAGCGAATATTCATAGGGTATAGGTGCTCCATTATCTCCAATATCATCGCTCTGTATCTCTACCCTTATCTGCCCTCGACCTACCCAAGCATACATTGCCATAATATTATCATCCACTCCTACAATGTAATCATCACCTTCTGCAAGCCTCATAATACCAAATACCTGGACATAAGTGCGATAAGTTATCGTAGCACCAGGCGTTAAATCCCCTATGTAAGCAAACACTATGGGCAAACCGAATAAGCCTATAGCGAAATATACTGTTGTTGCTGTGCCCAATATAAGGAAGTCTTCCCCATCTAAACCGCTTGTTGCTGTCCCCGATTGCCAGTTTCTTATCACCTGCCCCGAATAAAACCCTGGTGGGCTGGCTAAGAACCTTACTTGCTGTCCTAATCCCATTTTTCATTTTTCCTTTAGCTATAGATAAATACCTGGGTCTACTCTCTGGGCTATGTAGGTAATAACCACTCCATGCAAATACAGTGGGTTATTAAGCGTATCAGAGACATCAGTCCCATCCCGGTCAAAGCGTATAGTCATGACATCTCCTAGGGCGGCTAAGGGTAGGCTAAGTGGATCTGCGGGTTCCTGAATGTTAAATATTAGACTGCCCCCGGTTGCCGTTAATCCATAAGCAGGTGCTTCATCATTCTCGGCGATGCTCTGCCCACTAGCCCCATACCTTGCAGTAAAACGCCAGTACATATTCCCTGCTGCTACTACGCACGACCATACAGCCTCCACAGATATAACTCTTATGAAATTAGAAGGAATGTAATAGGCAAAGTCGGCATAACCCGCAGCATTGGCAGCAAACTGGATGGTTGTATAATTCCACCAATCAGTTACAACCCCATCGGTTGCCCCATAGGGAGGAAGAAAAACCTGCGAATTATACATATCTATACCCTCAAATAATATCCGATAAAATGGTGATTTTCTACGATATTAACACCGCTATCATTTATAACTTCGATTATTGCAGTATTAAACGGGATTGGCATGCAAGTGCCAAAGGAAAACTTCTCATCATTATGCAAAGTCGAACCTTTATAATTACATCCTGAAATATACCAATTAGTTCCATGCCCTCTTAACCCCCCATAATTAGGTTCCACAAGCATATTCTCCATTGGGGCATTGCCGAAGAAGTGTCCTGCCCAATCAGTCCAATCTGATTGATTTTTAAGCCTGATTGATGGGGTAGCCTCTCCGTCAATATAGATATCCAAACCTGCACGCAACCCTGCCGTATTTATTGGGTCACCTTGTGCGGCAGCTACAACCATCATTGATAAAGTATCTATGATTCCCTCTTGATTTATATTATATACAAGAGATGTTCCATCTACATTAATCTCTACACAGTTATTGTGTCCGATGCAATAATAACGATACGGGAAGTGAATTCTCCCATTATCTATAAGGTAGATGGCAGACACCATGACCCTTCTAACAGCTATAGTAGTATGGTCTATAACCTCAATATTGAGCGATGATTTAAACCGTGATGGTCGCATAAAAACAGATGATATTTCACCTGCTGTCATAGTATGTTTAAAGAAATCACTTCCCAGTGGGGTTAAAACTGTTACTGGGTTATAGTACGTACCGTGCCAATCATGGGTTATAGCCTCAACGCTTGGTCTCTGTGTCTCGGCAATTCCTAGCCCATAACCTTCTAAAATAATATCTTGAGTAAGAACCCCATCTATAGTTACCGCTACCCCAATGTTGCCCAAACCATTGCTGAGAGTACATCTTGTCCCAACTGGTTCCTCACCGTAAGTCCGAAGCATAAACCCGAGCAATATACCATGCCCGGCTATGTTCGTTATTGCATGTGTTCTGCCTGGAACGGCGTGGAAAGTATTACTGCTGTAGCTGTCAACCTTTACCCTGTAGTCATTATTCAGCCGTAATTTGCTAATATCGACTGGGACATCCACAACTGCCCCAGCCCGACTTATCATTGTGCCACCTCGTAGTCTATCCCCTCTCCTGCAACATCAACATCTATCCAGATTGCATTTAAGTTAGTCACATATTCGCTAAACACATCGTCAGCACCTAGGGAAACAGTGTGTGCCTCAGCCTCGGCCGCGCTACCACCAATATAGACTCTCTGGGTGTTAAGATGCTTACCAGTGACAAGGGCAGCATAACCTTCGGGAACTGTAACACTCGGTAGCTGTTCAGCAGTTCCCGGAACGGCAACTACTTGGTCCCCAGTAGTGATTGAAGTTCTATTCCCTAGATTGGCCATTTTAATACCCCTTCTTTACGCCAAAAATCTTGTTCACTGTAATAACAGCAGCAGAATTATTCGTTGCGGTTAATCGGTAGTCTTCTCTATACTCCAAGTCTTTAGCTGCCACGGTTACAGCAAACACGCCCCCAGTAGCCGTTTCTATCCAAGCACCAAGCTCATGCGGTGTTTCAATAGAGTTATTTACTAAATCATCAATATTTATTTTCCAAGTGGCATTGCGGTCATACCGAATATTATAGGTTATGAAACGGCTGTCCGATACCATGTGAAGAACGAAAATAGCACCTTTTTCATAATACTGTAGGAGCTCCGTAGGAATATTGCCTACTGGGATTTGAACTGGGGGGGCGTCTATGTAACTATAAATAGGTGTTAATGCTTCGACAGGTTCAGCCCCAAGTTGAGTCGCAATAGTGTTCAAGCTGGTTATAATGCTATCTACTTTTGCATTTAGGGTAGCAAGCCCATACAACTTGCTATCTATGCCAACAAGATTGCTATTTGTTTCGCCAATTAAAGCCGCTAAGGTCGCCTGGCATTGTAATAAGTAATCCCATTTCGTGTCCTCCGGGGCAGCAGCACCAGGCTTTGCTTTGAGCAAAGCACTGATTAAGGCAACGCCAGCAGCACCACCAAACGCCCCCAGAGCAACCTCTTTACCCTTTGGGTCTGCCATTATTTACCTCCTTAGCCTGTAACGCTCACTTCAACGATTATATCTTCTGGAGTTAGTGCAGCTAGACCAGCCGAATCACCCTGAGCATAGATATTACTGGTGAACTCAAAAACAGGTAACTCAAACTCAAATACCCGCTCATCAAAACCAGCTAGCACATAAACCGCTGGTAGCCTGGGTGTCCAAACGCCGCCAACCAACTCACCAAGAATAACATGGTCAACGTTGGCAGTGTTATTCATTAACATAATCTTTTTAATCTGTGCTGTTCTACCAGTGCCTATAGTGTAAACCAAGGTGCTAGTTGCTGCGGCGACTATGTGTACAAGCTGAGAAGTTTTTACAATTATTTGCTCATCCATTTATCATTACCTCCCTTAAAATCCTCCGCTAGAGCAGAGGGTAATCGGCCCCAGTTCCTTCATTGCCTGTTCTGCGGTCTTAAATTGCTTTGCGCTATCCTCATCAAGAGAGTAGCGATAACCAAAGAACGCAACTCTAACCTGTGCCAAAGTATAGCCTGTAGGATTGAAGGCATCCAGATATGGACTGCTGCTAGTCAAAACAACAACCTCAGTGCTATGAAGGTCAGGGTCAGCCAGCTTAGTAAACAAGTCAGCCGTAGCGGTTAGATTGTTAGTCATAAATCTGGTGTCCGCAGTACCAATATAGAAAATTATCTCAACATCATCTAGGGGATAGAATCTCAATTGGAAGCACTCCGGCGGGTGTTGCCGCTGAGCTAAGTTGGCAAGACTTACATGCCCTGTATAAGCCCCAGCAGCCAACCCCAGTCCAGCTGTAAGCTCGAAAACAAATGGACGCGACCGTGGGATTGGTTCAAGGTGTGTAACACGGTAGCAATGCCATTCTGTCCTGGCCCAAAGACCTATTAGTTGGTTAGGCAATGCAAGTGGGGCAATAGGTCCCGGTCTTGAATAATAACGTTCCTCGTTAGCCATATTATAACCTCCTGTCTATTCTCCTCTTCGGAGATTATTTATTGGGCGAGTATTCTAATGCCCTCGCCCGCGGCTTTTATTTTATTTAGCTGTGCTTGTGGCCTTCTTTGCAGGTATTACAGGCGTAGGTATTACAGGCTCAATTGGAGGCGCATCAAGAAGCATGTCCCTCCCACAATTAGGGCACCTAGCCTGTGGTTGAGCTCCATACCTGTAACTTGATGCCACTGCCTTAAGTCCTGACAAATCAGCGCCGCAATAGCACTTTATGACTTTGAATCCGTATTCTTCTGTCATCTTTTATTCTCCCTATGGTGCGGCCACAGGATACTCAATTGTGATCCCCCACTGGTTACACATCCAAGCATTGGAATTAGCTCCGCCTGTATCAACGTATGGGTTCTTTGTGCTCACAGCCAGGCCGTCAATTGCCTCGTTTTGGGCTATAAGACAACCGATACAGCCAGCAGCAAGGTAAATTCCATTACCGTGGCATGTTTCACCATCAGCTACATTGATTTTGTTATGGACAACTGCCACCTGGTCTAGCCAACCACTACCACATATAGCTCCACCTACCACATCACCCCCTACATTTTTCCCTGGGAGTTTAAAGAAGTAGTTGTTACGAAAAGTACCTTGTGTAACCCAACCATTCTCGCAGACGATTCCACATCTGGTTAGCTGCCCTGCGCCTACCGCATTACCGTAAAACCAGCAATCCTCTACTATGCTACCGTGAGTGACCCCACCATTTAGATAAAGGACACCATCTTGGCCTCCGGCTGACCACAGGTGGCCGAAGCTACAATTATGAATCCAGACCATATTGTTATCACCCTGCAACTCAATACAACCGCTAGTAGCCCCAGCACCAAGGCTAAACCCAGCAATCTCAGCATTCTGCCCAGCACTAAGGGCGAAGTTGAAAATAGCGGTATCGCCTGTCGGCACCATTAAAGGCCACTGGCCATCAGGCCCAGCTACCCCAATGATATGCACGCTATTCACATTAACTTCAATTGGGAAAACATCCTGCTGATAGACATTGAAGCAATAGATGAAGTCATCGTTGTCATTGACACACAGAGTAAGGGCATGAGCTATTGTCAAAAATGCGTTGGCAGGAGTAAGCCCGTCATTGGTATCAAGACCAGCAGTAACTCCGTCCGCACCTCCATTGACAAAGTAGATGGTGCCTCTACCATTGATAGCCCCCATCTTCGCACCCTCTAATTTCTGATACAGATTGTTGTAGAGGGAGACAACATCCGGGCTTGTAGTCCCTTGTAAAAGAGTCCAAATCGCTTTCGTTACACTTCCTAATCCCATAATAATTTACCTCCTGATTTACGCAACTACTATCTGAGAATTAGGGCTCATCCGATAGTATACCACATAGAAAACAAAGGTAGAGTCCATGTCGGCGCTAACTGTTAGCGCAATATCCCCCGGCCCTGAAACTGTTCCAGAGTTGCCTAACAAAGCAGCAGCTAGGGTTGGCATTGGGTTTATTGCAACGTTAGGAACTATTACTGCACCACCAGCGGCATCAAGAGGCCACATAATTATGTCGCCTAAAGCACTATCAACGTTAAGTGCGGCGTTCTGAATAGCAACACCGTTAACCGTTATTGCAGCAGTAGCAGCTGTGGTCTCCGCAGCAACGGTAGCCTGAGCAAACAAACCTTTTATCCAGACTGGCCCACCTACTATAGTGAACAAGTTGCCAGGATTAAACGCAGCGAGAAGACATATCTCGCCTGGCCTTACAGCCACCTCTTGCTGAAGAAGATGTGTAGATTTGACTATATTTGATAATCCCATAGTTTTTACCTCCGTCCCGCCGTTCTATGGGCGGTTATTTTATTTTATTCGAGAGGGGTATTTTATTTACCCCTCCCGATTAGTATTAGCTATCAGCTAAGGGTTGTCCCACTGGGCTCAATCATATAACCTAAAAGTTTGATCATCTCAGGGGCATGGACAGCATCAGATTCTACACTTATATAGATTCTTTGCTGTGGGTCATACACGACCGGCTCACTGAACATACCGGCGCAATACGTGAAGCCCCGGCAGTCTTGAAGGTCAACAATCATTTTGGTTACTCCACCAGCCGCAGCAGTTGCGAAAGTCATGAGAGTTGCTACAGGATTAGCATCATAGTCATCAACCCCATAAAATACGACCAACTGGTTGGATGCGAGTTGGACATTAACCAAACCTGCATTAAGACCTGCCGCCAGGGTCCAAGCCCATTGATCCTCATTTACCGTACTACCAGTAACAGCAAGGTCGGCCTGTGCCCTGATTAACCTGACAGTAAGGTCATCCGGGGTTGTTACTATATTTAACCCAGGAGCAGGTCCCATCCGGGCGACACCTCTATCAATTGCCCTTTGCTTATAAGCCCTGATTTCAGTGGGAGTCATTGACTCCCAAGGGACTAGAAAACTTGTTCCGTACATTTTTACCTCCAAAAATTATAATTTATTCAGAGTTATACAGCCGTAGGCCAGGTTCCCTCTGTGTTATGTGGCTGTGCAGGGTAACTCCCTACCCTGGTCCTAGGACGCACCGCTACTCTCTGTGTAGCAACACGGCTTGCCATGCCTGCTTCTTGGATATAACCCTTAATAGCATTGGCACCCCAATCAAAGGATGCAATACCCAGGTTCTTGACAAACGTCCCACCGTAGCCAAGCCATCCACCGACAATGTATCCTAAAGCAGCCAAACCGATTCCCACCGGCCTGTTCAGCTTAAAGGAAGTTGCCGCAGACTTGCTATCAGCGTAGTCTGTTCCCCAATCAGCCGCAAAGACTAATGCTGGAGCCCCTACATCCTCTACCAATCTAATCATGTAACACCTCCTGTTTTTCAAGGTGAGCACCTTCTGGATAAAAGGGAAGGGGCGAGCCTTCCATGCCTTCTATCGCTAAAAGGTGCTCGCCCCTTCTTTTAATGCTACCTCGACAAGTAGCGTTAATCTAATTAATAAAGTGTAAAACAGTATTAATAAATTGTCAAGTCCTGACATCAAAGAAGCCTATTACGAAAGAGTGGAGCCACTGCCTAGTGAGTCTGAGAAAGCTGTTAAAAGGTTTTATATTTAATCAATAACATCCTTAATCTTTCCCACTGCTTGTTTTACCTTGCTCACTGTTACCTCCTTTTTCCTTATTCCATAAAACAGATATTGATTAGGCGCATACTCCTGCCGTTATTACTGATAACATCAATCCTTTGATGGCAATACAAATTGCCTTGAGTTGGAACATAAGTAGAATGCGTTGCTGCCAGAACACCATCCACATAAAAAGCATGTCCTGTGCCTGTGGGTGCAATAACAAGGCTGATGTCTGGCGACCACATCCCGACTATATCAATGCCTGTATCTGTAATTTCTTCATTAGCTCCGCCGCCTGCATCAGCAGAGCAAGCGTAAACCCTAAAGGTATCAACTGCTGTAGCTACCAACTTAAAGCCAGCATACATTTGGCCACTATTAGGCAAAGTAGCTCCGTTTGTCTTGGATACCCAAACCCAGGCTGTCTCATCAGCATGGGATGTAGCGTTCTCAAACCTTATCAGCCACTTGATATAGACATCAGTGGCAGCTGCACTAAAACCATGACCAGCAGCAGTAGTTTGCAAATGGGCATAACCTGCTAAGTTAGCTCCTGTAGCAAGAACGGTTTTTAATAAACCGATAGCAACAGAACCCCAAACACCATCGGTATGCGAAGTCCACATATCAGGAGCCTGGCCGTCAAAAATACAAAGCCTGTGAGTTGATAAAAGAGCCTGCCAATAGTCGGCTTCGTCGGCACCAAGCCAGTTATGACTGGCAGCATGTGCAGCAGGGGTAGGTGTGGCATTGCCTGGCATTGCTTGCTGTGCCCCCGCGCCAAGCGTTCTCAAACTACCTGTGGCTGCAATTGCATCAACCGCCATGGCATCACCACCACCTGGTTCGTGGCTGGCTGCGTGTGCGAGCGGAGTCTGCCCATCAGCCAGTAATCCAGATAGCCCCAAAACTGATACTTCATCGCCTCCTCCATTC
>Ga0114918_10001646_pt1 | contig 19961 bp, 17 predicted proteins | sample LantaG_FD_87015 | JGI IMG/M metagenome (GOLD analysis project Ga0114918, IMG submission 87015) | Deep subsurface microbial communities from Baltic Sea to uncover new lineages of life (NeLLi) - Landsort_02402 metaG | ecosystem: Environmental > Aquatic > Marine > Oceanic > Sediment | place... | reverse complement strand
GCGAGGTTTTTTTTTTTTTTTGAAAAAGAGGAGAAGGTGAAAAGAAGAAGAAGCGAAGAAGAAAGAAGCAAAGCAATCGAGGGCCTCTCCCTCTGTTTCCCTCTTTCTCTCTCTCTCCCTTTCTCTTTCTCGCTCATTCGGCTCCCGTCCCAAACGCACGCTGACGAAGGCCCTCGTCGTCGAGGTGCCAGCTGATACCGCCGATAAAGGCCTTGATGGGCGCTGGAGGCGCTGGAGTAGCAGCAGCGAGGGCGGGGGCGGAAGCGTCGAGCGCCGCCGAAGCCGATGCCCTGCTGTTTGTTGTTGCTGCTGCTGCTGCTGTTGTGGCGCCTGCTGCACCGCTGCTGCTGCTGCGGTGAGCGTTCGCAGCTGCTGCAGACGCCGCTGAGGCGGCCGCGGCGGCCGAGGCAGCTGCAGCAGCCGTGGAGGCCGCGAGGCCGTGGCTCTCAGGAGCCATTGTTTTTTTCTCCTCGCCAAAAAAGAAGCAAGCGAGCGAGGGGTGCAAAAAAAGAATGAACCAGAAAAAATCTCACAATCGAAAAAGCGGTAAAAAGAAAGGGAAATCTAAGAGCCAACATCGACTCGTTGCTTGCTCTCTGACTCTCTCTCTCCCTCTCTGTTCCGAGACACCTGCCTCTCTCTCTCTCCTGAGCTGCCTGCTGCCGTTGTCTCCCTCAGCGCTTAACATTCTTCAGCGTCTCCTCTGCCCTCCTAGCAACAGCCTCTCTCTCAAAAAGAAAAAGAAAAAACCATGTGGTCGCTCGCCGCCGGAAAGCCCAACCTTGGCGCGCCCTCCGACGCGGTCACGCTGGCCGCGCTCGCGTTTCCGCACCTGCTGTACGCCGCGGTCTGGTTGCACGCCCCGCTATGGAGGAGGGCCTTCGGCCGCAGGGCCGTGCCCGTGCTCGAGTGGTCTGCTTTCGCCTGCAAGAGTGAGTAGACATGATGATCGACGACAGAAGGAAGAGAGAGCCGTCGTCGCCATTCGTTTTTTCTCTCTCCTTTCCAGGCGTCGCCGTGCCCTTGCAAGGCATCGTTTCGCATTCCGACAATCGCAGACGATGAAAGCTCGGCGTGGCCTAGCTTGTCACACGAAAACAAAACAGAAAAATACAAGCAACGAGCGCGGCAGAGGACCGATTCGGGATGAGCAAAAAAGAGATTAAGGAAAAAAAAGCTCGTCGAAAAAGAAGAGAGAGCAAACAGACGTTTTTTTTCTCTTCTCTTTTCCGACCTCCTCACGCCTCATCTCCTTCGCGCCATCCGCCACAACCAACCCCCACCAAAAACACCAAACCTTACGCAGTCCTCCAGTTCTGGGCGGCCGCTGCCTGGTGGACCTCCCGCGGCGGCTCCCTCTCCCCGGCCGCCACCGAGCCCTCCAGGGCCCTGCTCGGCCTCGCGCTCGTCGCCGCGGGCCAGGTGCTCAACGCCGCGGTCTACGCCACGATCGGCGGCGACGGCGTCTACTACGGCGTGCGCCTGGGGCGTACGGTCCCCTGGGTCCACGGCTTCCCCTTCCGCCTGTTTGCTAAAGGTGGCAAACCGGGTACGGGGATCAGGATCCCGCACCCTCAGTACCTGGGCTCGGCCGCAACCGCGTGGGGCCTGCTGCTGGCTTTTTCGGGGGCAGCCCCCGTGGGCGCGACGGTGCTCGTGGGTTACTGGACGGCGCTGTACGTGCTGACGGCGCTGCAGGAGGACTACCTGTGAAAAGATTGGAAGGAAGGAAGAGAAAAGGAAGAAGAGATAAATTGTTTTGGTCCCGTCTTCTTTTTTTCTTTTTTTTGAAAACAAAAAAGGCAAGAAAAACGCCGTTGTGTCTCCCCCACACACACACACACACACACACTTCGTTAGTCAGTCCCCCGTTGTTTCTCCCTCTCGCTCGTGTAACACGTTTCACCGAAAGGCCATCTCGAGAATGGAAAATCAAATTACACACAAGAAGAAGACGAAGAAGAAAGGCCTTTTTTACTTTTTCCCTTTCGCCCTTTTGCTCTTGCCCTTTGCTCCGCCTCCACCATTTCCGTTTCCGCTTCCTCCATTCCTCCTCTCCTTGTCCTTGTCCTGTTGTGTGTTCTCCCCGACCCACCGCCGCGCCGCCTGCCCTCCCTCGACGGCGGCTCGAGCGGCACCGATCAAGGGAGGCGGCAGCGACTGCAGCAGCCCGGGTACGGAGTAAACGAGCTTGCGCCCGGCAAAGAGGATGCCCTCTCCCGCGGCGGCGCGCGAAGAAGAAGGAGAAGAAGGCGAAGACGAGGAAGAAGAAGACGAAGAAGAGAGCGCCGCCGCCGTCGCCGCCCTCTCCGCGGCGCTCGCCGCGACCTTCCCCTCGGCGGCCCTCCTTGCCTCCTCCACAGCGGCGAACACCTCTTTCCCGTCCTGGAAGGCCCCTTTCGCCTCGCAGGCCGCGAGCAGCGCCGAGGCGGCCTTCGTGCCGAGGTTCTCGCCGCGCCGGCGCATCTCTCGGAAGAGGCGCAGCGCCGACGGGAGGTCCCCCTGGAGCGAGAGGGCAGCGACAACGTGGGAACGGGCCCTGGCGTCCGGTGGGGGTGGGGCCCTGGAGAAGTAGGAGGAGGAGCTTGAAGAGAAAGAAGAGTTCGATCGTTCCCTCTCCCTGACGCCATTCTCCATGAAGGTCAAAACCTCGCGCGCGCCGTCGCCGTCGCCCGCTCTGGCCAGCGCCGACAGCAGAGCGTTGTAGGAGGCCGCGTTGGGCACCGCGCCCGCTGCCACCAGCCTCGCAAACTCCTCCCTGCACCGGGCCAGGTCCTGAGGGGAACCAGACCGCTCGATGGCGCGGAGGAACGAGGACAGGGTATACGCGTCGGGCGCGCACCGGGCTCGGGCCGCCCTCTTCAGCACCTGCCTGGCGGCCTTGAGGTCCCCGGCCCGGGCGACGGCGGCGAGGGCCGTGTTGTAGGTGATCGAGGTCGGGTAGAAGCCTCTTTCGGAGGGCCTGGAGGGTTGGGCTCGTTTTTGCTGCTGCTGCTTCTTCGGTGGAGGAGTCGGAAGTGAAGGTCGAGGAGGTGGAGCGAGAGGGTCGTTCTCGATCGCGATCTCGCTTTTTTCGATCTCGTCTTCATCCTCCTCCTCTTCTTCCACAAGCCCCAGCAAGCCGGCTTCTCTCTCGACCCTGTCCAGCACCTCCATCGCCCTCCTCCCTTCCCCTGCCCCCTCGCACGCCGAAAGCAGCGAGTTGTAGCTCCTGACGTTGGGCTGCACGCCGACGCGGCGCATCGCGCCGACGACAGCCCAAGCGCGCTGCCAGGCGCCGGCGCGGGCAAGCGCCGACAGCAGGGCGTTGTACGCGATGACGTCGGCGGCGCCACCGTCCTGTTCCAGAGCCCTGAAGGCCCAGGCGGCCGCATCCGGGTCCGATGCTTTCCCGGCGGCGGAGATGGCGGCTGTGTAGAGCTGGGTCGAGAGCTGAGGAGGAGGAGGAGGAGGAGGAGGAGGAGGAGGAGGAGAAGAAGACGTTGTTTCTTCTTCGCTGCCTCTTCCTCCGTTTGCGTTCCTCCGGGGCGTGGCGGCCGCGGCGGCCTTCACCGCCGTCGCCCCCGCTCTCCTCGCTTCCTCCAGGGCCTCCATCGACACGGAAGCGGGCTGCCCGCACCTAGAGGCCGCCGTAATGAAGGACGTGTAGGTGTAGGCGTCGGCGGGGCCCAAGGGGGGACTAGACTCTGAAGAAGAGCTCGAGCTCGAAGAAGGAGCTCCGATCCCCCTGATCTCGTCGTAGAGCTCCCTCGCGCGACGCCAGTCGCCGGCCTTCCCCGCCGCCGCCAGGGCCGCGTTGGCCGTCACGAGGTCTGGGACCCCTCCGCGAGCCACGAAGCGGTCGTACAGGGCCAGGGCCGCTTCCGTGCCTGAGAGTAAAGGAGGGTGGCGGGACCTCTTGCTGCTGCTGTTGCCGTCGCTGTCGCTGTCGGCGGAAGAAGGCGGCGACGGCGGCGACGACAGCGGCGAGAGCGGTGGAGGAGGCCCCGGCACGCCGCCCCTCGCCCTCGCCACGGCGCCCATCAGCCTGGCCACGATCCACGTGTCGTCCGTCTCGTAGAGGCTCCGGCGCTCGTCGAGCCAGTAGAAGACGGAGAGGGCGCGAGAAATTCCTCCTCCGGGGTTGTTCTTATTGTTGCCGCTGCTTTGTTGCTGTTGTCGTCGCTGTTGCCCTCGCTGCTGCTCCGTCGTCACCGCCGGAGCGCCGCTATCTAAAAGTTGGGTCAGCAGCCGGTCGATCTCCCTCCCGCACAGCGGCACGCCGTCCAGCACCTCCCCCGGGTCCGCCCCGGGGGGTAAGGCAGCGAGCTCCGCGGCGAGCGAGGCGGTGAGGGAGACGAGCTTGCGCTGCTGCTGCTGCTGCTGCTGCTGCTGCTGCTGCTGCTGCTGCTGCTGCCGCCTGGGTCGAGGAGGGGAGAGGCCGTCAGAGTCGGAGTTTGAGGAGGAAGAGGAAGAGGAAGTCTTCTTCTTCGCCTTCTCCTTCTCCCTCTCCTTCTTCCCCGGCTGTTGCCTCGGCCTGGAGCTGGCAGGAAGATCAGAGGCGTCTGCCACGCTCAGGCGGGCGGACCACCACGCCTCGTGCGCCGAGAGCGGGTCAGAGAGGATCGGGGTGGGGTCGTCCGAGGAGGAAGAAGAAGAAGTCTTTTCGTTCGACGAAAAAGACGGCGGAGGAGGTCGGGCGAGCGGCGGCGGCGGAGGAGGTGGAGGAGGTGGAATTGACGGAGGCCTTTCCTCTGCGTCCACGACGACGGTTGCTCTTCCGCTGCTTGTGAAGCCGACCTGCTGATTGGTGGATGCCTCTGGCACGGCGCGAAGCTTGACAGAGGCAGGGAGCGGCGTGGAATCGCGCCCAATCCATCTTCGCCGTCGCCATCGTCGCCGTCGAAAAGGGTCGAGCAGCGTCGACGGCGGCGACGGCGACGACGCCAAAGGCATCATTCCGCTCGTGCTCGCCACCGCCGCCGAGGCCGCTGTCTGAGCAACGCAGCGCATGGCCGAGACCTTCCTCTGGCGGCTCGCGAGTGAGACGGGTGAGATCCCACGAGCTTTTGGCGTGTTAATTTTGGAGAGACATGTCGAGTCTTTTTTTGGTTTTGCTAGCCGCGATGCTTTCAAGCGACGCTCTTGGTTCGAAAAAGAGTGGGAGAGAGAGCGAGAGCTTCACTTTCTTCGTTTTTTTCCTTCGCAGCAAAAAAAAGGCAGCAAGCTCTCCTTCTTCTCCTTCTTCTTCTCCTCCTCCTCCTCCTTCTTCTCCTTCTTCTCCTTCTTCTCCTTCTTCTCCTCCCCCTCCTTCTTCTCTCTTCAAAAATGGCGTCCCAGACGCGCTCCAAGGACTACGACCACCTGGTCAAGCTCCTGCTGATCGGCGATTCCGGTGAGAAGAAAGAAGAGAAGAGGAAAAGAGAGTTTTTCTCTCTTTTTTTCAAATGCTTTTCCTATCTCAATTTTCAATCCCAATCAACCCATTCTTCTTCTTCAACAGGCGTCGGCAAGTCCTGCCTGCTGCTGCGCTTCTCCGACGACTCGTTCACGAGCAGCTTCATCACGACGATCGGGTGAGAGAATGGGGTATTCGGTGGCTTGTGGAGAGGAAGAGGGGGAAATTAGAAAGAGAAAAAGAGATGGCAAAGCCGATGATCGAAAAACTCAACCTCTCGACCTCGACCCCGACCTCAACCTCTCGACCTCCTCCCTATTCTTCTTCTTCTTCCCACACCTCGCAACTCCACTCCGCAGCATCGACTTCAAGATCAAAAAGGTCCTCCTCGACGGCCAGTCGGTCAAGCTCCAGATCTGGGACACGGCCGGGCAGGAACGCTTCCGGACGATAACGGCCTCCTACTACCGCGGCGCGATGGGGATCCTTCTCGTCTATGACGTCGGCGACAGAAGGTCGTTCGAGGGCGTTCGCGGGTGGATGCGGGCGGTGGACGCCAACGCCGTGGATGGGGTCGTGAGGGTGAGTAGTAGGATGTGGCGTGTTTTTTCTATTTCTTGACATCGAAAAATAAATCGAAAAAAGCGTCGTTAAAAAGCGGAGGGCCGTCGAAAGAAAAAAAAAAGTGGCGTTGCTCGCCGAAGAGACCGGCGCGAGAATCGAGTTTGCGCAGGGTGTTTTTTTGCCCCGCCTTGCCTTTATTGCTGTGGATCCAGGGCGAATGAGATCAATTCAACTCTTCTGTCTGCTCCCGCAGGGAGGGGGGACTTTCCTTTGATGAGCTCTGCGCTACAAATCTTGAATTTTCATTTTCATTTTTTTCCCTTCAATTTTTTTCAAATAAAAACAAAAACCTTTTTTTTCCCTCTCAGGCCCTCGTCGGCAACAAGGCAGACGTCCCCGAAGAGAACCGCGCCGTCTCTACCGAGCAGGGCGCCGCCCTCGCCAAGGAGTTTGGCGTCCCGTTCTTCGAGACGTCGGCCAAGAGCGGAGAAGGCGTGGAGGAGGCCTACTCTGCCGTGGCGAGGGAGGTGGTCTCGAGGATGGCCGAGGGGGGAGGAGGGTGGCCCCCGGGGAGCGGCGGGAACAACGCAGGCAACAGTGGTGGTCTGCGGCTAGGCAAGGGCGGGGGCGCGGGCAGCGGCAGGAAGGGCAAGTCGGCGTGCTGCTCTTAGAAAACAAAATTGAAGGAAAAAACAACGAATGCCCAAACAAATTTTAAAAACTCTGTAAAAATCCAGCTTTTCCTTTCTTTTTAATTCAATTCCCTCTAGTGTTGCGACGAGACGAGCGGCGGCGGCGGCGGCTGAGGCAAGGCCGGGGGAAGCGGCGGCGCCTCCTGGTCGTTGGCGGCAGCAGCGGGAGGCGGGAGGGGGTTGAGTTGCGTGAGGGGCAAACCTTCTGCTCCTCCTCCGTTGTCGTTGTCGTTTTCGTTTTCGTTTTCGTTTTCGTTTTCGTTTTCGTTCGTGTTGCCCTCGTTCCCGACGCTGCCGCCGCTGCCCCCTCCGCCTCCTCCGAGACTCGATTTCTTCTCTGCTTCGGTGGTCGCAGCAGCAGCAGCAGGAAGAGCAGCAGCAGCAACAGCGACGGCAGCGGGAGGCGGCATCCGTCGCTCTTCGCCTTTTTGTTCTCCCCCCTCGCCGTCGCTCTCTTCTTCGTCGTCGGCGTCGTCTTCTTCTTCCGCCTTCCTCTTTTTCTTCTCGCGCTCGCTCTTTCCGCGCCGCCTCCTGTTCTCCGTTGAGGTCGAGGGCAGAGGGGCGGAACCCAGAAAGCGCGGCGTCGCCCCGGGGGCAGCGCCGGCCCCGAAGCCTTCTCCGCCGTTGCCGTCGTCGTGGGAGGGAGCGGAGGAAGCTGTGGCAGCGGCAGCGGCAGCAGCAGCAGCAGCAGCAGCAGCAGCAGCGGCGGGCGCGGAACAGAGGAGCGGTTTTTGCAGCAGCAGCCGGGAGCGGTTTCTGCCCTCCCCGTCCTTCTCTTTCGTTCCCGCTGCTGCTGCTGCCCCGAAGAGTTGCGGCGTCGCCCAGGGGCTCAGGGCTCCTCCGGCCCCTCCGGCGCCGCTGGGGCGAGAAGGCGGGCGAGGAGCGAGAGCTTGCTGCTTCAGAGGCTGAGGAGGAGGAGGAGGAGGAAGCGAAGGCTGCTGATGATGATTATGCTGCTGCCCTTGCCCTGGTTCTCTCTGCCCCGGCTGATGCTGCACTTCCTCTGCGGTCCCGCTCTCTCCGCTCCCGAGAGCGGGAGAGATCGGTGCTGCTGCTGCTGCTGCTGCTGCCGCCGCTTTCGGCCTCGGAAGGGCGTCGTCGGAAGGGAGGTCGCGGCTGCCGCCGCCTCTTTCTCTTTCTTCTCCTCCTTCGTCATTGTCACGAGAGCGCTTCTTCTTCTTCTCGCTTCCCTCCTTTGCTGCTCCTGCTGCTACTGCTGCTATCTCCTCTTCCTCGGAGGTGTCCGCGCTCGTCCTCCTCCCCTGCCTGGGGGAAGTCGAGGCCTTTTGCGAGGGGCGGAGAGCAGCGAAAGCAGCAGCAACAGCAGCAGGAAGAGGAGGAGGAAGAGCAGCAGCAGCTTCGCCTTTCCCTCGCTTCTCTTCTCTCTCCACTCCTCCCGCCAAGAGCTCCCTCCGGGACCACTCGACGAGAGGAAGCATCCCCTCTATCGCTCTCGGTCCGTCCTCGGAGATAGCCCCCGCTCTGCTGGAGAACTCCGAGTGTAAAAGAGAGAGAGAGCGCTTCTTGCGGGCGAGCGACGAGAGAGCGAGGAGAGAAGAGGAAGAAGAAGGTTGTTTTTCGACATCTTTCCCTCGCTCTCCTTCTGCTTCTCTTTCCTTGACATTTCTTTGAGCAGCGGCAGCCTCTTCCGCGGCACCCACGGCCTCCTCGAGCTCCTCTGCCGTCGAGAGGTGAGAGCAGGAATAGACCCCCGCGGCGGCCGCGGCCTCCCGCAGCTGCGACCGCAGCGAGGAGAGGCGGGCAGAGAGGGCCTCCCCGGCTCTCTCGGCCTCGGCACCTGTCTCTTCGAGCTCGGAGAGAGCAGGGGGCGGCAAGAGAGAAGCCGAGCGGGAGAAGGCACCGTCGTCGCCGTTGGCCTGGGGAGGTGGGAAGGTTTGGAGAGAGGTGGGGAGGGGACTCGGAGGTAAAAGCACGCTAAGCTCTTCGTGGCGAGAAAGAAAGACAACAGCTTTGAGCATCGAAAACGCTCATTCGCCGCCTCTCTTCCCCCTGCTCCAATTGCGCCCTTTTTCTTTCCATCCTCTCCCACGACACGAGACACTCACAAGAGAAGCCTCCCACCAGACGCGCATCAGGGAGAGAGCGGCGTCGAGCCTCTTCGCGAGCTCGCCGATGCGGACGACGAGCGCGAGCTCGGCCGCGTTTTTGCTTTGGCTTTCGCTTTTGCCGCAGACGCCGCCTCTTTCGACGAGCAGAGAGAGGCGGGCAAGAGCTTCATCGGGCAGGAAAAGAGCGTCCCGGACGCAGCTCGAAGAGGGGCTGGAGGGGGAAGAGGACATGAGGGAGTTGGGAGAGTCTCTCTCTGCCTTCTCTCTCGCTGTGGCGGTCGGAGCGGAGGAGGAGGAGAGTTTTGAAAAATAGTGGAGGAGGAGGAGGTCGAGAGCGAGCGAGGGAGAAAAAAAAGCTCAGCAGATGCGCCAGCAAACTCCTCACTTCGGCGGCTAGCTTTTTTCCCTTTTTCAACCCCTTTTTTCTTTTTCCGACACCCCCCCAACACCCAATGCACGCCCACGCCCAGGCCTACCGCGGCGGCGCGTGCGCTGCCCGCGCCATCTGCGCCTGCGCCTGCCGCAGCAAGAGCTGCGGAGCCCCGACGGCGACGGCGGCGGCGACGGCGAGGCTGCCGCCGGCATTCGCCGCTACGCGAGCATAGACGACGGCAAATGCCCAGCGCTCCTCCTCCTCCTCCTCGTCCTCGGCGCTGGCCCTCCGCACCCTGCCAGTCAGCCGCGCCGTCGTCGCGAGGGTCCTGCTCTCCGGCCGCGGACTCTCGGCGCTGTCGAGCTGCAGCAGCGTCCCAAACAGGCGCGCTTTCGGGAGCCCCCACGGCTCCTCGAGGAACGCCGCATCAGCCACCGCCGCCGCCTCTGCTGAAGCCGAAGCCGAAGCGTCTTCCTCGTCTACCGGCGACGACGCGGCCAACCCCTTCGGCTCCGACGAGGCCCTGCTCGCGGCCTTCGACGCGGCCTGGGACGAGCACGTCTCCAAGCTCAAGGAGCACGGACACTGGTCCGAGACCTCGAGCGACGGCGCCGCCCTGTCTGCCGCGGGGGCGCTCAAGCACGCCAACCTGAAATTCGCGAGGGCGCGCGGCGACGCGATCTTCTCGCTCGACGCCGGCAAGATCACCGCGCTGCTCGGGCCTCCCCTGCCCTATGTCGACCGCAAGACCTCCAACTCCTCCAAGAGGCTGGTGGCCACCTATGTCGATGGAAAGGACCTAGACCACGGAGAGGGAGGTCCGGCGAAGACCGAAGACGTGATGAGGCTCGTGCTGGCCGCCCGCTTTGGCGCCTCGGCTCAGAGGGCTGCCGCCTCCCGCGGCGAAGGAGAAGCTGCCGAGCCCGCTGCTGAAGGCGACGAGCTCCTGACGGGACGCACGGTCAAATCGCCCGGCTTCCTCGCCGCCGCCATCGAGCTGCTGCCGGAGCTGGCCAGGGTCATGGCCGCCGAGCCCGACGCCGACGCCGCCGCGCGCGCTGCCGACGCCGCCGAGAAGGCCGAGGCCGCCAAGGCGGTGGCCGCCGCCGAGAAGCAGGCCGCGATGGCCGCGCAGGGGGGCAGGTACGGCGAGCGCCGTGACGACCGCTACGGCGACAGGCGCGGCGGAAACGACCGGTTCGGGGACAGGCGCGGCAACGACCGCTTCGGTGGCAACGACAGGCGCGAGCAGCGGGAGCCGCAGGCGATGCGCCCAGGAGACTGGCGCTGCCCCTCGTGCGACGCCCACAACTTCGCCGCCCGCGACGCCTGCTTCCGCTGCGGCACCTTACCCGACCCGGCAGTCGCCGCGGAGGCGCGCGAGGCCCTTGCGGCTTCTCGCGCCGCCGGTTCCGCTCGGCGCTTCGACAGGAACGACGGTGGAGAGCAGATGAAGCGCGAGGGAGACTGGGACTGCGAGGGGTGCGGCTCGAGCAACTTCTCGTGGAGGGGCGCGTGCTTCCGGTGCGGGGAGGAGAGGCCCGCGTCCGCCGGTCGCGCCCCGGCCTCTTCCTCCGGCGGTGGAGGTTACGAGCGCGGCGGCGGAGAGAGGCAGCAGCGCACGCCTTCGCCCGGCGACTGGTTCTGCAACTCGTGCGGCAAGGACAACTTTGCCCGCCGCGACGCGTGCTTCGCCTGCGGCACCCCGCGGGCCTCTGACGTGCGCATCGTTCCTGGAGCTCCCATGTCCGCCGGCGGGTCCTTCGGGGAGCGCAGGCAGCCGCGGAGCTACGGCGGCGGGGAGGACGGCGGCGGCGAGCGCCGCGGCCCGCCCGAGCCGCGAGAGGGGGACTGGGCGTGCCCCGACTGCGGCTTCTCCAACTTCGCGTCGAGGGGCTCCTGCTACCGCTGCGGCGGCGGGAGGCCCGCGTCCGCCGGGCCCATCCCCGAGCGCAGGGGCTACGGTGGTGGTGGCGGCGGTGGTGGCTACGGAGGTGGCGGCGGAGGAGGCTACCAGCGTCGCGACGGCGGCGGCGGAGGTCGTGGATATGGCCGCGGCCGCGACGGAGGCGACGCCGGGCGCGGCGGGGGCAGCAACTGGTCTAGCAACTCCGGAGGCGGCGCGCCTCCTCCCGCTCCTGTGGACCTGGACTGGGATTAAAGCGAAAAGAAGGGGAGACGGCGTCTCTCTTTTTGAATTTTGAATTTTGGATTTGTTTTTTGGGCGAAAAAAGAAGAGAGAGAGAGAGAGAGATTTTTTTTTATGCTTTGAGAGAGAGAGAGAGAGAGAGAAGGGAGCCCTTGTCCCACCCTTATCCTCTTCCCTCCTCGTTATTTTGCTTTATTTTTTGGGGGGAGATTGATTGAACGAAAACAACAACAATAACAACAACAACAACAACAACAACAACAACAACGCATGCGAGGGAGCGCGTGTGCGGAGAGAGAGAGGGAGAAAGAGAGAAAGAGAAAAGAAAAGAGAGTGCAAGCAAAAAAGAGAAAAAAATTGAGGTGAAAAAAAAATGAAGGCGTTGCTCGCTCACTCTCACTTTTTTTCGAAACGTTTTCGTTCCTTCTCTCTCCGCACCCATTTCGATCCCCGCTTCTGTGTAGCAACGCGCAGAGAGGACACGCGCATCTGCACCATGGGCAAGAAGGAAGACAAAAAGGCCGCGAAGAAGGCTGCGAAAGAGGCGGCCGCCGCATCTGCCGCTGCCGTCGGCGTCGAGGAAATCAACGAAAAGAAGAGCAGCAAAAAGGACAAGAAGTGCCCCGCCGAGGACGCCTCCGAGGTAAGGAATGGGTTTCCATTGATTGTTTTCACAGCCTCTGAAGAGGAAAGATTGAGAAAAGTGCAGGAACGCCTTCAGCACGCGCTAGTAAAAGGTCGAATCAGAGCTAGCCGCCGCCGTCTTTCAATGTTGATGCCTTCATCTCAATTCTCGCTTCCTCTATCTTTTAAAAACAATACACCACCAGCCCGTCCCGCTGTCCTCCGCCGACCTCAAGAAGCTCCGCGCCATGGCGCAGGAGGCAGCGGGAGCAGGAGGAGAAGGGATCACGACGGTCCCTGACGACGCCGTAAAGTCGAAGAAGAAGAAGCAGAAGAGGAGCAAGAAATCGAGCAGCGACGGCGAAAACGCCGACGCCGAAGAAGAAGAAGAACCCGAGGTCGAGATCGAGGAGGACGACGGTGCCGACGTCGACGCCAAAAACGCATCCAAAGAGGCCAAAAAGGCCAAGAAGGAGCAAAAGCGCAAGAAGCTCGAGAAAAAGAAGCAGAAGAAGAAGGACGCGAAGGAGGGCGTGAGGAAGGAGGCGAAAAAGGTCATTGTCGCTGCTGCTCCTGCTCCTGCTGCTGATTCTTCCGACTCCGACTCCGAGTCTTCTGAGGACGAGAAGGAGGCCACGCCTCCCCCGGCCAAGAAGAGCAAGAAGGAGAAGAAGTCTTCGGAGAAGAAAGCGGAGAAGAAGGAGAAGAGAAAGTCGAAGAAGGACAAGAGCAGCGGCGACGACGCCGACAACGCCGTCGAAGCTCCGACAACTCCCTCGGGCCCCGCAGAGATCCTCCCGCCCCCGCCCCCGCTGCCAGCCAACGACGACGACGACGAGCCCCAGAACAAGAACAGCAAGAAGCAGGGCACCGCCGCCTCGGCCTTCCAGCGCGTGAAAGACGACGAGTGGCTCGGCAAGAAGGGATCTTGGGACAACTCGTACACGGCGACGTTTGGCGAAGCCGGGTGGGGAGCGAGGGCGCAAGCTGTCTTGGGCGCCGTCAGGGGCAAGGACTTCAGGCACGAGAAGACGAAGAAGAAGCGCGGGTCGTACAGAGGCGGGCTGATCAACCCGGGGGCGGTCTGCTCGTACAAGTTCGAGAGCGACGAGGAGTAGAAAGAGAAGAGAAAAAGAAAAAGAGAACGGTGAAAAATTAATGCAAAAGAAATCATTTTTTTGTTTTTTGTTTTTCATTCCCCGTTGTTTCAATCTCTCTCTCTCTCTCTCCGATTTCTCTCTCTCTCTCTCTCTCTCCGATTTGTCTCTCTCTCTCTCCCAAAGCAAAAGCAAAAACATAAAAGCAAGAAGCAAGGAACCAAAAGAGCGAAAGCAAAAACTTAAAAACATTCATTTCACTCCCGCATCAGCTTCACCAGCCTTTCCCTCAGGCCCTCGACCTCGGCCCGCAGCTGCGACGCCAGCGCCGCGTCGGAGCACTGCCTCGCCGCCTCGGCGCTCGCGTTCGCGGCCGCCAGCGCTTTCCCGCCGATCAGCCTGAAGTGCTGCCTGACGGCCTCTTCGAAGCCGGGAGGAGGAGCATCGAGCATCCCGTTCATGGCGTGTCGGACCACGTTCAGGGAAAGACGGGCGTTGTACCTCGCCGAGGCGGCGTCGCCCTCGGGCGTGCCGCGCACGGCGTCCACGCCCGGTTCGTTGAAGTACGGATCCGCGACCAGGATCATGCCCTGGATCGAGACCAGAACGCGCCAGAGGTTGGCCTGTTCCGGGTCCCACTTCTCGGAAGCGTCGGAGCCGTGCCAGGTTCCTAGCAACGATAAGCAGACTTTCCCGTCTGCGTAGAGGTTTGGGTTGAGTCGAGCGCGCCCCCCGCCGGTCGTGTCGAGCGAAAGCAGAGGTGGGACGTCCGGGTACCTTGCGGGAAAGAGCACATCAAACAAGAAGCACCCGCCGAAGTAGGGGGTCCCTTCGGGCCCCGTGAGCATGGCCCTTGCCTTGTCGAGTCGGTCAGAGGCGGCTCGGATAAAGATGGAGGCCGCCGGGGAGAGAGGGAGGCTGCCGGGCTGCTGGAGCTCTTTCAGTTCCTTCGCGATCCGTTTGGCCGCGCGGCGAGACAGGGGCCCTCCTCCGTCAGCTGCTGCCGCGAAGGCTCGGGAGTAGCCTCGAGGAGCAGAGGCGTCGAACTCTCCGAAAGATAAAGGGGCCAAGGCTTCCTTGTAGGCGGCTTCGAGCTCGGGACCCTGGAGTTGGGGCGAGGGCAAGAAAAGTGAGGGAGGAGCAGCAGCGGCAGCGGCGGCAGCGGCGGGCGTCGAAGCCGAAGCCCCGCCGCTTCCGCTTCCGCTTCCGCTTCCGCTTCCGCTTCCGCTTCCGCTCGCTCCGCCGCGCAGAGTCACCACCTCCTCGATCAGCGCCTCGAACCCGGCCCTGGCCCCGTAGTCCGTCGCCCCGGCGGCCACTGCGGCCCTTCTGAGAGACTCGGCGACGAAGTCGGGCTCTGCGGCGAGCGCGCGGACTAGCGCCGTGCCCGGGTCGTTTCCGTTTCCACCTCCACCATTTCCATCGTTTCCGCTTCCTCCTCCTGCCCTGCGCAGCCTCAGCGCGATCGTCACCATGCTTTTCTGCAGCCTCACCGGGTCGTAGCGGAACCTCTGGGGCTGCTCGATCGAGGCGAGAGCTGCTCCGCGGTCCCCGGCCACGGAGTTGATGAAGGCGACGACCGCGAACGCGACCTTGCCGGACAGCAGCGGCGTCGCGAACGAGGCGGCGATCGCCGGCTCGCCCGCCAGGCGGCTCAGGACATCAAGAGCCTGCAGCGCCATCCTCATGAAGCCCCTGGTCACGCTGGCCTCTGACCTGAGGTAGCCTTCCTTCTTGGAGCGTTCTCGAGCGGGGAGGCGGTCCCAGGCGCCGGATCTCTGCTGGAGCTCGTTCTCTTGGATCGCCTTTTGAAAAAGTTTTTCAATTTTTTTTTCGTTTTCGTTTTCGTTTTCGAGTGAGTTTCTTCGCTTCTCTTTCTTTGTCTCTCTCTCTTTCTCCTTCCAAACCCGAAAGATTTCAAACCCAACTCCCCTCTCACCTGCAGCCTGTTGATGCAGTCTTCCAGCAAGTAGATCAGCGAGTTCAGGACGGAGCCCACATAGTCACCGAACTCGTTACTAGAGACGACCTCCTGCTGGCTAGGAGTCTTCTTCTTGTTGATGCCGTCGCCATCGCCGCTGCTCGAACCCGCCGTTGCCGCCGCCTCGGCAGCGAGCGCCGCCGTCGCGGTAAGGCAGTTGGAGTCGTTCCACAGCTCCATCAGCAGCGCGTCGACCTGCGACCTGAACCCGAACTTGTCGAAGCGGTCCCTGTCGACGTCCAGCCCTACCACGACGTCGCAACCCGCATGAGCGCGCATGAGCGCCGGGATAAGGTCGGAGACGCCGCGGCCTCCGGCGGCGAGCACCGTCGCGACGAGCGCGCGCTCTCCCGGCGACATCGCTGCGGGACCCAGCGACGCCCCGGCGACGCTCCTCCTCCTGCCGTCGAGCTGAGGGGCGAGCATGGTCTGAAGGAGCTCGACGCAGGCAGCCGCGGAGAGAGGGCTGAGCAGCGGCGGGGCGTTTTGAGCAGCAGCAGCAGAAGCAGAAGAGCTTGAAGAAAGAGTCGGCGTCTTGGCTCGCAGGAGCGCGGCCAGCGCTCCGACGAGAGCTCCGACGTCAGCCCCTCCGACGACGTCGGCCCCTCCGCAGCGCAGCACGAACGCCAGCAGCGCGCAGGCGTCGCGGAGGGCGTACTCGGGCACGGAGGCGATCGGAGGGAGGGAAGGCGCGGAAGAAGAAGAAGACGAAGAAGAAGAAGAAGAAGGAGCGACGGCGGCAGCGGAACCAGAAGCAGAACCCGGGCTCGCATTCGAGCTCGTCGCCGCCGCCAAGAGGAGGTGTCGCAGCCAGGTCGCCGTCAGCGCCGCAAAGGCCACGGCGTCGTTGACCAGCGAGGGCTCGCTCAGGTGCGCCAGGCCGCAGTCTCTGAACAGAGCTTCTTCGAGCGACTGGCCTCCTCTGCTTTCGTCGCCGGCAGCCTGCGCTTGCGCCTGGCTCAGCTTCGAGAAATGGTCCCACCCTTCTTGGAACCGGTTCACCGCCGGCATCAGCCCGACGTGGACGACGCGCTGGGTGAGAAAAAAGCACTCGGCGATGAAGTGCGGGGCAGATGAGGAATTGGAGGGGTCGGGAGAAAAGTAGGGGTAGAAGGTGAGGGCGACGGCGGGCTTCTGCTTCTTCGACGCCGGGTTTTCGTCGTCGTCGTCGTCATCGTCGTCGTCTTCGGCAACTGCTCCCTTCTTGTTCCCTCCTCCAGCTCTCGCCGCCGCGCCCAGCGCCGGGCACAGCGGTGAGCTCTTCTCCGCCACGCCGGGCAGCCTCCACGCGCCAGCCCCACCGTAGTACGAAGGGTCGAGGCGCGGGAGAACTTTCGCCAGAGCGGCGGCGGCAGCTTGCTGCTCCTCCAGGGTGCCGCCTCTGCCCCCGGCAGCCGAGGGAACAAACGGGCGGCAGAGCCGCAGGCACAGCGCCGACAGCCCAAGCGCGAACGAGTCAGAGGTCGTTCCGACCACGGCACCGGGCTCGAGGGCGCCCTTGTCCCCGCCCGAGGCGCGAGGGGACATGGCATCCGCCGCGGCGGCGATCCATGCGAGGAGCGCCTCTCGCGGCGCCGTCGCCGGGAGAGGTTGCGACGACGACGAGGAAGAAGAAGAAGAAGAACTAGAAGAGGTCGACGCCGGAATCTTGGCTCGCGCCGCGCGCTCGGCGCAGCCGTGAGCGGCCCTGGCCGCGGCCTCCAGCGGGGCCGCGAGGCCCCTGGTGGCGGTGACGGCCTCGCCGTAGCGCTCGGGGTAGCCTGAAGAGGTTGTTTTGAAAAAAAGTGTGAGTTTGGAAAGTTTCTTCCTCCCGAAAAAAGATGAAAAAGAAGAAGTAGAAAAAACTATCTTACCCCTCAACGACTCGAACACGCCCCGCGCGGGAGACTCCACCCTCCTCCTCGACAGCGATGCCGGGATGTCCGGGAACGGGGACACGCGCAGCAGCGGCGCGAGCACGGCGGCTCGCTCGAAGGCGGCCCCGCCAGAAGAGGAAGAGCTCATTCCTCCTCCACGGGGCGCGGCGGAGAGGGCCTCTGCCGCGAGCGACGACGCCAGCGCCGCCGCCAGCTGCGGCCTCGACGTCATGGCGTCCAAGGGGGCGAGAGCCAGAGACCACGCGTCTGGCAAGTCGGAGAGCTTGGCCTTGGCTACGGCAGAGAGAGCAGCGGAGAGGGCTCGGGGCCAGGCCGAGGAGGCCAGGGCTCGGGTGAGCAGCGGCGGCGAAAGGTGCTTCTTGCTTTTTTCTCCTTCTTCATCTCCCTTTTCTCCCCACGCCCCGGCGCTCGCCGCCAGGCACGAGTCCAGGAACGCGGCCGAGACCCGCCCGCGGGCCAGCCCTGCGGCCAGGGCCTCGTGAGAGGGGACCGTCTCGAAGAAGAGGTCGTCGTCGTCCGAGTCGCCCGCGGCGGCGAGCAGAGCGACGGCGGCGCGGGCGGCGGCCGCGGCGAGGGCGCGCAGGGGAGGGAGGAGAGCCGCGCTGCCGCTGCTGCTGCCGATCCCCGCAGAGACAGCGCGGTCGTGGATGGCGGCGAGGATGAGGATCTGCGGGTCCGGGGAAGCGCCGGGAGAGGAAGCGCGGCGCGCAAGCGAGGCCGCGGGAGAGGAGGCGTCGCGGACGGCGGCGTCGAAGAAGAGCTGCGGCAGGGAGTTTTCGTCCTCTTTCAGCACCACGGGCGATCCCAGGGCAGCAGAGAGGGCAGCAGCGACCGCGGAGCGGTCCGAGGCGGGGACCTCGACCGGAGCAGCAGCAGCAGCGGAAGCAGCAGAGGAAGGAGAGACTCCACCGCAGAGCAGCCACGGCGGCAGCGACGAAGACGAACTCGAGCCCTTCGCCGTCGTCGGCGCCGAGGCGGCGAGCTCCGTGGCCCACCTCGGCGCCGGGGGCAGGAGTCTCGCCGTCTGCGGCCTGAGCTGCTGCGGCCGCGGGACGCGGCGCTGGTGCGGGGCAGCAGGGGCAGGAACGGAGAAGAAGGCGCCGGCGCCGCCGGCGGCGGCCTGCGCCGCGTGGAAGGCTTGCGCGAGCGCCGCGGCCAGCTGCTGGCCGTCGATGACGTTGGCAGGAGGAGTAGGAGGAGCCTGCTGTGCCCCTCCTGCTCCTGATCCTGCTGCTCCGCCGAGCGCTGCGGCGAGGGAGGCCGCGAGCGCAGCGGCAGAGGTTGCTGTCGCAGGCGCCGCCGGAGCTGCCGCTGTTGCTGCTCCCGTCTCCGCGAGAGAGAACGAGGGCGGGGGCTCGGGATCTTCTCCTCCTGCTCCTCCGGTCACCTGCATAGGCGTCGGGCCTCCCGCCTGCTCGGCCGCGGCCGTCTGTTCGAGTGGGTTTGATGGAGACGAGGAAGGAAAGGGTGAGAGAGAGAGGTTTTTTTTTTGCTTTGTCGCTGCCCTCCCGAAAAGTTGCAATGCATTTCGAATCGGACGCTTTTTAAGCTTCTCTCTCTGCATCGGTTGTTCTCCTGCGCCAAAGCAGCGATAGAGAGTTTCGAGATCTTCATGATCGGGGAAGAACGAGAGAGAGAAGAAAAGAAGCAAGGCGCTGGGGGCGAGAGGCGTCTCTGTCTCTTCCTCTCATCTTGCGAGCGATCGATCGATGACCATCGATTCCCCTTTCAATCCCTCACCTCCATCGACGCCGCGATGGCCGCCTGCAGCATCGCGTCCTCGTCCATCATCGCGTCGTCGTCTTCCGGGGGAGGAGCCCCTGCCCCGCCGGAGGGGCCTGGCGGGGGGAACATGGCTGAAGAAAGAAGACGAAGAAGAAGAGAAGAGAAGGAAACAGGTCTGCTTCTCGTCCAGGAGAAGTGGACAGGCGCCTCTCGCTTTCTTCGTTTCGACTCACACTCATTCTTTCGTTTTCTTTTCTTCTTCTCCTCTCTCCCTCGCCCGCCATGTCGAGCAAGAACGCCATGTCGGGCAAGAACATTATCGGCGAGGTACGCACGATGCTGCCTCTCTCTCTCTTGCTCTCCGCAGCTGAGCAGCGGAGGAGGGAGGAAGGCAGGGAGCACGAGGAGACAAAAGAAAGAAGCGATGATGGCTCTCTGTCTCTTTTTTTTTCTCTCTCTCTCTCTCTCCTCGCTCTGCTGTTTTCTCGTCAGTGCATTCGCCACCGCTTCTTCCAGTCCTCTGACCTCTGGCTGCGCTATCAGTTCGGAGCCCTCGATCACGGTCGTGCAGAGCCTCTCGAGGCAGAAAGAAGGAGACCAGAGAGAGCGAGACGAGGGCAGATCCTCGCCGCCCTTTCTCTTCGATGAGAAGGGGGGCGCTGCCTTCCAAACAGTCGCGGCGGAAAACGAAAGAAAAAAAACTCAACCTCAACCCCCGACCTTCTCCTCTCTCTCTCTCTCTCAATCTCCTCTCCACCACAGCTTGTCATCCTCGCCGCCACCCTCGGGGGCTCCTGGCTCCTCCTCCAACTGGCCCTCAACAAGATGGACCCGAACGCGGACTCCAAGAAGGCCGCCCAACACAAGAAAAAACAGATCGCTCGCAAGCTCGGTCTGGCACCCGGCTCGATCGAGACCAACTCTTACGAGGACATCATCTCCTTGGAGGTGGTCACCCACGAGCAGATCGACGTCGCGGGTTTGCAGGATGTGGGCGGGCTGGAGGAGATCAAGCAGGCCCTGCACCAAAAGGTCATTGCTCCGCTGAGGGAGCCGGGTTTGTTCCAGTCGTCGCTGCTGCGGCAGGCCAAGGGTGTCTTGCTCTATGGCCCGCCCGGCACAGGTAAAACAATGCTCGCCAAGGCGCTTGCCGCGGAGTCCGGGGCGTGCTTCATGAACGTCAGGGCCTCGACGCTGCAGTCCAAGTGGTTTGGGGAGACGAACAAGCTGGTGACGGCGGTCTTTACTTTGGGTAAGAGAGGAGTTTTTTGTTGTTTCTTGATGCTTTCTCTTTCTTTCTCGTTTCTCGTTTCTCAAAAAAAAAAAAAAAAAAAACACCCCCCACCAACACAAAAAAAAAAAAAAAAAAACACACCCCCGCGCGACCCGCCAGGAAGCCACGCAGAGGAGGGGCAAGGAGCACAGAGGGAGCG